>Ga0102943_1000173_pt1 | contig 44994 bp, 33 predicted proteins | sample SalPonC_black_MG_FD_78174 | JGI IMG/M metagenome (GOLD analysis project Ga0102943, IMG submission 78174) | Salt pond soil microbial communities from South San Francisco under conditions of wetland restoration - Salt Pond MetaG... | ecosystem: Environmental > Aquatic > Marine > Intertidal zone >...
TCTTGTTTTGTAAATCATATGGAAAGGAGTTGCACAGGGCTAAAAGGCTCGCTGATAGCGTTGATATCTATAATACAGATAATATTAAATTTTACGTATCTGTACCCCAAGAAGATATTGAAGTATTTCGTAAACTTTTGAAAAACAACAAATGCTTCCTTTTAACTGATGAAGAAATCATTGCCGAGACATGTGAAGTTTTTGGTCAGATTCCGGGATATTTTTCACGTCATCTTCTCCAACAATTGATAAAGCTGGAGTTTTGGCGTATGGAAAAATCGGAAAACTACGCATGGGTTGATTCAGATTCCTATTTTATCAAAGAATTCAAAATTTCGGATTTCATGTATGATGATAAAACACCATATACCATTATGCGAGAGTTTGACTTGAGCGCAATTCAAAATTCATGGAACAATATACCAAAAAAATTAAAAGAGCGGCGAATCAATGACCGAGTAGAGCATATTAAGAAGTTTAAGACCGTGTTTGGAGAAGGCTTTAACGACTATGTTTTTGGCGATTCAACTCCAATTATTTGGTCCTCCAACGTTTTGAAGGATTTATATGAAAATTATTTAATTCCTGAAAAGAAAACAATTTTCAGATTGCTATCCGACTTTCCGTGTGAAACTTATTTGTATGGGTATTATTTGATTCATAGCAACTGCATACCTGTTTATCCCAAACAACATATGTTCAAAGCATTTGATTATTTAGATGAATTTATTGTTTCCGAAATGATGGGGGGGAATGAATGCTCGATTGCGAAAGAATATTTTGGAATCTGTATTCAGTCAAATTGGGCACTTTTTGAAGAGAAAAAAAGTATTTTAACTCGTTTGAAGAATCGCAAACAAGAATTCATGAAGTTTCTTTTAAAAATCTCAGGGTAATTTATAAAATATGGAAGAAAAAAAAATATTTATTATCATAGGAACCCGTCCAGAAGCTATTAAAATGGCTTCTATTATTTGTCAGTTACGATCAATAGATTCAAATCTCAAACCAATCGTGTGTGTAACTGCACAACACAGGGAAATGATGGATTCTGTGTTGAACCATTATAAAATAATTCCTGATTATGATCTAAATATCATGACAAAAGGCCAGGATCTTTTTGATTTATCAGCAAATCTATTAAAAAAACTTAAGCCGATAATTGAAAATGAAAAGCCTGATATAATTTTGGTTCAGGGCGATACAACAACAGCCTTCATAGGTGGCCTTGCCGCTTCTTATTCTCATGTCCCAGTGGGGCACATCGAAGCTGGATTGAGGACCCATAGGAAAAATAGTCCTTTTCCAGAGGAAATCAACAGGCACCTCCTTAGTGTTCTTGCCGATTATCATTTTGCTCCAACTGAAATGACAAAAAACAATCTATTATCTGAAAATATAAGCAAACATCGAATTTGGGTGACAGGTAATACCGTAATCGATACGCTTATGGAGGAAACAAAGGCTTCTTGTGACTGGCAGATGTTCTTTGAGGAAAACTGGAATATCAGAGTTTCGCCTAACAAGAGAAAAATTTTGTTGGTAACAGGACATAGAAGAGAAAATTTTGGAATAGGCTTTAAAAATATCTGTATGGCTTTGAGAACGATTGCATTCAAATATCCTGATGTAGATATTGTCTATCCAGTACATCTTAATCCAAAAGTTAAAAAAACCGTTTATGATATTTTGGGAAAGAATAAGGCTAAAAATGTCTTTTTGATTTCCCCTTTGGAATATGAACCTTTTGTTTACTTGATGAAACAGTCTTATTTGATTTTAACGGATTCTGGTGGAATACAGGAAGAAGCACCATCTTTAGGAAAGCCTGTTCTTGTTATGCGGGACACAACGGAGAGACCTGAAGGCGTCGAAGCTGGCACATGTAAATTAATTGGCACACAGACGGATATCATCGTTAATGAAGTAGAAAAACTTTTTACGGACCATAACGCTTATAATAGAATGGCTGAAAAGAAAAATCCATATGGGGATGGGAAGGCTGCTAATAGGATAATTTCTATTCTTGCACAAGAGTTGGCATAATATATACAAAAATTTTGCGACAACAGGCTGTGCTGAACACTTTATTACCAAATGGTCATCACAAAAACAGTCGTCGATGATATTCATGGGTCTGTATGCAATCTATGTTAATTTTTCAGGTGGCTTTGGTAAAGCGATTTTCCATCATCCATAATACAGATTGGAGTCCTAATATCAAATAAAAGATTGTCTGTGGTCTATGACTAAACGTTGGTTCGAGCAGGCACTTTATGAAAAAACCTGAAAAGGCGGCTACAAGGGCGAAACTCATATCTGATACATAGGTCTTCTCACTTTTGATTCCAGTTATGGACAGCTTGATGAGGGATAACATGATCCAGGAGTAGAGAAATAATCCGATAGTCCCCGTTCTGACCAGGATACTAAGTAAACCATTGTGCGCCTCTCGGTAGTGATAGTCTTTTTTTACTTTTGCACGAGCTTTATAGGCTTCATATGCACGGGATTGATTGAGTCGTATTTCTTCAAATAGGTCAATATTAAACCCTTTTCCCATAACAGGGTTCTCTTTGACCAACTGTAGACTGAATAAAACAATATCTATTCTGGCCGAGTCCTTGAAAAAGTCACTTTTGTTTAGTCTACTTGGCATGTCAAAAAATGTAAGTAGAAGAACGATGCAAAAGAGGAGAGAAACAAAAACAATTTTTTTTCTAAAGCTAAAAACCAAAAGAGAAATAACTAAAGCCAGTAGAGTCCCTCTTGATTGGGGTAAGAATGAAGCGAGCATAAAAATTCCTATACAGAATATTAGAAGGACTTTTAAGCTTCTGTTTTCGGTCCTTGTAAAAAACATCAGAGAAAAGGATATGGCTGTAATCGTTAAAAAGCCTTCGATATTCTGGGCAAATGCCCTATAATCACTGCCATCTCCTAATCTAACTTTTAATGGATTGTCAAGGATTACATAATAGTCAATCATCACCCAGAGGTAGTATGCAGCAAAAAAAAATACTATACTCCACAGCAATAAATTCAGCCTTTTCATTGACGTAAATACATTAATGAAACAGACGTAAAATAAAATATATTTGAGATAATGAGAAACAAAATCATGTACATTTTCTTTCCAGTCCAAGGACGAAAAAAAAAGGCCAAGAAAAGCCCACGCACCAAAAAGGGTGAGGGGCCATAAAAGCGGCGTATAGTAATTCAATTTTAATCGATTCGTTTTAATCGCAAAAAAAAGAAACCCTCCACTTAGGCAAAGCGCAATATTTCTTATTGCGGTAAAATGGTGGAGAACGTTAGAAACAGTGAAAAGCATAATTAATGATAAAATAATTTGCTCAATAGTCGGGAATCCTGATTTCAATTTATTTGGAATTTCGTAGTTCGTCATACTGGTCTATCCTTGCCCCTGATTCCATCTACAGGTGAGGTTCTATCAAATAATCCTGATTGTATTCCGGGTAAAGTAAGAATGTAAAATCGTTCTCAGTTATGGCTCTGGCACAGGGGGAGGCAGGCAATTTATACCACCCCGCTTTGCAGCCTGGGGCTGTCATCGGATAGCGACCGGTGTCGGCTGAACTTCCGAAAAATCCAACTTTTAGAACATTCAGCCCAGCAGCCTTAATTGTGACAAAGTACCGTACCGCCTTTTGACCTTGGACCCTTAGTTTCTTGACTCCAGGCAGTTTATCAAATTCACTCATGCGCGCTTCAACTCCAGCGCACCAAATAAGTTTCGATAAAATCATCTGTCTGTTCTTGAGGCCGTTGGCAGGCCAGGCTTTGTCCTATTTCTCTCATCTATAGGGGCCCAGGAAAGCCCAAAGGTCAAAAACTTCTATCTGTTTGCAATATTTTTCTCTGCAGATTTTGACAATTCCATTCATGAATACACGGTATATACCAAAACTATATCACTTTCAAGGTGTAACTGTTTTTGGCCCAAATGAGCCAATAGGCAATGGTCTATTTTCCCATAGGTTGATCACATAGGAAGACCATTATCGGCCAATCCTCTCGCTTTGTCACAGATAGTTGACTTTTAGTTTTCGATGTCGTCGTAAAAAGGCATTTATGTATTTTTGAGTGTACATATTGTATGATATGCTTTAATAGTTTCTATAGGAGCTTAGATCTTTTTGGGGTGTTGAGGTCCTGAAACGGTATAAAGTATTGATTGATGGGTGTTAAAAACTGCGTCAAAAATGACAGACTATTTTATAAAGAAAATTAAAATCAAAGGTAATGAACAGTTGTTTATCTGCCGAGGCAATTCACATATTGTAGATGCTGACAAATTAAATGAACAGTTTATCTTTAAAAATCAGAAGCATGCTACCCTTTTTAAGGTTGAAAATCGTATTCTGAAAGTATGCCACGCACAATCCGTTCCCAAAGATATTTTAAGAAAGTATATATTAAACTCCCAGGCAGAGCGGGAATTTAAAAGTGCTGATATAATTTCGCAACTTGGTTTAATCTCGCCTGAGTCCAATTTTTCAGCATTTTCATTATCTCCTTTCACAATGATCGAATCTATGCATGAAATGTCCTTTCTGGATAACTTTGAGGATATAGGAAAAGATTTTATACGCAAGGGGGATCGGAGAGATTCTTTTGGTATCATCAGCTGCTTTGCCAAGGATTTGGCAATCATGACCAATGAGATGTTTGTGCCCAAGGACCTGGGCCTGGGAAATATCATGTATAACAGGGCAGAGGCTAAAATGGCCTGGCTGGATACAGACCTAAAAAAGGTTAAGAGCAAGACCCAATCGGCAAAAATGCTGATGGCCCAATTAACCCCCCGCTTATTTCGGCATTTAAGCAAGCAGGATACAGATCTGTTCTGGAATGTTTTTTGTGAACACTCCACCTTGTTTCCTGATAGACACGAGATGATCTCAAGATCTGAACGCTGAGCAGCTTAGCCCTGCAAGCGTGGATTGCCCCATTGAAACACCTCCACATGCGCCTGGCGCAAGAAGGCCTGCCGGATGCGGGAGGCCTTGACCCGGGCTTTTTCCGTACTCTTTCCGGGAATTTTATTTTCCAGGTACCAGTCATCTGGCTGGCTTAAAAACCTGAGCAGTTCCTGTTCCGCCTCCTGGGCACTGCTGCAGGACTTGACCAGGTTGGGGGTGAAGGCCGGGCCGTATTTTCTCTTGGCGATCTCCCGGGTCTGTTTTCTGGTGTACTCCCAGAGGTTGTCCGGATCCAGGAGAATGATGGGGGCCAGGGGATTTTCATGGATCTTCATGGAGGTGATGGTGATGGCCAGTTCCTCGGCACTGCCGTAGCCTCCGGTGTTTACAATGGGCAGGTTGCTCAGCTTCTGAAGATGATCCTGACGGGCCAGGCGCAGGCCCTCTTTATACTTGATCAGGCCGTCGCAGGTGGTCAGGCTCTCCTGGTTCTCTCCCTCCAGCTCAATGGCAATGCCGACACTCATGATATTGTGCTGCCGGGCCAGGTCATTGGCCTCTTTCATCAGGCCCGGACCACCGCCGTGGACAATGCCCATCTCATCTCCCAGCCGCATGGCCAGGCGGTTGATCAAATCCATGGTCAGCTGATTGTCCGCCTCTTTGGTGTGGGAACCGTAAAAGGCAAACCAGTATCTGACCCGCTTGAACCGTTCCCAGTCATCCGGTTCCATGAAACAGCCGTGATAAAAAGAGTACAGCTTATCCACGGCCGGGTCGTAGCGCATGAACTCGCACCGGGACTGATCGGCATGGGTCAGCCGGATCATGTGACGGACATAGTCGTCTTCAAAGGCCGGGTTCTTTGTTGCAATGAGAAAGGTTCGCAGGCCTGACCGTCTCAAGGAATCAATGACATCCCTGGCCGGAAACTCCCGGCCGATAAAGACCCTGGAATTCACCCCGCCCAGCACGGAAAGCTTGTCCAGGGTCTCTTTGAACCCATTGCCCAGGGTATGGGGCATCCTCGGGGAAAAGGTTCTCTGGGTGCTCTGGACCAGGCTGGACCGAATAATCTCAAGCTGGGCCTCCCCCTTAGGATCCAGGGCCCTGGGCACCTGGATGAAGTTGCCCTTGTTGAGAATCATGCCCAGAGAGTCCTGGGAGATGGACTCAAAAAGCCCTGCCACTTCAGCATGGGTGAGCAGATCACTTAAACGGTAACCATCCTTGACACGGGCCTTTTCCAGGGGCACGGTCAATGGATTTTCACTCCGGAAAAACCGGATACGAATACGGATATCAGCCAGGCGGACCGTTTGGTCTCCGTAATGGTAGAGTTCCACCTGACGGTCCCTGAAAGTCCGGAAGGGGTCCAGCACCCGGGCCGGCAGATGAACAATGCCAGAGGCTTCGGGATCAATGACCGCATCAATGATGCCGTAAATATCCCCCAGAGAGATCTTGACGGCCCCCACAAAGAGCCCCCCGGGCTCAAGAACCGCGCTGGCCAGATCCAGGGCAACCCTTGACCTGATGGTGTTCAGGGCGCTTCTGCCCTTTTTTACCACGGCATTGAGGCTGGACCGGTTCAGGGCAGCCGGCTCAAAGCAATACTGGTACGGGGCCAGGGCCACTGAAATATAGTCCGCCTCTTTGCCCGTGGCAGGATCGGTTTCCCTGCGGATTTCAAAGCCCTCGTAATACCCTTTGCCCCTGCGGTCCCCCACAAACAGGCGTTTGTGAAGGTAATGGCGGACATCGGCGATCCTCATCTCAGGATCCATGACCACCAGGCGGCCGATCTCATCCCCGGTTTCAAACAAATCCAGGGCATTGGGAATCAAAGGATTCAAGTTCTGGATCATCCCCGGGACAATCACCCTGGACCCGTCTATGTCGGGCGGGCCGTCACAGGAGGCATCCGTGAGTATTCCCATCTGGGCATTGCCGCTCCTGCCGGAAAAAAAATAGGGTTTACCCTCGGCAAGGGCCTTGGTGATATAGTCCGAGACCCTGGGAAAGAGGAACTCAGCTTCGGCCCTGTCTTTTTCCTGGTCCCGGTCAAAAATCCGGTGAATATAGCCGTCCGGGCTGATGATCTGAGGAATATCCATTGGTCTGCCCTTCTTTCTGGTTCAGATTCATGCTGATGAAAAGATAAGGATAACCGGTGCCGGTGACCCTGTCAACCGGCGCATTCCCTTCCTGACCCACCATCAAAGCGTCACCTGCCTTGGGTGGATTTGGGCCCTTCCTTGACACATGAGGCAATAAGAAAAAACCCATATTTTGAAAAAATTTTCCGATTCGTGTAAAGTATATGAACAAGGTTGATCATAGACACACCCCAAAAATATAAAAGGGTAATACGCTTAAACCCGTGGAGAAAATCAAATGAAAAAATTAATTGCCATTGGTCTTGTGCTTTTTTCGTCGGCCACCCTCTTTTCATGCGCAACCACCCAGACCAGACAAGAACGCGGCACAGCCATAGGCGCAGGCACAGGAGCGGCCGTTGGCGCCATTTTGGGACAGGTGATTGGCAGAAACACCGAGTCCACGCTTATCGGTGCCGGTATCGGGGCTGCTTTGGGTGGGCTTACGGGCAATCAGGTTGGTAAATATATGGATCTGCAAGAGCAGGAGCTAAGACGGGCCGTTGCAGCGTCTGAATCAGCAAGTATCCGGCGGGAGCAGGATATTTTGAGGGCGACCTTTAAAGGAGAGGCCTATTTTGACTATGACTCCAGCCGCCTGAAGCCGGGGGCCTATGCTGAGTTGAGACGGATTTCAAATATCTTGATCAAATATCCCCATTCCACAATCCAAGTGGATGGTCACACCGATGCCAAAGGCGATGAAGCCTATAACCAGAAATTGTCAGAGCGGCGGGCCAGGGCCGTGGCAGACGAATTGATTCTCAACGGGGTATCTGCCCAGAGAATCCGGGTTGCAGGCTATGGAGAGTCCCGCACCATATCTTCCAACGACGCAATAAACCGCCGGGTGGAAATTCTTATTGAACCTGTCATGAAAGGGTCGTTATAAGTTTACCCCCAACTCAACTATTAAGGAGATCACCTATGAAAGTTGTCGCATTTAACGGCAGTCCGAATAAAAAGGGAAACACCGCCTGTTCCCTGGCCATTGTCCTGGCCGAACTTGAACAAGCAGGCATTGAAACCCAAATGATCCATGTGGGAAAAGAAAAAATAAGTGGCTGTGTGGCCTGCCATGGCTGTGTCAAAAACCAGGACGAGGCCTGCGTCTTTACCGATGACCCGGTGAATGAATGGATAAAAGAAATCAAGGCGGCAGACGGGATCCTTCTGGGGTCACCTGTTCATTTCAGCGGGGTGGCCGGAACCATGAAATCCTTTCTGGACCGGGCCTTTTTTGTGGCCTCGGTCAACGGCGGCATCTTCCACCACAAGGTGGGCGCGGCCGTGGCAGCGGTGCGGCGGTCCGGGGGCCTGCCCACAGTAAATAGCCTAAACCACTATATCACCTACTCTGAGATGATCATGCCCAGTTCCAACTATTGGAACGTGGCCCACGGTCTCACCCCGGGGCAGATGGAGCAGGACGGAGAGGGAAAGCAGATCATGGAAGTCCTGGGCCGGAACATGGCCTGGATCATGACCCTCATTGACCAGGGAGACGTGCCCCCGCCCGCTCCTGTGGCCAAGACCATGACCAACTTCATCCGGTGATCCCTATGCTGCAGCATGAATTTTGACTGAAATTATTTTTGAGTGCCGTTACTGCGCTTTGCCAGCCAGTCGGCGATCTTGGGAAAAATTTGCGTTTCAGCGGCAGTTCCCCTGACCAGGGCCCCGTGGCTGAAGTCCTTTGAAAACCCGTGGCAATTGCCACAGGCGATCATGGTTTTGTCCTGGCTGCCCAGGGCGTCAAAAATCGCCTGGCACCCTTCCACCGGGGCAATATCATCCCCTGTTCCGGCAAGGGTCAGGCAGGGAATCTTGATTTGCCCCAACCCGGCCAGATAGTCTATCTTTCCCCGGCCCCGCCATTGGCCTCTTAGATTCCACCAGGCCCACTGGGCCAGAAGCATTGTGGGCTCACCTTCATCTCCCATGGCCTCAGTCAGCCGGGGGGTGCGCCCCATCACCTGGGTAAGCAGATACAGGCCCAGGGCCCTGAACCTATGCTTTGGGGTGAGGGCGGCGCAGGTGGCCTGGGCCCCCAGGGTGACCAGGCCTGCAAACCCGGCCTGGGTCTCGGGATGCCTGGCCATGTGCATCAAAGGAAGCAGGCCCCCGCCGGAATGCCCCACCCAGAACACCTGGGAAGCGGCAGTGGTTTCTCTGACAAAGGCCAGTGCCCGGGGCAGATCGTCAAAGGCCGGGGCCTCAAAGTTCTGCCGGGACCCCGGGGCGGTGGCACTGCCGTGGCCCCCCCACTCCAGAATCCAGGTATCATGCCCATTACCGGACAGAAAATCCCCGAAGCTGCGGACCGTGCCCCCGTTGGACAGGGTGCCGTGGGCCAGAATAACAGGGGGCGAAATCCGCCGGCTGCCGGCCAGATGAATGAGCCGGATCTGACCGCCCTTCTCTAAAGGCAGGGTGTGATGGGTGTCTGGCATGGCTGTTACATTCATACCATCTCATCCCGCCTGATTCTGAAGAACAGGGAGTACATCACCGGCACCACCACCAGGGTGAGGCCCGTGGCCACAAAGAGCCCGCCCATGATGGTGGCGGCCATGGCGTTGAAAAAGGGATGAAACAGCAGGGGGGCCATGCCCAGGATGGTGGTGCCGGCAGCCATGGTCACCGGCCGCAGGCGGCTGACACTGGCCGCCATCACCGCTTGGTACCGGGTCTTTCCTGATCGGATTTCCTCGGCAGTCTGATCCAGAAGCACAACCGCGTTTTTCACCAGCATGCCGGTGAGCCCCAGAAACCCCAGAATGGACATGAACCCAAAGGGCAGACCTGTGGCCAGAAGCCCTAAGGTCACCCCCACAAAGGAAAAGGGAATACAAAGAAAAATCACCACCGCCTCCCGGATGCCGTTGAACAGACAGACCACCAAAAGAAACATGGCCACCAGGCAGATGGGAAACATGGCTTTGATGGAAGCCTGGCCCTTGGCGCTCTCCTCAGACTCTCCGCCCCAGGACAGGGTGGCGCCCGGGGGCAGGGCAATCTTCTCAAACAAAGGACGGACCAAAGCTTCCAGGTCTTCGGCCTGGCCTGAGGCCTGGTCGCACTGGACCGTAATGGTGGGCATGCGATCCCTGCGTCTCACCAAAGAGGGCTCTTCTGCCAGTTCGATCCGGTCCACCACCTGCTGAACGGGCAGGTAGCGTTTCAGGGCGGACGCGTAAACCTGGATCTGCCGGTACTGGTCCACCGAAGCCCTTTCCTCTGCCAGGGGCCGGGACACAATGGGGATGAGTTCGTCCTTTTCCCGGTAGAGCCCGGTGGTCATGCCTGAAAAATTCCAATGAAAGGCACGGCTGACATCGGCCCGGGTGATGCCGGCACGACGGGCCCGGTCCTCGGTGAATACCGGGCGGAGCACCTTGACAGGCTGGCGCCAGTCATCCCGGATATTCACGGCCAAAGCCAGGGAATGCAGAATCTTTTTGGCCTGGTCTGCGACATCACCAAGGGCTGCCGCATCAGGTCCCCGGAACCGTGCCTCCACGCTGTAGGCCACAGGGGGGCCCTCTTTAAACCGCTGGGCCTTGAATTCCGAGTCTGAAAAATTCTCGGCAATATAAGCACGGATTTCAGGCAGAAGGCTGGTTACATTTTTGTAATCATGGACCTGGACCAGCAGCTGGCCGAAACTGGTGTTAGGGGGCTGGTAGTGGTAGTTCAGCACAAAGCGCAAAGACCCCTCTCCCACAAAGGTGGTGACCTGCTCCACCCCGTCCAGGGAGCGGACATAAGACCCGATTTTTTTGATATCTGCGGTCACTTCATTGATATGGGTGCCCTGGGGCCGCCAATAGTCCACAAAAAACTGGTTCCGGGTGGAGGCCGGGAAAAAATTCTTGGGCACGGCGCCGAATCCGGCCAGGGCCGCACCAAGCACAGTTACCAGCAGGGTCAACGTGATGACCCGATGCCGCATGCAGGTGTGAAGCAAGGTGCCGAACCCCCGGTAAAAAGGCGTGTCAAAGGGATTGTCCCGAATCGTTTCCGGTGCCTTGAGAAACTGCATGCACAGCACCGGGGTAATGGTCAGGGCAAAGACCCAGCTCAAGGACAGGGAAATGGCCAGGACATAAAAGAGGCTGCGGCAGAACTCTCCGGAGGCGCTGGGATTAAGGCCTACCGGAACAAAGGCTGTGATGGCCACAAGGGTGGCCCCCAAAAGCGGCCACATGGTCGAACCGATGGCCGTGGCAGCCGCCGACGCCTTGTTATCCCCCCGGGCCAGGCGGATAAGATAGACATCCGTGACCACAATGGCGTTGTCCACAAGGATCCCCAGGGCCAGGACCAGCGCCCCAAGGGAGATCAGCTGAAGGGTGATATCCCAGATAAACATGCCCACAAAGGTGCCCAAAATGGTCAAAACCAGGACAAATCCGATGAGCAGCCCGGCCCGAAGCCCCATGAAAAAGAGCAGCAGCAGGATGACGATGGCCACGGCCTGCAAAAGATTGACCATGAAGTCGTCAAGGGATTCGGTGACCCGGCCGGCCTGGAAGTTGATCAGGTCAATGGACATGCCAGCCGGTTTCATATTGGACAGGGCCTTGATCCGGTCCTTCACCGCCCGGCCCATGCGGACCACGTTGCCCCCTTTTTCCGTGGACACCCCGAGCCCCACAGCCATCTGACCGTTGAAAAACATCTTCCTGGGGGCGGGATCCTGGTAGCCTCGGCTCACCTGGGCAATATCCCCCAGGCGGAAGAGCTTGCCCCCGGCACCGGCAAGATACAGATCTGCAATGGCCTTTTCTCCGGCAATGCCGCCGGTGGGGCTGAACCGGAGATACTCGGGTCCGTGCTTGACCCTGCCCCCGGGGCTCACCAGGTTCTGGGAGGCCAGGGTGGCAAAGATCATATCCGGGGAGATGCCCAGCTGGGAGAGCCGGGCCCGGGAAAATTCCACGTAAATGGTCTCGGTCTGATCCCCCCACAGGTCCACCTTGGCCACCTCATCCACCAGAAGCAGCTCTTTTTTCAGATATTTGGCATACGCCCGCAGCTCCCGGTTGGAAAACCCCTCTCCGGTGACGGCAAAATACACCCCGTACACATCCCCGAAATCGTCATTGACCACAGATGGCCCTGCACCAGGGGGCAGGTAGATGGACACATCCTTGACTTTTCGCCGCAACTCGTCCCAGACCTGGGGAATCTGTGTGGAATCATACTCCGGCTTGATCTGCGCATATACAATGGACAGCCCCTCCTGGGAGATGGACTTGACATAGTCCAGCTGCCCCAGACTCTGGACCGCCTGCTCGATACGGTTTGTAACCTCAAGGGCCACCTCCTGGGCAGAGGCCCCGCTGTAGGGAGTGGAAATGACGGCGGTCTTGATGGTGAAATCCGGATAGGCCAGGCGCCCCAGCTTCTGATAGGTGATCAGCCCGGTAATCCCGATGACCGCGGCCAGCAGGACACTGATGATACGGGTATGCAATACCCCCTGTGCAAACTTCATTGAACCGTGCCTTTCTCCTGAATCATCTTGTATTCAACGGTCTGTCCCTGGCGGACAAAGGCGGCGCCTTGGGCCACCACCAGATCCGTAAGTGCCAGCCCCTTTGTCACCTTGACCTTGCTGTCTCCGGCCAGGGCCTCAAAGCTTACGGCCCGGCGGTCCAGGGTCCGGGTCTTGGGATCCACCAAAAACACATGGGCAGAATTTCCCGCCACCCCCAGCAGACTCTCCAGGGGAACAGCCACTGCCCTGTCACCATGGGTTTCCAAATTCTCTGACAGGCGAATCCGGGCAGTCATCCCCGGAAATATCAGGTCTTCAGGGCCCGGCGTGACGGTGAAAACACAGCCATAGGTCCCGGTGGCCTGGTCCGCCCGGCTGCTGTACTCGGACAGGGTGGCTGGAAAGACTTTATCTTTTTGAGTCAAAAACACTGCTGAATACCGTTCCCCTGCCTTTGCAGCGGCCAGGATCTGGCCGATATGGACCTCCGGCACATCAACCGGGATCTCGATATGGCTTAAATCATCCAGGGTCATGACAGGGGCGCCCTGGGCCACCATCTCATGGAGATCCGGGATCCGACGGGTTACGACACCGGAAAAAGGGGCCACAAGCCTTGTATCGGCCAGCTGATCCCGGGCAATGGCCAGGCGGGCTTCAAGCTCTTTTACCGCTGCGGTGGCGGCCATGACATCCTCTTTTCTGGCCCCGCCCCGGTCCCGTCCCAGCTGCTCTTCCAGGGCGCTTACCTTTGCGGCAAGGCTGGCCGCTTGATTTTTGGCCCGGTCATAGGCCTGCTCGGACGCAGCCTGGTTTTTATAAAGCATTTCATACCGATTCAGCTCCTTTTCGGCCAGATTCAGATCATTTTTGGCTGCGGCCAGGTTGGTCTCAATAATCTTGATATCCTCGGGCCTTGCCCCGGCCTTGAGCTTCATAAGGGTGGCCCGGGCCGAGGCCAAACCGCTTTCAACCACGGCCTTCTGGCGTTTAAAATCCCTGTCATCCAATTCCAGGAGAAGATCCCCCTGTGTCACATGGTCCCCAGGGTTGGCATGGACCCGGATCAAGGGGCCGGATACCCGGAAAAAAAGGGTGGCCCGGGTGGCGGACCTGGCCCGCCCCGGCAGGGTGATACGGGTGTCATGGGCCAGGGGCTCTGGATGAACCGCACCCACGGTTTGAATCCGGCCCGAATCCGTGGAATTGCCGGCTTTTTCTTCTGATCCGGCCGGTTTGCAGGCCATGACTGCCAGACAGAGTAGAATCCCTGACATGGTCATTGCAATGAATCTGTGTTTCATTAAAATACTTCCTTTTGATGATAAAGCCACTCCCGGCTCTCCCGGGTGCCGTGGCCAGACAAAAAAGTTTCCAGCACCAGCCAGGGTGCCTGTTTCGGGGCAATCTCCCCCCGCTCCACACTGGCCCAGGCCTCAAACACCAAGGCATCCATACTGGCAATGAGCCAGGATACGGGCAGCTCCCATGAGACAGCCCCCTCTTTTTTCAAGGCCAGGCACAACTGCTTTGAACGCTTCTTGTGCTGAAGATACAACGCCTTGACCCTGGGATCCCCTTGCTTTACAGGATAGTCGAAATAGGCAGATACATTCAGGCTGGAACCCAAGGGCACCAGGCGGGTAATGATACGGACCAGTTTTTCCCTGGCAGGAAGATCTTCGGCCATCACCGGCTCAATCACCCGTTGCAGCTGGTCTCCGGCACTCAGTTTAATGGCCACGACCAGATCTGCCCGGGATCTGAAATATCGGTACAGGGTGGCCCGCCCCACACCGGCAGCCCTGGCAATCTCTTTCAGACCGGCATTTGAGTTCCTGGCCAAACAGGCAATGGCCTGCTGAATGATGCGATCATGGGTGGCCGGATTCATTACGCCTCCAATACTTATACCTTACAAATAAGACCTTTGTGTCTCATTAAAGACTGCAATATATCCGCTGAATCCATTTAATTCAAGCCCAGGACAAAAAAAATCACATCCCCTTTACCATTTGATGGATTTACCTAAGCCCTGGCCATCATCAAAGTGCCAGATGCAAGGCGGCGAGCAGCGACGACCAAAGGCGTATAAAGCATACTCCGCAGGCAGGAGCCACCGAAGACAACGAAGCAGGTGGTGCTTTGATGATGGATCCGGCAAAATCAGCTATTCTTGACCTGACTGGTGTGATATATGCAAATGGGAACCGGCTTGGAGGATAAGATGATAAAAAACGACAGAGAAAAACAGATTCTGGCCGATCTCTCCGCATCCCGGACCACGGCCGCCTTTCCTGCTTTGCTCACCCGGCTGGACAACTGGGTACGGGATGTTCTGGACGATGATACCGGTCCGTGTCAGGCCCCAGGCAACGCCCTGACACGGGTCTTCTCCACCGTGTCCACATTCAACGAAATCCTGACCGCCCGGCTCATCCAGGAAACCGTAAACACCCTTGAACTCCGGGACAAACGCCCCCCGCCCCTGCCCTTCTGCTGGATCACCCTGGGCTCTGACGCCAGAGGAGAGCAGGTCATCCGCACCGACCAGGACAATGCCCTGATCTATGCAGATCCTTGTCCTGATCAGGCCGATGACGCGGCCGACTATTTTGCAGTTCTGGCCGAAGCGGTGAACCAGGCCCTGGACACCCTGGGATTTGCCCTCTGCCCCGGAGACGTCATGGCCTCCAATCCCCGGTGGTGCCGCTGCCTGTCCCAATGGCTGGCCGCTCTGGAGCAATGGGTCGGCTCCTCTGACCCCATGGCCGTCCGCAACCTGACCATCCTTCTGGACTTCAAGGCGGTATTCGGCGACCGCCGCCTGGCAGCCATGCTCCACTCAAAGGGGTTTAACACCTTTGAGGCCTTTCCTGCAGCCAGCCACTTTCTGGTCAGGGATGATCAGCTCTTTGCCCCGCCAAAGGCCCTGTTTAACCGAATCCGTACCAAAAAAGAGTCGGGCTGCAAGGCCTGCTTCAACCTCAAAACCCAGGCCCTGGCCCACATCGTCAACGGGGCAAGGCTATTTGCCGTCAACCACCGCATACGGACGCCCTCTACCATAGACCGCCTGGCATACCTGGCCGGGGACGGCATACTGTCTCCGGATGAGCACCAGGCCATCTATGCCGCCTTTGTCTTTCTGTCCAGACTTAAAATCCGCCAGCACCTGCACAAAAAAGCTGATGGCCCCGGACTGCCGGCCAACCGCATCGACATCGCCGGCCTGACAAAACAAGAAAAAAAAGACCTGGACAATGCCCTGGATGCGGTGGCAGCCTTCCAAAAAAAAATGGCCGCCAAATACAGCCAGACCTGGATGAACTTTTTTAACTGATTTTGACAAAGGGGACCCATGACCGACAAGTACAAATCCTATTTTCAGACCTTTGCCCGGGTATCCAAACAGATCCACGCCAATAACAAAACCCCGGAGATCCTCTCCTGCATCGTGGAGAACATCACCGAAATCCTCGGGGCCCGGGGCTGCATCTTCTGGATTCTCAATACCGCAGAAGAAACAATTGAAACCAAAATATCCCATGGCTTTGATTTTCGCAGCCTCTCTATGACAGACTACCCCACCCTCATGACCCTGTTTCCCCAAGGCCAGCCAGACCCCATTGAAATCCTTGACGCCCGAAACGATACCCGGATACCGGATCTGGAACGTCTGGGCAAGCATCTTATCAACGCAGTTACCGGCCGGTATTTTGATATTTCCGGCCCATTTTCCGGCCTGCTGGCCGTCTACTTCACCGGCAGCCGCCGCCTGGACCCCCAGGAGATAGAGCTGATCACGGCCCTTGGGGAACAGGGGGCCATTGCCCTGGAAAAGGCCCTGGGATACGACCGGGAAATGCTGGCCCTGTACGGCCAGATCATTCAAGGCCTGACCCTGGCCATAGAAGCCCGGGATCCTGTGACCCACGGCCACTCTTTGACCGTGGCCCGGCTGGCACAGGCCACGGCCCGAACCCTGGGCCTGAATGAAGAAGAGGTCCACAGGATTTACCATGCCGCCATCCTCCACGACATCGGGAAGATCGGCACCCGGGACGCCATCCTGGACCGGCTGGGGCAGCTGGATAAAACTGAAGCAGCCGCCATCCGCCACCACCCCTGCCTGGGGGCGGATATCCTTCGTCCCCTCACCTTCCTGGAGGGGGTGGCTCCTTTGGTCTACGCCCACCATGAATTGTATAATGGTACAGGCTACCCCGAAGGCCGAAAAGGAGAAGACATACCCCTGGGGGCCCGGATTCTCACCATATGCGACGCCTTTGAAACCATGATCTCAGGCCGACCGGGCCTTGCTGCCAAAGGCCTTCCCGCCGCCCTGACCGCCCTCCAGAACGGGGCAGGAACCCGGTTTGATCCTGGGGTGGTCCAGGCCTTTTTCGACATGATGCGATCCCACCCGGATATCCTGGAAAACGGGGAATCGGTTGACCATTGCCTGGACATTCTCACCCGGAACATCCGGGAGACGGCCCAGCGCAACCGCATTGAAAAAAAACTGGCCAATCCCTTTGCCGGATTTTTTTAATCTGGAAAATCCATTGACGAAGAAATCTTAAAATAGGGACGCACAAAACCCACAATGGTTACAAACTGGTAACAAAATAGGGGGCAAGGTATTGACAGGGCGTGAAAACCATTGTAAACAGGGGCATTGCAAAGGGCGATTAACTCAGCGGGAGAGTGCTACCTTCACACGGTAGAAGTCACTGGTTCAATCCCAGTATCGCCCACCATAAAAATCAATTGCCTCATCCAGAACCTTGCGAACAATTTTTGCCATCTCTGCTTTAACAATGGGCTTATAGACAATGGCCCTTATCCCGATCTGTGTTATGGTTTCATCTGATATTTGCTTGCTGTACCCGGTGCAGAGAATCACCGGGATATCCGGCCTTATCTTCATCAACTCAACAGCCAGCTCAACACCGGTCAGGTTCGGCATTGTCATATCGGTTACAACCAGATCAAAGGCATCCGGCTTGGTCTGAAACAGCGTTAACGCCTCAATGCTGCTGGTGCGGGTAGTGACCTGATAGCCCAGCCGGTCAAAAATCTGATTGCCCATTTTAGCAATGGGCGCTTCATCATCGATAAACAAGACGCGTTCAGATCCCTTTGGAAGCGCCTGGGGCAAATACGAATCCTTCGGAGACTGTTTCCGGGTAATGGGCAGGTGGATTGTAAATGTCGTGCCCTTTGCCGGTTCACTGTCAACGGCAATGGTCCCGCCATAACTTTCGACAACACCCTGGACCATGGCAAGTCCCATGCCCGTACCCTCTCCCGGACCTTTTGTCGTAAAATAGGGGTCAAAAACCGAGTTAAGGATGTCAGGGGCAATGCCCTCACCTGTGTCAGAGACCTTGATTTCAAGATAAGCCCGCTGGCCCGTGCCAATGGATGGCTCCTTGATATCGGCAACCACATCTTTGAGGGCCACCCGCAATACGCCGCCGGAGTCCTCCATGGTATGGGCGGCATTGGTGCAAAGGTTCATAAATACCTGATGAACCTGGGTGGCATTGCCCATGATCAGGGCGTCGCTTTCAATGTCCTGGTGAATTTCTATGGTGGTGGGGATGGTGGAGCGAATAAATCCCAGGACTTCCTTTGCAATGGTACTGGGCTGAATGGGACCTGTTTTCTCATCTGACTGACGGGCAAAGGCAAGAATCTGTTTTACCAGATCCTTGGCCCGCTGTCCGGCGGAATACACTTCCTGCAGGCTGTCCTCATGGGCGGATCCCTTTACCGCGTCATCCATGGCAAGTTCGGTGAACCCGAGAATGGATGAGAGAATATTGTTGAAATCATGGGCAATGCCGCCGGCCAGGTTGCCTATGGATTCAAGTTTCTGGGATTGAAGCAATTGATTCTCAAGGCGTTTTCTCTCTGATATATCCGAATGGGTGCCGATAATTCTCACGGCTTCATTGTTTTCATCAAAAATGGCATTGGCCCGGGAGAGGATATCCACCCAATGCCCTTTTTTATGCTTCATCCTGAACTCCACGTCAAACCGATTGCGTTTTTTATTGATGAGTTCCCTTTGCATTTTCCAGGAGCGTTTGACACCTTCAGGGTCTGTCAGCGCCTCCCAGACCGAAAAATCATTGGGCAGCTCATCATCCTCATACCCCAATATGCGTTTCCATCCCGGAGAATAATAAATGTCATGGGTTACAAGATTCCAGTCAAACAGGCCGTCATTGGCAAACTCCATGGCCAGGGCAAATCTTTTTTCACTCTCCTTTAGGGCAATTTCCGAATTTTTCTGATCAGTGACATCATTATAAATGGTCACCACTTCACCGGTGGGAATTTTAAAGATATAATTTTCATAATAGCTTGAGAATATATCATCCTCATACATTTTCATGGGAAAATAAGCAGGCTCTCCTGTGTCCCAGACTTTTTTCATCATAGGAATCAACCCGTAGTCGTCAATATTGGGTCTTAAGTCAAAAAGACTTTTTCCCACCACCTGGTCCAGGGTTACGCCTTCAATCTCAAGGCTTTTCTTGTTAAATTGCTTGACGATATAATCCGATCCTTTGGATCCGTCATTGATCACTTGGTAAATGGCTGAACCGCTGGTCATATTGTCGTACAGGCCGCGAAAAAGCGCTTCACTTTTACACAATTTTTCTTCGGCGTTTTTCCGTTGAACCACCTCACTTTTCAGCCTTCGGTTGAAAAAGAAAAGAATCAAGAAGCCAAGGCACAGCAGGACAATGACGGCCATGGCAATGGTAACGGTTTTCTTGAGTCTGAAAAAGTCATATTCCGCATTCGGGGTGTACAAGAATCCATCCAGGGAAAAACCTGGGTCAATAAACCCTAATTTTTCGTATATCCGGGCAATATGACGCCAGCGCCCCGGGTTCATATGTCCGATTTGAACCAGTTGGGGCTGCATAATCTTTCGAATGGATTCTGCCTCATATTTAAGGTGGCCAGAGGATTTGTTTACCCTGTATTCATTTAAAAGGATATGGATGATATCATCGGGATGGGCCATGGCATATTCCCATCCCTGCAAAGAGGCCTTTAAAAACCGGGCCGCCCGCTCTGGATGATCTTTGACTTCAGTTTCAGTGGTAAACAGACAATCGCTGTAAAAATCCACGCCGTAAGTTTGCGGGGAAATGACAACCGGCTGAATATCCTTTTGCAACAAATGCCAGGGTTCATTGGTGGTATAGGCACTGACGGCATCTGTCCGGCCATGGATTAAATCTTTGAGATTGTAGGATTGATCCAGGCGGTGAATGAGATCAAGAGATATCCCTTCGTTCAGAAAAGCGGCCAGAATATCTGCATCTTTTTTCCCGGGCAGCAGCATCACCCGTTTGCCAATAAGATCCTGAAGGTTGGTGATGCCTGAGTTTTTTTTGACCAGAAGCGTGGACGGCGAATGTTGAAATATGGGGGCCAGCACAACAAAGGGATCTCCGTCTTTGCGGTGAACAAGCAGCTCTGAGCCGGCAATACCATACTGGGCCCGGCCGTCAAGCAGCGCTTCCCGTGCAAACCTTCCCTCTCCGCCTTCAATAATGGTGACGTCCAGCCCGGCGTCTTTGTAATACCCTTGATGCAGGGCCGCATAGTACCCTGCAAACTGGAACTGATGTTTCCAGGCCAGGTGAAGAGATACTTTGTCTGAGGCAAAGGATGCAGAGACAAACAACAAAAAGGACAAAAAAACCAGACACCCGTTGATGCACCGCAACATATTTAACATCCCATGCTCCTTGGATGACCCCATTCAAGATGTGATTTGGTATACTCGTATTTGCCTATTGCCTTTGAAAAATACCATGAATAAATTTTTCGCTGATTTGCTCCCAATAATCACACTACACAACCCATCATTGAAAAGCAATATTTATGGCATCCTAAGACACTTGGCCGACCATGCCATGGCGCCTGGCCTATTGGCCCTTTAATTTCATATTGACAACCAAACCCCATTTCTGGTCTGATGGCTGCGCAATAAAACCGCCACCCCTATTAAAGGAAGATGCAATGGCAGATGTTTCCACCAAGGCAAAGGCATGGATCGACCAGAAAAGGGATCCCAGAAGCGCCCATTGGCAGGCCGGGCTCGAAGCGGTACTGGACCTGTTTCTCCCCGGGCTGCAAAAGGGCAGGATCCTTCCGGTTCAAGGGATGGACAACACTGAGCATGGGCTGTTCAAAAAGGTTCTGGCCGGGGTGGATGTCAATCCTGCCGTGTATGCCGCCTTTTTACCCCATACCGTGGCCGATGCCATCGTGCCCCCGGATTCGGCAAAAGAGGTCCTGCGCATTGAAGCGGGCAAGCCCTCCTGCAAGCTGATCATTCTGCGGCCCGGCAACCAAGACCGGATCATCTGCGCCGAACTCAGTGACCAGGCCTTTAAGCCCGGCCTGGACATCTTCCAGTCCGGCGCCCTTTTGGGTTCCTATGACTATGGCAACACCGACGACTGCCTGGAGGGCCTGAACAAGGCGGTCAAGGCTCATGTGTGGAAAAAAAGTGACTGGAAGACCGGTGACATTCACGACTATACCCTGAACTGGTTTGAACGGGTCCGCTTCCTAAACACTGCCGAGGTCAGCGTGGATGAGGCTTTGTCCTTTTTCCACAGCCCCACCCTGATCAAGGCCGACCGGGTGTCGGGGCTGTTCCAGCTGGTCTTTCTTCTGCTCAACCAAGAGTATACAGCGTTGGATTTCCTGGCTGCCAACCCCCTGCTGTCCGAGAAGATCATTGCCAAGGATTCCGACTTCTGCCGAACCCTGGCCAGAACCCACATCCTGGACCTGGTCACCCTGGTCAAGGACCTTTCCCTCATGGACTTCACAGATTTCAATGACAAGGAGAACCAGGCCTTTCAGCGGGAATTTGAACGCACCGAAGAGCGGCTCAGGGATCGTCTCATGCATCTCAAGCCCCGGTGAAGAGAGGATTTATCAAAGCCCAAGGGCACCGGGATTCATAATCCCCTTGGGATCCAGGTGGGCTTTGAGCCCCTTGAGAATTCCCATCTGAACCGGTCCAAGATGCCGTTCCATCCAGGGGGCCATCATCCGGCCCACCCCGTGGTGATGACTCAGGGAGCCGCCAGCCTGTTCAATGGCATCGATGATGGACCGCTGAAAGGCGGTAAAGGCGTCAAGTTCATCCATCCGGGTGATAAAGATGAAGTAGAGGTTGGTGCCCTGGGCGTAAAAATGAGAGGCATGGGTCAGGCAGATGGTGCCGGGCCGGGCCTTGACCACCGGACGCACAGCCCTGTGCAGGCGGTGCAGGTTTTCCCAGGTCACCGAGCATTCCAGGGTATCTATGGCCACCCCGGCATCGTTGAGGGCATCCCGCATATAGGGGTCTGAAAACCGGCCGTGGTACCACTTTTTCATTGGGTATCCAGTCAGATAGACCCCCCGGTGCCGGCGGGAGATTTTCTTTACCTGCCGGACCACATTGCCGGCAAATCCCCGTTCCCCTTCTGCCTGACCCATGACCAGGCAGCGAAGACCGGGGCGGCACCCCCGAAGCGTCAGGAACCGGTCGGCCAGGCCGCCGGAAAGATTGTACATCTGCAGGGCCACATCGGTTTCCTCGGCATCGGAGATTCTAAAAATGGCGGGCATGCCGAACCGACCCTGGCTGATCTGCCTGCCGGCGGCCACGGCAGACTCAAAATCCGGGAACATAAAAGAAAACTGCCGGGTGTTCTGCGGCAAATACCGGAAGACCTTCAGTGTGACCCCCACCAGTATCCCGAAACAGCCCTCACCGCCCTTCATGATCTCATTGACCCTGGGCCCTGTGGCTGCGGCCGGGTAGGCCAGGGTTTTGAAGCTGCCCGCCGGGGTGACAAACTCCTGGGCAATGACAAGGTCTGCGGCATCCCCGTAAAGAGAGGAGGCCTGGCCCGATCCCAGGGCTGAAATCCAGCCGCCCACAGTGGAAAATTCAAAACTCTGGGGGAAATGGCCGCCGGTGTAGGGCATTGAGGCGTTCATTGTGTCAGGGGCATTGTTCAGCAGGGCTTCGTAGTCCGGCCCCATCATCCCCGGCTCCACCTCAATGGTCTGATTCGCCTCGCAAAAAGAGCGCATCCGGTTCATGTGGGTGGTCATAACCAGTGTAATCCCGCCTCTGGGGCAGTCCAGGCCGCAGGTGACGCTGGAACCGCCACCATAGACATGCAGGGGCACCCCGTGATCGTGGCAGAGGGCCACAACCTTTGCCACATCTGCCTTGTCCCTGGGATGGACCACCAAATCGCAGATATCCTGGATCATGCCCGCCCGAAGTTTCATAAGATCCTCCATGGCCTTGCCGCTGGTAAATCTGAGGCGGTCATACAGGGCTGTGGAGACATTTTCCAGCCCCACCGCTGCTGTCACGGCACAGACAACCTCAGAATCCAGTGTCAGTGGCAGGGTGTCCGGTACAAGGTCCTCACCAATTGGGCCTGTTTGGCAAAGGCCCGATTCCGAAAGGCTCAGTTCCCTTTGAATCACACGAAAGAATCCCTCGCTGGGATGTTTAAATGCTTTGGGGTCCCCCCATTTAAAAATCGAGCGAAAGCTTCCTTGCACGGGCGGTGTCTCTATCCATCTGGGCATGGTCTTCTCCTAGAACAGGTGATGTTTATTATTGCCGCACCGGGTGTCCGGGTACCCGGTGATGGTACGAATTTGCCGGTACAAAGAGGACAGGGCCGGATACATCTTCTTATAAACCCGGGTATACAGGGCCTCATACATTTTCACATGTCCGGGATTCGGCATGAATCGTTTGCCGGGCACAGCCATTTGCTCTGCCGCCTCCCGGATACCCGGGTACACCTTTGTGCCCACGGCGGTCAGGATGGCGGCCCCCAGCCCTGAGGTCTCATGGGTGGCGGCCCGGGTCATGGGCAGGTTAAATATATCTGCGGCGATCTGGCAGATGGCATCGCTCTGGGAGGCCCCTCCGGATAAGGTGGCCTGCCTGACCCGGACCCTGCCCCGGGCCTGGATCCTTTCCATGCCCTCTCTCAGGGCGAACCCCAGCCCCTCGATCAGGGCCCGGTAAATATGATCCCGGGTATGAATATCCCCGAATCCGATCATGGCCCCCTTGCCGTCGGGATGGTCCAGGCCCGGGCCCCAATAGGGCTGGGCCACAAGCCCCATGGCCCCGGGCGCTGTTCGTTCCAGGCAGTGGTTCAGCAGCTCTTCCGGGGGAACCCCGAGGCGGTGGGCCTCTTTTACCTCCTGGCGGGCAAACTCCTTTTTAAACCATGAAATCATCCAGAATCCCCGGAAAATTTCCACCTCAGGATTGTAAGCCCCCGGCAGGGGCGCAGGATAGGACGGCATCAGCGGGATGGCCTCAAAATACTTTTGGCAGACCGTCTGCACCGTGGCAGTGGTGCCGAAACTCAAGGAGACCCGGGTCTGGTCGGTTACTCCGGAGCCCAGGGTTTCGCACCCCTTGTCCGATCCGCAGGCCACCACACAAAGACCTGGGGCAAGCCCGGTCAGCCGGGCCGCAGACTCGGTCAGGGGACCGATGACGCTGCCGGGCAGGACCAGTTCAGGCAGTTTTGCCTCAGGCACCGGAAAGAGTCTGCGGATCAGGGCCTGTCTCCCTGCCCATTGCTGCCGCTTGTAATCAAAGGGCAGGTGGCCGATCTGGGCGGCCACACTGTCCCGGAAGCGCCCGGTGAGGCAGAAGTTCAAAAATCCTGATACCTGAAGGTATTTATGGGTGGCCGCCCATATTTCAGGCTGGTTCTGGATGATCCAATTGCACTTGCCCTGGGCCTGGGCCGTCAGCAGCCGGGTCCGCACCCCGGCCAGCCTTGCCCCGAAACCGGCCAGGCCGGACGCGCCGAAAACCGGCCGGGCCGAGCGCTGATCCAGCCAGACAATGGCCGGCCTGAGCACCTGCCCGGATTCGTCCACATTCACCATGGTGGCCCGCTGGGTCGTCACCCCCAGGCCGCAGACCCGATCCATCAAGTCTGGCTTTCGGGCCCTGAGATTCTGGCAGGCCCTGACCAAAGCATCCCAGTACACTGCCGGATCCTGTTCTGCCAGGCCCGGGGCTGGACTGACATAGGGATCGTAGGCAATCTGCTCCGAGGCCAGAAGCCTTCCCTGGCATGAGAAAACCAGGGCCCGAAGGCTCTGGGTGCCGCAGTCAATGGCCAGAAGAAGATCATGGCTCATGGACTGTCTCCTTCAGGGGCGTGGGCCTTGCGCCACAGCGTCCTGTAGGCGGCGATTTCCTCTTGCCACCGTTCATCGTCCCAGTCGAGAAAAGGCCCGGCATGGAAACGGATATCTTCCAAAACCTCCAGTCCCCCTCTGGGCAGCAGCAGGCCGATGCGGACCCGGCGAAGAAGCAGATCTGACAGGTGGCGGACCTGCTCATGACCCGCCCCGTAGCTCAGCTCTGCCCAGCAGGTCCGGGTACCGGGAATCTGCCTGCGGTTTTCCGGCGTCATCAGGTCGGCCAGATCAGAGAACCGCTGCCCCAGACGCCCCTGGAGCCAGGGGTCATGATCAGGCATAGGTGGCCCCGGCGCATCCGCCTCAAACCTGGCCGCCAGGACCTGATTTTCCGGGCTGGGAAGCCAGGGGCCGGCAGCCTTGAGCGCTGCTTTTGCCAAAAGATCAAAGGTGGTCAGCTTGCCCCCGGTGACCGTAACAAGGCCCTTGTCTTTCCAGATCGCATGCTCCCTAGACTCGCCTGAGGCGCTTTTCCTGCCCCGGCCCAGCACCGGACGGATGCCTGCAATGGCTGATACGGCATTTTCCATCACCAATCCCTGACCGGGAAAAACTGTTTGAGCGCCGTCAACAAGATAGTCAGCCTCGGCCCGGGTGATGCCCGGCTCCCGGGTCAATGTCCCGTGATGGTCCACATCTGTGGTGCCAAGAATCAGGGCCCCCTGCCAGGGAAAGAGAAATACCGGCCGCCTGTCCCGAGGATGAAGAAAAGAGACCACCCGGTCCAGGGAAAGCAGGTGCCCCGGGAATACCAGGTGGCTGCCCCGCAGAGGCCTAAGATGGCTCCGGGAAGAGGGCAATGGATGCAGGGCCTCGGCAAAGGGGCCGGTGGCGTTGATCACCGCCCGGGTCCGAACCTGCCTTTCCAGGCCGGATTCCCGGTCCCGGAGCCGGACGGCCCGGACCTGCCCCTGCTGGTTTCGCATCACCCCGAGGGCCTGGGTATAATTCAGGGCCTGCCCCCCCCGGTCAACAGCATCAAAGAGGATCCGCAGAACCAGGCGGGCATCATCCACCTGGGCGTCTTTAAATCCAAAGGCCGCGGCCAGGGCGGCCGGGTTAAGGCCCGGGACCCGGGCCAGGGCCTCATCCCGGTTAAACACCCGGTGCTGGCGCTGTCCTGCCAGAAAGCTGTAAACATTCAGCCCGGCGGTCATGGCCAGCTTTGACGGCCCCCGGCCTTGGTAGACGGGCAAGAGGAATGTCAAGGGGGTCACCAGGCCTGGATAGGTCGCCAGCAGGCGTTCCCGCTCCCGCACCGATGCCCGGGTCAGCAAAAGCCGTCCCTGCTTGAGATACCGTAACCCGCCGTGCACCATCTTTGACGACCGGGAAGAGGTGCCCCAGGCAAAATCCTGCTGCTCTGTCAGCAGCACCTTGTATCCCAGGGCAACGGCCCGGGAAAAGACACCGGCCCCGGTGATCCCGCCGCCGACCACCACCAGATCATAGGTCTGGTCCGTATGCTTGAGCCTCATGTCCGGGCCTTCCACAATTGTCCGGCCCCGGCCATGGCCCGGGCAACCACGGCCGCCACCCTGTCCGGGCGGGCCTCTATGGCGGCGGCCAGTTCCCGGTAATAGGCCAGAGAGGCGGTCCGGGTCTGCTCATCCCTGAAGTACACTTTCCCCAGGGCATGAAATACCAGCTTGAAATCGTTGAACATCATCTTCATCACGGCATTGCCGCTGAGGATCACCATCTGCTCTTGAAGATCCCAGTCATACCGGGCAAACCCAGCAGGACCTGTATTTGAGCCAGGCGACTGCGATAAAAAGGACAACAGGGCTGAAGAATCCTGCCTGGCAGCCAGGGCCGCCACCCCCGGCAGCATCAGGGTTCGGGCCTCAAGAAGGTGGGTGACCATATCAGGCGGCAGGGCACTGCCGTGACGGGCCAGGGTGGCCAGCAGCCCCAGCCCGCCCTGGGACAGGTAATCGTTCACCCGTGTGGGCTTGCCGTGGGCAATGGTGATCCACCCTTCCCGGGCCAGGCGCTGAAGGGTTTCCCGGATGGTGGGGCGGGTCACCCCCAGGGCCTGGGACAGGGCCCGCTCTCCGGGCAGAGGATCCCCAATGCGGTAGGAGGCGTCCAGAATGGCGTCGACAATCTGCTGCTCGGCAAAGGCCGCAGGCTTCACAGGCTTGGATGGGGGGGCCAGCAGGGGCATGGGCATCTCCTGAATTTTGATTTTAACTGGTAAGAGGTCATACCAGTTAAACAATGACAAGTCAACCCAGGGTTTGTTGTTTCTTGGTTGCACGCTCCTGATGCCAACAGTCGCAGAATGTCTACTCCCGGACACTTTCTCTGGATTGCCTCTGTTTTTATCATTTATAGTCTGAATTTTAACTAAATTATCTGTAAAACAAAGATATCAACACTAAACCAACTCAAAATAACAAAAATAAACGACAATATTTCATGGTCGAGCATATTTCTTGCAGTACAATACCTCCAACTTAAATTTGGTGTAAATAAAGGACCGGGCTGCCCGGCGCTTAACCCCTTATGGAGGCTGTGATGAAACAATTGATTTTGACCACACTTATTCTACTTTTAATGGGATCCAATACCTATGGCGCTGACCTGCTGATCTTCAGCGGTGCCGGCCTGATCAAGCCCATGGAAGAACTGCGTATAAACTTTGAGCAGCAGCATCAGGTCACCGTGGATGCCCACTACGGCAGTTCCGGAGAAATATTCAGCATGGTTGCAGCGGGTCAGCCCTGTGACGTTTTGATCCCTGGGGCGGAAAAATACACCCAGGATGCCTTGAAAAACGGATGGGTGATGAAAGAAACCATTAGAAAACTGACCCTGCATGTCCCGGTCATTGCCGTGCCAAAGGGAAATCCTGCCGGCGTCACAGGACTTGAGTCCCTGACCCGGCCAGGGATCAAGGTGGCCATCGGGGACCCCAACGCCCCGGCCATTGGCAGAGTGGCCAAAAAAATGCTGACCCGGGCAAATATGTGGGAAGGGGTTGCGCCCAATATCCAAGTGATGGCACCCACAGTGAATCAGCTGCTGATCTATGTTGCCCTAAAACAGGTAGATGCGGCCATCATCTGGGCGGACCTGACGGCCTGGGCAAAGGATAAGGGCAAGGTTGAGACCGTTGCCATAGAAAACCGGTTCAACATGATTAAAACCATCCCCACGGCGGTCTGTGTTAATGGGAAAAATCCTGACACTGCCCGGGCGTTCAATGCCTATATTGCCTCACCTCAAGGGATGACAATCTGGCAGAAATGGGGATTTGAGCCTTGCAGCGATTAAATTATTTCCGGCTCACTTGTATTTTCCTGGCCCAGTTTGTGACGGTGCTGCTGGTCCTGGCCATCGGGTCCTTGCTCATCGTACCCGAATTCAAAGATGTCTGGCAGAACCTGTGGAGCGAGGAGATGCAGTACTCCTTGAAGCTGTCCATGGTAACAGGCCTTATTTCCACCGGTATTGTGATGGTGTTTGCCCTTCCCATCGGATATGCCCTGTCCAGATTTGAATTTTTCGGCAAAGGATTTACCAAAACCATCATTGACCTGCCAGTGGCCTTTCCCGAACTTGTTTTGGGCCTGTGTCTGCTGCTGCTGTTTGGCAACGCCTTTGTGAAAACACTCTTGGAATCCATTGGACTCAATTTTGTTTTCACCAAACAAGGGGTGGTTGCTGCCCAGGTGTTCACCTCCCTGCCCTATGCCAGCCGGATTATGAAATCCACCTTTGACTATATTAATCCAAGGCTTGAATTTGTCTCCAGATCCCTTGGCTATTCCATGTTAGAAACCTTTATCCGGGTGTCACTGCCCCTGGCCAAAAACGGGATTCTCGCCTCGACAGTGATTTCCTTTGCCAGGTGCATCGGCACCTTTGGCACGGTATTGATCCTTGCTGGCGGGTCTTACATGAAAACAGAGGTGCTGCCCGTAACCCTTTATCTGAATATTTCCTACGGAAACATGGGTATGGCCCTGACCAGCGGGATTGTACTCATGGCAGTCTCTTTCATTGCCATTTATATTTTCGAAAAGGCAGAGGTATCATTATGAGCCTGCTTGAAGTTATTGGATTGTCAACCCACCTGGGTGAATTCTGCCTAAAAGATGTTTCCTTTTCCCTTGACCAGGGGGATTATTTGACCATCATCGGCCCCACAGGGGCCGGTAAAACCATTCTGCTTGAAAGCATCATCGGCTTCTGGACACCTGAAAAGGGTAAAATAATTCTTCAGGACCGGGACATTTTCCATGACCCGCCTGAAAAACGCAGAATCGGCATCGTGTATCAGGATTATGCCTTGATGCCCCACTTCACGGTATTGAAAAATATCGCCTACGGACTGGGCAAACAAAAAATCCAGAATAGTGCAAAAAAAATCAAAGCCCTTGCCCGCTCCCTTCACATTGATCATCTATTGCATCGCAAACCCCACACCCTGTCCGGCGGAGAGCAGCAGCGGGTGGCCCTTGCCCGGGCCCTGGCCGCCAAACCCAGGCTGCTGCTCATGGATGAGCCCTTTTCCGCACTGGACCCCCAGACCCGACAGGAGGCCAGGCGTCTGTTAAAAAAAGCCGTGCAGGACACATCCATGACGGTGATTCATATCACCCACAATATGAACGATGCCTGGATGCTGGCCAATAAAACAGCGATAATGAAATCTGGCAGACTGGTCCAGTTCGGCGGGTTAATGGACGTGCTGTCCAGGCCCCGGTCTAAATTCATTGCCGGATTTGTGGGGGTCAATCTCTTGAAAGCCCATATCAAGCCGGGCCTGAACGGGACCAGCATTGCCAGGGTGCTGGACACCGAACTGACCTGCCAGGAAAGCACCGATTTCCCCCATAGCGGGGTGATTGCCGTCCGGCCTGAGAATATCGGAATCAGCAAGAGCCAGCCGGTACTTGTCAAGGACTGGAACGTACTTGAGGCCACCCTCATCTCCATCATTGACAATGGCAATCTGTTTCGCCTGGCACTTCAATTCGAAAAGTTTAAAATGGATGCCGTGGTGACCCGCCACAATGTTGCCTTTTTTTCCCTGAAAAAGGAGGACCGGGTATATGCCATCATCCACCAAGACCATATTGGCATCTGTGAGTCCCAGGACAGCCAGCCCTTGGAAAATGCAAGCTGCCAGGCTGACCATCAGGCTCATCTTTGCGCATAATCTGTCAGGCCGGTTCCACGCACCTGCCCTGTTGATATCAAACGGGTTTTCATCTTTTTCCCGAATTTTATAGTTTCTGCCCTTTAAAAAATGCACCACTGGGGGTATCTGCTCTTCACTGTGGTGAAACAGGGCGTCCCATAATGGGGCAGGAAATCATGGCAAGCTGTGCCAAATCGTGTTATGGTACGACTTGCTGCTGCAATCACTAGTGGCAGCGCAACCTGGCATTCAACCTTTACCACGGCAAAATGGATACCATAAAAACCCTTATTCAAGATAGAATCATTCCGTCCCACCTGACCCCCAAAGACGGAATCAAATATTGGCAGGAACGGGTCCTTTTAACCCTTTTACTGTCCGCATCACTATTGGGATTTCTCGCTTATATCCCCAGTGTCTATCTTTCCGTCAAGGAGTCCCTGTGGATTGTGGCTGTTGCAGACACCCTGGTTCTGGGCATAATGGTCTGCCTTTTTTTCAATCCTGGGCTGCCCTATACCGTCAGGGCTGCGAGTATTCCTTTGCTCGCCTACGTACTGGGGCTGATCCTTATTTTCACCCTGGGGCCCTTTGGGGCGGGGCCGGTATGGCTTTTTTTCTTTCCCGTGCTCACCGCCGTGCTCATGGGGCCCCGGGCGTCCATGCTGGCACTGGTCCTTAACGGAATCACCGTTCTTTTTATGGGCCTGCTCATCCATTGGAACAAAACCGAACTCATGGCCCAGTTCGGATTCAAGCCATGGCACATTGCCGCAGAAAACCCGGTAATGAAATGGGTGGTCATCTCTGCCAATTTCATGCTGCTCAACGTCCTGTCCTCGGTATGCGTGACCCTGGTTCTCAACGGGCTGCATAACTCCCTGATCAGCCTGTCCGCATCCGAGAAAAAGTATCGCCAGATCTTTGAAAATATCCTGGATGTCTACTTTGAAACCGATCTGTCCGGCACCGTTATTGAAATCTCCCCCTCTATTTTCCAGGTCTCATCCTTCACCCAAAAAGAGACTCGGGGCCGTCCCATCACCGACCTGTACGCCTCATCGGAAAAACAGCCCGCCCTGCTCAAGCGCCTGTATGCCGAAGGAAAGGTCAACGGATATGAACTGGCGGTAAAAGACAAAAACGGAATAATCCGTGTCTGCTCCGTCAATGCCAAACTCATGCGGAACGATTTGGGAGAACCCGAGCGGGTGATTGGAATTTTAAGGGACATTTCCGAGCAAAAGGCCATTGCTGAAAAGCAAAAGGACCTGGAGGAACGGCTGAACCGGTCCAAGAAAATGGAAGCCTTAGGCCTTCTGGCCGGCGGTGTGGCCCATGATCTGAACAACGTGCTGTCAGGCGTTGTCACCTACCCTGAACTGCTTCTCATGGACCTTGAGGAGGGCAGTCAAATGGCCCAGAGTCTTCAAGTAATTCAGCAATCCGGGATCAGGGCCACGGAAATTGTCCAGGACCTGCTGACCTTATCCCGCAGGGGGGTGATCACCCGAAACCTGGTGGACTTAAATCAGATCATCCAGGAGTTCCTTCGCACACCGGAGTATGAAAAACTGTTCTCCTTTCACCCGGGCATGACCGTGGACACAGATCTTCAGGCCCGTTCTCCCCGGATCAAAGGCTCGGAGATCCACCTGCAGAAAACCGTCATGAACCTGATCTCCAACGCAGCCGAGGCTCAGCCCTCAGGGGGGCAGATCCGGGTTACTACCCGGAATATCCATCTGAAAACCCCCTTGAGAGGATATGACCGGGTCCATCCCGGGGACTATCTGATGCTGACGGTGGCAGACCAGGGCGAAGGCATTGCACCCGAAGACCTGGACCGGATCTTTGAACCCTTTTTCACCAAAAAGGTCATGGGCCGCAGCGGCACCGGCCTGGGCATGGCTGTGGTCTGGGGCACCGTCCAGGACCATGAGGGCTATATTAACGTGGAATCCACACCAGGCAAGGGCACCCGGTTTGATCTGTACTTCCCCATCAGTGACGATGCCCCGGAGCAGACAAGAGATCTCCAGGATCTGTCAGCACTCATGGGAAACCGGGAAATCATACTTATTGTAGACGATGTGGAGTCCCAGCGCCAGATCGCCTCAGCAGCCCTGGAACGTCTTGGATACAGCCCGGTCAGCGTGCCCAGCGGTGAGGCTGCTGTGGATTATTTCAAATCAGGCAGCCAGGCCGATCTGGTCCTTCTGGACATGATCATGGATCCCGGGATTGACGGCCTGGAAACCTTCCGCCGCATCCGCATGCACTGTCCGGGAATCAAGGCCGTCATTGCCAGTGGGTTTTCCAGGACCCGCCAGGTCAAGGCCGTCATGGACCTGGGCGCAGGCCAGTACATCAAAAAGCCCTATACCATTGAGAACATCGGCATGGCCGTAAAAAAAGAACTGGCTGCCGGCCTGGACGGTTAAGCAAGGGCTTCCAGGGGGTTTAAAAAAACAGGCTCCATCTCATAATATTCATCTTGGCAGCCAAGCCGGCTCAGGCCCCCCCATGGGTCTGGGCAAATTTTTCAAACATCCGGACCATGCCGGCGGCCAGATTGAAAACCATCTCATACCCGCCGTTTTCATCGGCACTTTCATCAAAGAACAGGGTCAGTTCCGAGTCCATTCCCTCTTCAGGCTTCCAATAGCAGACCATCATGGGCAGCAGGGGCAAAGGATAAAGGACCAGGGAGACATCCGCGTCAAACGGGCTGTCCTGTGTCGCACCGCTGAACATATCCACCAGATCCTCGAACAGGGCCGGATATCTGTCAGCGATATTTTTCAGGGGCTCTTCCACCCGGCGGACAAAGAGGTTGCTCTTTTCCCTGGCGTCTTTCAGCTCCCGAAAGGCCATCCACTGTCCCTTGATCTGACGGCCCCTGGCTGACAGGACATAGTGAAGGATGGGGACCACCATCCAGGGATTGACGTGAAGATCGGTTTTAATACGGCCCTCATTGTTAATGGCAAGGGGCTTGCCAAAAACCTTTAGGGTCAGCCATCCCTTGGCAAAGCTGCCTTGGGTGCGCTCCGCTGCCTGCTCCAGGTCACAATGGGCAATCTCTTGTTTCATTCCCGTGACCATGCCCTCCATGTCCGCGGCTGCCGGAAGGGTGCGGGGCCCCGAGGCATTGGCATATTTTTTCTTTATTTCAGGGTCCAGGGCAGGACAGCGGTCCAAAGATTTTTGTCCCAAAAAAACCTTTGAGGCAAAGGCGAGGCAGGTGGGCTCATTACATCTGCGGCAGTTGGATTTATCCAGCAGTTTAAACACTTCCATGGCATTGGAAAATTGGGGCATGCGTCCTCCGGATATTCTTTTGTGATCATGAGAATTTAAATGTTTTACAACCCTTGTGTTTTACCTGTCTATCATACCAGGGACCAGTATACATCCCCCAGACAGGAGAGTATACACCTACCCTAACCCTTCTGGCACAATTTTCAAGGCAGCGTTTGAATCCAAACCCGCCAGGTGCCCAATGGGACAGCCAAACTTTACAAACCCGGACCGGGGACTTATATTGGCTGCACAATTAAGTCCAAGGCAAATGACAACAACCCAAGGAGACCATAGTGAAACAGATCCTCGTACTGGCCACCACCAACCAGGGTAAGACCAGGGAACTGCAGAACATCCTCAAGGACCATCCCATTGAAATAAAAAACCTGTCCGACTTCGGCCCCATACCTGACGTGGTCGAAGACGGGAAAACCTTTGATGACAACGCTTATAAAAAGGCCGCCTTCACGGCCAGGGTACTGGGCTATCCTGCCCTTGCAGACGATTCCGGCCTGTGTGTAGATGCCCTGGACGGGGCCCCCGGCGTGTATTCCGCCCGGTATGCCGGGGAAAATGCCACGGATGCGGACAATGTGGCAAAGCTTCTGCAGGAGATGAAGGACAAGAAAAACCGCAAGGCCTCGTTTCAATGCGTCATTTCCATTGCCGTTCCCACTGGGGCGGCCCTGACCTATGAGGGGCGCTGTGACGGCATCCTGACCCGGGAACCGGCCGGAAACAACGGCTTTGGATATGATCCCCTGTTTTTCTTTCCCGAGCTTAACAAGACCTTTGCCCAGCTTTCCATGGAAGAAAAGGCCCAAGTCAGCCACCGGGGAAAGGCCCTGAAAGAGGTCACCCAGGAGATGGACAAGATCCTGGACTGGATCGATATCAATATGCCCCGGTTTGAACAAGTACCCTGCAAGGATTAACGCCCATGGACAACTTTAGAAACCTTGTCATATCCAACCGTTCCTGCCGGCGCTTTGACAACAGTGCCACGCTGGCCCAAGGAACCCTTGAGGGGCTGGTGGACCTGGCCCGGCACACGGCCTCGGCCGCCAATAAGCAGCCTCTGAAATACCTGCTGTCCACCCATCCCGAAATAAACCAAAAGATTTTTGACTGCCTGAGCTGGGCCGCCTATCTGAAGGACTGGAAGGGACCTGAGGCATCAGAACGCCCCACAGGATATATCGTTATTCTGGGAGACACCCGGGTGGCAGACAAATTCTGGTGCGACCACGGCATTGCCGCCCAGACCATTCTGCTGGGGGCCCGGGACCTGGGCCTTGCCGGGTGCATGTTCGGGGCCATCAATATCAAAAAACTCACCGCAGCCCTTGATATCGGCGAGCACCTGGAGGTCAAGCTGGTGGTGGCCATAGGCAAACCCGTGGAAGAGGTCCGGATAGATGACCTGGGGCCGGACGGCGACATTAAGTATTGGCGGGACAAGGCCCGGATTCATCACGTGCCCAAACGAAAACTGACCGACCTCATCCTCAGGGCCTGGTAGCTTGAAGGTCCTCCTGGTCAACCCGGCCTGCCTGGACCGGCGGATTACAGACGACGATGCCCGTGTGGTGCCCATCGGCCTCTATTACCTGGCAGCCCAGCTGCTGGACAGCGGGGTGGCCGCCGGCATCATCAATCTGGCCGGCGTGGCCATGGACCATGACAGCAATGCCCCTGGGGCTGATGACCAGGCCAGCCCTGCCGTGGCCCGGACATTTCAAGCAGCCCTGGCCCAGGAAAAGCCGGATATTGTGGGATTCTCTGTCACCAATCCCAGCCGGTTTTCAGCCATGGCCTGCGCCCGGCAGACCAAAGCGCTGCTGCCCGACGCCATCGTCGTATTCGGGGGCCCTGCCCCCACCTTTATGGCTGATCACCTCTTTACCGCCTGCCCGGACCTGGATATTGCCGTGAGAGGAGAGGCAGAGCAGACCCTTGTCCAACTGGTCCGAGCCATCGAGAAAAACAAACACTCCCCGGCCGAACTCACAGCCATAAAGGGGCTGGTATTCAGAACCGGCAGCGGCCTGGAAGACACGGGACTGCCCGATCCCATCGAGAATCTGGACCATCTTGCCCGGCCATCAAAGTACTTTGCCTTTCAGCACCTGGCCATGTCCAGGGGCTGCCCTGGCCGGTGCACCTTCTGCGGGTCCCCCAAGTTCTGGGGCAGCGGCCGGGTCCGCCGCCATTCAGCTGACTGGTTTTTCCGGGAGATCCTTGCCCTGAACCAACAGGGGATTTCCCATTTTTTCATCTCAGACGACACCTTTACCATGGACCGGGACGCGGTGATCCAGCTCTGTAAAAAAATCATTGAAAGCGGGCTTTCCATCACCTGGAACGCCATTTCCAGGGTGGACTATGTGGACAAAGGCCTGCTGACTGCCATGCGCAGGGCCGGATGCATCCAGATCAGCTTTGGCGTGGAATCCGGAGACACCGGCATCCGCAAGACCCTGGGCAAGCCCCTGGACGAGGCCGCCTGTGTCCGGGCCTTTGACCTGACCCGGTCCCTGGGCATCCTTCCCAGGGCCTATTTTATCTACGGGTCCCCGGGAGAAACCCACGAGACCATCGACCAAAGCATCGATCTGATAAAACGGCTCAAGCCCCTGGGCATGGTATCTTACATGCTGGTGGTCTTTCCCGGCACCCACCTTTACACCCGGGCCAGGGACAAAAAACTGGTTACAGATGACATCTGGTTCCAAAGAATAGAAGACCTGCCCTGGTTTGAACTGGACCCAAACCTGGACTTTTTCGGGGTTAAAACCTTTGGTGACCGCCTTCGCCAGGCCTTTTACGCCACCCTTTCCCATGCAGCCCTATCCCTTGAGTTAGAGGATGACAAGGCCCTGTACCCTTTTCACGCCGATTTCCTCTCCCGCCTGGCCATGACCTTCAGCCAGGGGGAATACGCCGATCCTGTTTCCGATGCCCGGGCCGTGGCCAGGCAGCTCTTTGAGCAGGCCCTGGCCTATGCCATGGATCCCAGGGCCTGCCTGGGGCTTTCCATGATCCGTCAGAAAGACGGGGACATGCCAGGGGCTGCCGACCTTCTGGAACAGGGTCTGAAGTGCTTTCCCGGCCACAGAGACCTGTCCGTGGGCATGGGGGTCTGCCTCATGAACATGGGGCAGTTTTCACAGGCCCTGGACTGTTTCACCCCCTTTGACAGGGATCCGTCTTTAAGGCAGTATATAGACATCTGCAACTCTCGAATAACCCACTAGGAAAACCTTTATGAGCAAAGATTACAAATTGGCCAACCGAACCAGGCAGGCACTCAAAGGCCATCAGCTGCGCCAGGATATCCTGGCCAGTGCCCCTGAAAAAGCCCTGGACATGATTCTGGAAGCCCCGTCCCCTGCCACCCTGACCCAGTCCTTTCCAGACCAGGACCTTTATTTTCTCATGCACAGGATCGGGGTCCATGACTTTTTGCCTGTTCTGGCCATGGCCAGCTCAGACCAGTGGGAATATATCCTGGATGTGGAAGCCTGGGACGATGACCGCATGGATCTTAACACCATGGCTCAGGCCCTGGCCCTTTTATTCAAGGCAGATCCCAAGCGGTTGCTGCGCTGGGGGATTATGAAAAAGCCCGAATTCATGGAATTTTTCCTGTTTCACCACATCCAGATGGTGATCCGGGAGCATGACGATCCCCCTCCCTCGGACTTTGAGGACTACATCACCCTGGATGACAAGTTCTACTTTCGCTTTCCAGACAAAAAAATTTCCAGGGAAGATGACGGTCAAGAGCTGCTGCCCGGGGATACGCCCCATGAGGGCCAGGCCCATGACGAGGCCCCGGAGCTCATCGAATCCATGCTCAAGACCCTGGCCGAAATGGACCTTTCCGTCTTTCACGGCCTGCTTTTGGAAACCGCTGCCCTGCTGCCGGCCGAGGCTGAGGAAGAAGAGTACCGCCTCCGGAACATCCGGCTGGCGGAAAAAGGATTTGCCCCGCCCCACGAGGCCATTGGCATTTACCAGCCCCCGGCCGCCCCCAGAAAACGCCCGGCCCGGTTGTCCGGGTCACAGGCCCTGGATCCGGATCAGCCCATGCCGCCTCAGTTCTTTGCCCGGTTTATTCAGGGGGAGTTGCTCTTTGTCCAGGCCCTTGACCGGGTCCGCCAGCGGCAGGCGGCAGGGACTGCCCCGGCGATCAGTGACCTCCACAATGAACTGGCCGCCCTGATCAATAAAATCATCTCTGCCGACCGCTTAAAGATAAGGAAATCCAAGGATATCCAGGGGGCAATGGAAAAGGCCGGCGCATACCTGAGCCTGGGCCTTGAGGCCATGGGCGGAACCGAACCTGAGGCAGCCGCCGATATCATCTGCACCGCCTATATCGAGGATATTTTCCGGACCGGCTCCAGAGAGGGCATCCGGCTGAAAACCCGGGCCATGGCCTGGTATGAGACAAGCTTTCTCAAACACAGCACCCTGCCCTTGAGCTTTCTGGGAGAATCCTACCTCGGGGTGCTGGGCGGGCTTTTCATTCAGCGGCCCATGTTCTTTTCCAACTATGCGGAAAAGGTGCTTTACCGCCATTTCCGCAGCCTCAAGGATATCCGATCCACCTGGCGACTTTTGGATGAAATCCTTGCCCTGGACGACTTTCTCAAGGTTCTGAATCCAGACCTGTCCACCTTTACCCACGGGGTCCTCACCTACAAAAGCATGATCCTGACCCTGTGGCTCAAGGCCACGACCGGGTCAGCCAAAGAATTGACGCCTGATCCCAGCCTGGCACCTGTTTCCCTGGACCGCTTCATCCCCTTTTTCTCGGATCTGTTTTCCGGCGGCAATCCCGGTCGCATCGACGAAGCAAAAGCCGAAAGCCTTGCCCGATGGGCTGGAGAAGTGATGGGGCAGGCCCCTGATAATCTGGCTGCCCCCCTTCAGGCCACGCTGTTTTCCCTTATCCATGAACTGGAGGAAGACTACGGTGCTGTATCCCCGGACAGGGTGGACCCCAGGTTCATGCCTCATTTTCTTTTGGCCGGCGGTCCCAAAGAGTCTATTGACGGCATCGGCGACGGTGGGGCGGATTAGGATCAGCCATGCCTGCCCCCCCTGTTTCCCTGGATCAGTTCAGGCAGGATGCGGCCGGAATCGCCGGGGCCAAGATCCGCATTGCCCGGATGCCGGAACTGCTGCAACGATTCTGTCACTGTCCTCCTGAACCGGGGTATGAGATCAAAAAAGCGGGGCATTTCAGCGCCTCTGATTTTTCAATCCCCTTTTTGAACCAATCGGAACTGGACCGGCTTAACCAATTCAAGGTCTTGAAGAAACAGGTGGAATGGACCTGCGGCAGGTTTGTCGTCAAATCCCTGGCCAGGGACGCCTTGGCCCCAAAAACACCGCTCACCGATATCTGCATTCAATACAAACCGCAGGGTGCACCGTTCCTGAAAGACTTTCCCGATTACAGCCTGACCCTGTCCCACAGCGGCAGCCTCACGGCAGTTGCCCTGGCAACCGTCCCCGGCCTTGTCCTTGGCATTGACGTTGAAGCTGTGGGCCCCATGCCGGATGACGCCTTCATGGCAACAGCCTTTACCAAAAGGGAAATATTAGGCATGGCATCGACGCCGGCAGATGTGTTCCAATGCTGGACACTGAAAGAGGCCTATTTAAAATTCATCGGCAAAGGCTTTTACGAAAGCCTGCACCATGTTGAGATTCTGGGCGGAAAAATCATCCATCACAACGCCCCCCAGCCGGTGACGGCACGTGCCTGGCTTGTGGACAACGGATATGCGTTAGGCCTTGTTTTATCTAATCGTGGTCAAAAATATATCCCACAGACCGGCGGCTTCTAAAATACATGGGCTTTTTGGGCTTGGGTTCAAAGTATTTTCTAAAGCGGACAATGAAATTGTCCACCGTTCTTGTGGACGTATCCCTGGCATATCCCCAGCCGGCGTTGAGCAGCATCTCCCTGGACAGGGGCAGGCCCTTGTGAGCGATGAAGATTCGAAGCAGGGTCACCTCCTGCTCTGTTAAAACGATCTGGCCTGCGGCGCAGTCTGCCCGAAAGGTAAGAAAATCGATGCGGTTGCCTCCAAAGGTATAGGATTCGCCGTCAAACAGGGTATGGACCCCCTTTTTCTCCGGGGGATCATACCAGGCCTTTTTTTTCAGCAGGCCGGCCACCCGGAGCAGGAACTCTTCCAGATCAAAGGGCTTGGCCAGGTAGTCATCTACCCCGTATTTGAGTCCCCGCACTTTGTCTTTGGTATCCCCCCGGGCCGAGAGGATGAGGACAGGGATCTTTTCGTCTTCCTGGCGGATGGTTTTCAGGATGGAAAAACCGTCGATCATTGGCAGCATAATGTCCAGGACAATGAGATCCGGATGCCAGGTCCGCCAGGTCTCAATCCCCTGGATGCCGTCACTGGCCACGGCCACCTCATACCCCTGAAGGCTGAGGTTAAGCCGGATGCCGTCGGCGATATGGGTTTCATCTTCTATGACCAGAATACGCTTTTTTTCAACCGCTTCCATAGTTCTCTCTCTCTGACACTGGCAATGCTCGCCCGTGGGATTGTAATGGTGAATCTGGACCCCTGGCCTTTGCCGTGACTGGAAACAGAGGCCCGCCAGCCGTGAATCTTGGCGATACTGGAGACCAGGTACAGCCCAAGGCCCGATCCTCCGGTAGGCCCCTCATGCTTCCGGCCGGCCCGATAGAATTTAGTAAATATCTTTTTGGCCTCCTGGCGATCCACCCCAATGCCGTTGTCCGCAAAATCCATGGTGACCTTCTGAAGATAATGCCTAAAGGTGATCACCAGGGTGGGATTTTCGGATTCGTTGTACTTTAAGGCGTTGGAAACAATATTCATGAGCAGAATCTCAAATAAGAACGGGTTGACCGGGTACTCGAACCGCCTTTTGCCCGGATCAATAATGCGGATAGAAAGGTTCCTGAAGATAGAGGCGTTTTTTTCGCAGAACGCCCTGACCAGAAGAACCAAATCCTCCCGCAAGACTTCCGATCCAAAATTCTGACTCTCGATGCGGGCCAGGTTCAAGATGCGATCGATATTTTCCGTTAATCGGTCGACATCCTCCAGCATGGCATGGCTGTACTTTCGGATGTCTTGGGGCTCCATCTCGTGGCGGGTAAACGTCTCAAGATAAATCCGAAGCGACGTCACCGGTGTTTTCAGCTCATGGGTGAAATTATAGATAAAATTGTGCTGGAGCCGGAACAGGTTCACGGTCTTCTGATAATAGATAAAGGCCAGAAAAATCCCGGCCAGCACAACGGTGATCAGCAGGGTCAGGGTCAGGATCGTCATCCCGGTTTTTGAAGGAAAGATAGAGTGCGGATCAATGTTGAACTTGAGAATAACGACTTCCAGGGCCGACCGGATTTCCATATACAGCCCCACGGTGAGCACCAGGAAGGTGGCCAGGGCAAAAATAGAACAGGCAAAGATAAACACCGGATGAAGATACCATCGGGATGGGTTCAGGATCTGCATCTATCTTCCTTGTTCGCACAGATCGGAAAAGGTCATGGTAAAGCAGACCCCCTGACCCGGTTCCGACTCAACGCGGATATCCCCCTTCAGGGTCTGGGTGACCAGGTTGAAGACAATGGACATGCCCAGCCCGGTACCGCCTTTGGCCCTCCTCGTGGTGTAAAAGGGATCAAAGACCTTATCCTTTTGCTCGTCACTCATGCCGCAGCCGTTGTCCCGGTAAACAAATACCACCGTGTCAGCCTCCCGGGTGATCTGAACACAAATCTGACCGCCTTGCATCTCCTTGAACCCGTGGAGCAGGGAGTTCATGATCAGGTTGTTTAAAATCTGGGAAAAAGCACCAGGATAGGAGGTCAGTTCGATATCAGGATCACAGGAAACCGAGATGGAATGGGAGGTCTTTTTGTACCTGGGCCGCAGGCTCAGCAGGATTTCGTCAATATACGCCTTGAGGTTAAACTGCCGCAGGGTCTCACTGGACTGATCCACGGCCACCTGTTTAAAGCTGGATATCAGCTCAGCGGCCCGCTCCATATTCAGCAGGATAGAGCTGGACACCTCCTGGACCGTTTTCAGATACTCCTCCAACTGGCTTCTCTTGAGTTCACCGGATTCATAAACCTTTAAAAATTCGCTGGTTTTGGTATCCAAAAAAGACGCCGCTGTCACCCCCACCCCCACCGGGGTATTTATCTCATGGGCCACACCAGCCACAAGCTGTCCTAAGGCAGCCATTTTTTTGGACTGGACCAGCTGGTCCCGGGCCTGCTCCAGGGTATCCAGGGACTTCTTGAGTTCCCCATTGGCCGACTCCAGTTCGTCCTGGTACCGGCGCTTCTCCTCAATGAAATCTTTTCTTTCAAATGCCTTGTTCACGGCATGGAAAAGGACATTCATGTCCTGGACCGGTTTGATAATATAGTCCCAGGCCCCCAGGCGAAGGGCCTCCACAGTATCGGCAATATTTCCGGCACCGGAAACGATGATAATGGGGGTGCCGCCCCCCTTTTCCTTGACCTTGGCCAGGACCTCAAGCCCGTCCATCACTGGCATGCGCAGATCGCAGAGAATAAGGTCCGGCTGCTGGGCCTCAAAGGCATCAATACCCTCCTGGCCGTTTCCCGCCTCAAAGACCTCAAACCCGAAGTCTTCGAGAAACCCGATCACGCTGTCCCGGACATAGACTTCATCGTCAATTACCAGTATTTTTCTGCCTGCGTATTTGCTCATCTTCTTCCTTTCCCGGCAAATTTTCCGATCAGGTCAAGGCGTCCAGGATGAGATTCAGGTCTGCCACAGGTTTGATCAGCACCTTGTCATGGGTGATACCAATGGCCTTGATCTCTTCACTGGGGGTATAATCTGCCGAGCCCGTGTGGACGACAAACTTCATATCCGGCTTGATCTTGACCGCCTCCAGCATCAAGGCATTGCCATCCTTTCCCGGCAGCCGGATGTCCACCACCGCACCGCTCACAGGATTGGCTTTTATGATTTCCATGGCGCCTTCCATGCTGTCCGCCGTCAGCACCCGATACCCCTCGTCTTCCAGGAACAGGGCAATGCTGTGGCAGATAGTCTCCTCATCGTCCACAACCATAAAAAGCCTTGGTGAGCCTGTCATGCCTTTTACCTCTCCTTGGAATATAAAATCTGCTGGATCTCCCTTGACAGGGCATCCACGGTGACCGGCTTCATAATGAACCGCTTGATCCCGATTTGTTCAACAGCCTTTTGATTAATCGCGGCGGCATACCCGGAACACAGGATCACCGGCAGATCCTTGCGTATGGTCAGCATCTCCCGGATTAGCTCCGTGCCGGTCTTTTCAGGCATGGTCTGATCGGTCACCACAAGATCGATTTGGCCATGGTTTTTCCTGAAATAATCCAGGGCCTCGGTGCTCGAGGAAAAGGACGCCACACGGTAACCCAAATATTCAAACCCTTCCTTACACATGGCTGCAATGTCATAATCATCGTCCACGACCATGAGACGTTCTCCTGCACCCGTGCATTGATCCTCGATATGCTGGCCGGTTGAGATCTCCCGGTCAAGGCATTTACAGGCCGGAAGAAAAACAGTGAAGCAGGACCCTTGTTGCGGGGTACTTTTTACCCGGATATCCCCTTGGCAGTCCTTGACGATGGAATAGGCCGTGGCCAGGCCCAGCCCGGTTCCCTTGCTCTCCTCCTTGGTGGTGAAATAGGGGTCAAAAATCCGCTCCAGAATGTCATCGGCCATGCCGCATCCTGTGTCCTTGACCTGGATTCTCAGGTAATCGCCGCTGCCCTGGATCAGATTGGGGTTCTCCACCCGCTTTTCCAGGGGCATACGGATCTGGTCCAGCTGTACGACCAGCTTCCCGCCGGTCTCTTCCATGGCATGGTAGGCATTGGTACACAGGTTCATGATCACCTGATGGATCTGGGTGGGATCGGCCATCACTGCGTCACAATGCCTGTCAATACGATCAACGATTTTAATGGTCACCGGGATGGACCCTTTCAGGAGGGTCACAACCTCCCGAACCACCGGGTGCAGTTTGATCCGGCGCTTTTCTTCGGTACCGCCCCGGTTAAAGGCCAGGACCTGGCTGACCAGGTCGGCGGCCCGGAGAGCAGCTGTTTGAATTTTCTGGCTTCTTTGGAATACCTGGCCGTCCGGCTTTGAGGTTCTCATGATCATGTCGGCATATCCCAGCACCGGGCTTAGTATATTGTTCAAATCATGGGCAATGCCGCCGGCCAGGGTGCCGATGGCCTCCATTTTCTGAGATTTTCTCAACTGCCGCTCAAGGCCCTGCCATCTCTTTTCGGCCTGTTTTTTTTCAGTAACATCCACCAGGGAGACCACATGACATTCAGTTCCCAGTATCAGCCCCAGACTGGCATAGACAAATTTCGGACTGCCTGACGCCGTTTTCAGCGCCACCTCATACTGCATGGCGTTGTCGGCCCTGGCCGGATCTGTTCTATTGTTCCGCAAATGGTTGGCCAGAAGATCCACATCCCTGTCAGCGATAAACATCTGCCAGGTTTTTTGCCCCTCAATCTCTTGCTGGGTCATGCCCACCAGATCGGCAAACCTTGAGTTTGCCATGGAAATCATATGGTCCGGCTCAACGATAATGGCGGCTGTACCGGTATATTCAAACACAGCCTTATACCGCTGCTCACTGGCCTTGAGTTCGAGAGTTCTTTCCCTGACCAATTCTTCCAGGCGCTCCTGGTAGGCCATATTCTCCTGTCGAAGCTGACTTTCTTTAAGGCATTTTTCAACAGCGTGAACGAGCATCGTCAGATCTTCAATGGGTTTGAAAAGATAATCCCAGGCCCCCAGGCGAAGGGCCTGGACCACAGATGTCATGGTTCCTGTTCCTGAGACCACGATCACCGGGATATCAATCCCATCCTGATTCAAGGTCTCCAGGAATTGAAGCCCCCCCATCTGGGGCATGCGCAAATCCAGGATTACCAGATCCGGGCATTCTTTTTCCAGCATCAAAAGGCCTGCCCTGCCGTTTTCCGCCTCCACCACCTGGTATCCGGAATCTTTCAGATAGGTCCGCATGCTCTGCCGGATAATGGCCTCATCATCAATGATCAGAATGTTAAACGCGCGTGTTGGTTTCAAACTTATGCCTGTGTTTGTCCGGACAAATCTATGGGGTGCAAATCATGGGAATGCCACCTTGGGTTTATATCATGAATGGACACTATTTCTCCAACTGTACTTTCTGTCAAGGTATTATATCCATTTTAGGGGTAAAATGTAATAAAAAACAGAAGAATTCCAGAAGACATACCTGACTTTTTATACCATCATGGGGTTACCTGCCCGAATCGACGATGTCATACATGATCATGGCCCCGATCGCGGTCCACCCAACGGCATGAAACATGAATATTCCCATGGGATCCAGAACCTTAGAAATTGTATTCAAAACCGCACTGACCAAAAACACCGTGCCCAAAAGCATCATCATACTCAGGACATGGGTGAAAAATACCAGGACCAGACTATCAATCTCATTATAACTGTAGGAGGTCCACAGCTGACAAATCGTTGCCCA
>Ga0102943_1000177_pt1 | contig 44529 bp, 43 predicted proteins | sample SalPonC_black_MG_FD_78174 | JGI IMG/M metagenome (GOLD analysis project Ga0102943, IMG submission 78174) | Salt pond soil microbial communities from South San Francisco under conditions of wetland restoration - Salt Pond MetaG... | ecosystem: Environmental > Aquatic > Marine > Intertidal zone >...
GAATCATTTCGGCAGGGACTGTCGAAAACACGGGTGGAGAGAAGGTAAGACCCCGACCTCGGTCGGGGCACATCTCTGGGAAGCCCGAAGCCCACCAGTCTTTAGCTGGTGGGTAGTTCACAAACTGGGGGCCGGTGATCTGCCAGTCGGGCGTGAAAAAGTACTCCGGCAAACCGTCACTCGCCGATTCGGTATGACCTCCGTGTACGTGTGGAACCACCGGCACGCATTGTCTTTAATGGTGAAATTCTCATATCCATGCAGCGAATAGGCCCAGTGGAGGGAAGTATCGACGGGCAACAGGTGCTCTTCTCCCAGTGGGAGGTTATTCGTCCACCTGACTGTAATCCGTTTGCCGCTTTCCACTTCGAAGGTTTTACCCGGATAGGTGGAATTACCGTCCTGACCGTATCCGTACATCTCCGTATTCAATAACTGCCCGGTGACTGGATCGACCAGTCCCATTTGATGGGAGAACTTATGCATGCCTACGATGTACCGGTTTCTTCCCTGCGGCTGATACTTAAAGCCGGGATTCAGGGCGTTGGGAACCGTTTCCTGAAAGAGCGGTTGTGTTGCCGGATCTAACAGTACGCCGGGAAGCAGTGAGGAGGCTAATGCTTTGGGTATTACTCCGCCCCAGGGCAGAAAGAAGGCTACGCCTCCCGCAGCCCCGATTCTCAGAAATTGTCGTCGTCCTAAAGATTTCATGTTTATTGGGTTTGATTATGAAATAAATAAGCACTCCTGTCGGCTGATAAGCCTTCTGAAAAAGAATGAATAGGAAATATTCATTAGGGGGGATAAATCAGTACTTCGGGGAGTTGCAGTACTAATGGAAGGAAGTTTTGCCAGTTCCTTTGTCCTTTCCCGCTACCGTTCCGCCAGAGCCAGATAATACGGAACGCAATAACCGGAAATCAGCCGGTGAATAATCTACCTCTGTCCGGCTAAGTGGTGTTGAGTGGCCCAGCCAATTATGCACGGTGTGGGCAGGGAAGTGTTGGACATTTTCCTGATGATAGACAAAAAATGGTATTCACAGAGGGGGGGGTTAATTTTTGAAGCCAGGAGTACTATTTTCCGCTTGCTGGGATAAATTAGGGAGGAAGTGAATAAATTAAAAACTGGGTAATGTATGCTTAAAGAAAAACTGTTTATATCCAACAGTTTCCTCAAGCAATTATTAAATTAAGGTATGTAGAGATGATAGCCTCTTGTAAAGATTTGATCAATAAAGTTAAAAAAAATAATTAATTATCAAATCTGATTTTTCCTCTTTCTTCGTGGATAAAGGTTTTTTTCAAAATCTACCGCAGCATCACCTCATCCGCAAAGATCCATGCGGGCAATCCTGCGCCGTGGTGCCATAGGGGCGCCTCACCCAGGTTGTCGGCCTTCACCTTGATGTATCGGGCTTTGACGGGCTCAAAGCGGAGGGAGAACTCCTGGATATCATTCACCTTGCTGTTCCGCCGCAGGGGGCGGGTATTGGGAACCCGGCCCAGCAGCTCGAAATGCTCCCCATCGTTGGAATAGTAGTAGGATACCCCTTCCGGAAAAAAAACGATGTGGTTGACCACTTGCAGGAATGCACTCGATATTTCGCTGAAGGTCCGGGCTTCCTCCAGGTCAATAACCGCTTCCAGATTATTGCCCTCAAACCCCAGCCAGTTGGCATAGAAGCTGCTGCCGCCGAGGGCGCCGTCGGTGAGTACCTGTGGATCTTCATTGGCATATTTTTTCGGTTGTTCCAGCAGGGTGACCGGGCGATCCTGCGCGAGGTTTGCCTGTTTCGCACGTTCAAGGGTAAATTGATAGAACGACAGGTATTCTTCGACCGAATAGCCCATCTCGTTCATGGCGGTAATGCCTGCCCGGGCTGTTGTCTCCCGGAAGTTGTTCAGGCGCCGGTTCAGGCCTTCGGGAGTCGTTAATTGTCCGTCCGTCCCTTTAGTTACCAGCGCAAATTCCCCGGAGCGCTGCTGCCGGGAAGCCTCCAGGATGGCGTAGTCGATGCTCAGGCGGGCGGTCTTTACGCGATTCAGCACTTCCGGCTTACCGGCCACGGCCGCTTCCGCCGCGTCCATCCACTCGTCGTACTGCTTCAGCAAGGAAGGTTTGAGGAAGCTGTCGAATGCCTGGGAAGGATCGCCGTACAGGAAGAGGAAGAAATCGGGATCGGCCGCCAGGGTGTCGTGCACGGTGGTGATGTATTTACCAATATACGGTCCCGCTTCCTCGTAGTATCCGTCGAGGAAATCCTGCAGCAGGGCGTCGAAATCCGCCTGGGGGTTCCAAAGCAATTCGGCCGTCAGGTAAGAGCGCAGTTCGAAAAGTTCGCTGGGCCGGTGACTGTGTTGTTCGAATACCCATTTTGCATTATTATCGGCAAAGAGCTGAATATTGGGCTGCAGGGTGCGCAGGTTGGGAAAAGGCGCCAGGAAGTTGGTAAACTGCGTGGTGTAATCCCAGATGCGGACCTTGTCTGTCTTTTGCCCCCAGGCGATGAGGTCCTCTGCGAAGGGCCGGCACTTTTCGGCGATGGGCCCGCTGCGGTCGCACTCTATCGAGCAGAGAGTGATGAGCACATTCTCCGCCGGTTTCAACTGCCGGGGCGCCTGCCGGGTGTATTGGTAGGCCAGCGTAGAGATGGTTTTGTCGGGAAAGGCGGCTGCCACCTCGTTCACAAAAGCGATCATAGAGCCGGAAGGTGAGCCTTCCCGCTCATCGACGGCGGCGCAGTTCGTACACTGACAGTACTGCTGGTTGTCATCCTGGCTGACCGAGATCACCTCCGCTTCCGGGTATTGCGCCAGCAGGGCCGTCACCCTTTCCTTCACCAGCTCCAGCACCTCCGGATTCGTCAGGCAAAGCTGGGTGGGAATGCGGCGGCCGTTCCGCAGGGCGTAGTATTCGGGGTGATCTTCGTAATACTTCGCTTCCGGTACGAAGCGATGGAAGGTGTGTACCCTGGCCTCCGGCACGTAAGTGGGGAAAGCCTCGTAGGTAACTTTGCGCTTATCGGCAAAATGAGAATGATCATAGTACAGTTGAGAATGCACCGTCCGGGTGGTGATGGGCGGGATGTAGGCATGGTCCAGGCCCTTCGGTATAGTTACCGTCGACAACTGAGGTATCCTTTCCACTTCCGGGCTGTAAAAGCGGCAGCCCAGCATTTCTTCCAGGAAGGTGTAGGCGGCGTACAATACGTCCCGGGGCCGGCCGCCGCGGATCAGCAGATCTCCGTTCTGCTCCCGGATGAGGATCTGGTGCTCCTGCAGTTCCTGAGCTGCACCAACATTTCCTATCCGGATGGCGGGCCCTTCTCTTTTTTCCGAGTAGCGGACAATCGGCAGCTGCAGACCGCTCATTTTTTCCAGATAGTACTGCAATTCTTCCGCCGCCCGCTGTTCATCCTCTCCGGCCTCATCAGCGAGGATGAGCTGATAGGAGGAGCTGCCGTTTTCTATCAGGGTGATGTCCTGGGCGGATGAAGCGAAGGCTAGCAAGAGCGCTAATGTACAGAGGAACAGGGATGGTTTCATGTGCTTGGTTTGCCTGTTGGTTTGGATGCGAAAATGTACGTTTTTTTGTGTGAAGTCAAGAGACAAAAAGAATAATGCAGAGCGATGCGTTTTCTGCTTGGTACAGTTCATAATGGTAATCTTGTTTTAGGTAAACCGGGCTTGCACACTATTGTGAATGCTGTTTTAGCACTTATTGGCTTCGAATCATTCAGAAATATGATCCAATCTGCCTATCCGTTTTGGTGGATATACATACTGAAGGTAAGAAGACTATTTTGGATAATTTCAAGCGATATGTGGAGGGGGGCTAAGAAAAAAAGTAAAATGTTCGTTCACACCATTTCGTTTTTTAATTTGGCGAACCGCTTCACCTTTGAAAATAAACTTTGCATAAAGCAAGGTAGTTAACCCCCGGATAAACGAGCAAAAAACATGGCACTCTTCTCTTTCTTAGACCGGTCGCACTCGGTGGCGAAGCCCAGATACAACCGCTGGCTCGTACCGCCCGCCGCCCTGGCCATCCATTTATGCATAGGACAGATCTATGCCTACAGCGTTTTCAACAAGCCGATGACACGTATCATAGGCATCACGGATAGCGCCCCTGCCGACTGGGAACTGACGACGCTGGGCTGGATATTCTCCATTGCTTTGGTAACCCTCGGTGCGTCGGCGGCCGTTTTCGGCAAATGGCTGGAGCGCGTAGGCCCGCGCAAGGCGATGTTTGCCTCGGCGCTCTGCTTTTCCGGCGGCTTTTTTATTGCGGCGCTGGGCGTTCACCTGCACGAGATCTGGCTGGTCTATCTGGGGCACGGCTTCATTGGCGGCATCGGCCTGGGCCTGGGCTACATTTCGCCCGTCTCCACCCTGATCAAGTGGTTTCCCGACCGGCCGGGCATGGCCACCGGCATGGCCATCATGGGCTTCGGCGGAGGGGCAATGATCGCCTCGCCGCTGTCTGTGATGCTGATGGATACGTTCAGATCGGCGAGCTCCACCGGCGTAGCGCAAACCTTTCTGGTGATGGGAGCGGTGTATTTCCTGTTTATGATGTTCGGCGTATTCACGGTGCGCATACCACAAGAGGGTTGGAAACCGAAAGGCTGGACGCCTAAACCCGCCAGCAAGGGCCACTTTGTGGCCAAAGGAAACGTGGATGCTGACGTGGCCATCCGCACCCCTCAGTTCTACCTGCTCTTTGCCGTGCTGATGCTGAACGTAACGGCAGGCATCGGCGTGCTGGGCCAGGCCTCCGTGATGATACAGGAGATGTTCTCCGCGGCTTCCGTGGGGGAAAAAGCGGCGGTAACGGCGGCGGCGGCAGGTGGGTTCGTCGGCCTGCTAAGCCTGTTCAATATGGTGGGGCGCTTTTTCTGGTCCTCGCTCTCGGACCGCATTGGGCGGAAGCGTACTTACAATGTCTTTTTCCTGCTGGGGGCGGTGCTCTACTTCGCTATTCCAAGTATCGGCAATATGGGCAGTATCGTGCTGTTTGTGCTTTGCTTCGGCATCATCATGAGTATGTACGGCGGTGGTTTTGCTACGATCCCGGCCTATCTGCGGGACATATTCGGAACCAGTCAGGTAGGGGCCATCCACGGGCGACTGTTGCTGGCCTGGTCAACGGCAGCGATCCTCGGGCCGGTGCTGGTGAACTACATCCGCGCCTATCAGATCGAGGCCCTGCAATTGCCGGCGGCACAGGCCTATTCCATCACGATGTACATTATGGCGGGCCTGCTCATCCTGGGCTTTCTGTGCAACAGCATGGTGAAACCCGTAGACGACAAATACCTGATGGCGCCGGAGGAGGAAACGCAAGCCACAGATACCGCTATTGCACCGGCAGCGGTAAGGACGAAAACGAGCTGAGCCGCCCGAACTGAATTGTCATAAAAATTGCTTCAACCATGAAAAATAACAGAAAAGGCCTGGAGCCCCGGGTGATACTCGCCTGGCTTTTCGTCGGCCTGCCGCTGATCTGGGGGATCTACCAGACCATCATGAAGTCTTTGGCTTTATTATTGTAGATACGCTCTGGGAATCCCCGCCGGCGTTCAGGATGAAGGTGAAAACAAAGAGGAAGAGGGGTGGGTTTAATCTGGACATAGAGGCTGTTTTTGACCAAGGTGGTTATCGTTTTCCGGGGTTCAAAATGGATATTTTTTCCCGTGTTTCAAGTTCGCAAAATTGCGAAAAGCTGAATACTTTTTACTTTTGTATTATGAAGCTACAACAGATCGATTTCTTCCCGGATTCTTTCTTCGTAGGCGCCCTCTTCCCTTTTGTGGAGAACGGGGAATTGTTCCTGCTAACCGTTCAGCACCTGGACAAGTACAATAAAGGGGAGACCAATGCCAAGTTGCCCGGAGGGTCCGGAGACAAAAGCCTGGCTTCCGAAACGAAGTACTTTGCCCGCCTGGAGGAAGTTCTGGAGGCCTTGTCGTTCGACCGGCGGGCCGTATTGCTGATCCTCAACCAGGAGTATAGCCGCCGGGAGCATTTTGGGGACCATCCGCTCAGCGACAGTATTCTCTGGCTCCTCCATACATTGGTGCTGAAATGCCTGGAGGCCACGGGCTATTATCCGGCCGACCTGGACCCCCGGGTGGTGGATGTAGTCGAACGTTCCGATGATCATTACCAGTACTTCCTGGAAATCAAGGAATGGTGGGATAAGCACGGAGACCGTGTGCCCATTCCCCAGCTTGATGAGGAGTTTGTGCCTCTGGACAAAGATATTCTGGTGCCTCGCCAGAAAATGCCGCTGCTGGAATTCGAAGAGATCCTGATCGAATCGCACTGCCGCCCGGTCGAATTCTACCTGGAACATTTGAGAGAAAAGGCGCGCCAGGGCCGGGAGGGTACAGAAGACGAGGAAACCTAAGAGGCCGGCGAGGAAAATGGCCAGACAATAAATTTATCCGATTGTACCAAGAAAAATGAGCAATAGCAATACCTGCGATGATAGGAATTGCTATTGAAATTGAGATTATCATTGATATTTTGATTGACCAAAAGTATATTGGACATTACCGTTTGAATACCGAAATGACCGTCACTCCTTCACAAAAACCATAAAATGCTGCCAGGGTAGGTTGTCTTTATTCTCCCGGAGCTTAAGACCCACGGCTTTCATCTCCTTCACCGCTTGTTCTTCGGACATTTTGTGCAGCCGCTTGATGGGTACGCTTGGGTCTTCCATCCGGTATTCCAGTAACACGAAGCGGCCGCCCGGCTTCAGCGCCCTGACAATATCCTGCATCATCTCCTTGGGGTAGGCTAATTCGTGATACACATCGACCATCAGTACCATATCGACCGAATTTTCGGCCAGCCTGGGGCTCTTTTCTTCTCCTTTGACCAGTTCGACATTATCGATCTTCTTTTTCCTGATCTTCCGGCGCATGATATCCAGCATTTCCGGCTGTATGTCTACGGCGTAAACTTTTCCCTCCGGCACCTTCCGGGCAATGCGGAATGTGTAATACCCCGAGCCGGCGCCGATATCCGCAACATGTTCACCGGGCTCTAACTCCATATTTTTTATAGCCCGGCTGACATTTTCTTCCTGTTCCCTTTCCGGCCGCTCCAGCCAGCCGGCGCCGAGGTGTCCCATAACCTGTGAAATTTCGCGGCCCAGGTAGTATTTGCCGGTGCCGCCGAAGGAGGGGGTTTTGAAGGTGTAGGGCGATTCCGCGGATGCGGCGGAATCGCTTGACTGAGCATTGCAATTGGGGAGGATCGATAGGAAAAGGAGAAGTATCAAAAGGTGTCTGGCCATCATGTTGAAGGTTTTTGTGGAAATGAAACGGTATAGAGACGCAATGCATTGCGTCTCTATACCATTACCGAAATTAAAAAACAATTTGTATATTTATATCGCCACCGGTATTTTATAAAACAATCTGATTCAGTAATCCATGAAAGTCTGCATTGCCGAAAAGCCCAGTGTCGCCCGCGAGATCGCCTTTGTTATTGGTGCGCGTACGAAGAAGGACGGCTACTACGAGGGCGGCGGCTATCGCGTCACCTGGACGTTCGGGCACCTGTGCGGGCTCAAGGAGCCGGATGACTACCGGGCTGAGTGGAAAAAGTGGAGGCTCGAAACTCTGCCCATCCTGCCCGACAAGTTCGAGACCAGGCTGATTAGCAATAAGGGTGTCAAAAAGCAGTTTGGCATCATCCGCAAATTGTTCAAAGAAGCCGAGGTGGTCATCAACTGTGGCGACGCGGGGCAGGAGGGCGAGCTGATACAGCGCTGGGTGTTGAAGCAGGCGGGCTACCGCGGCCCGGTGCAGCGCCTGTGGATCTCCTCGCTGACGCCGGAAGCCATCCGCGACGGCTTCCGCAATCTGCGCGACGCGCGCGAGTTCGACAAGCTCTACCAGGCCGGCAGCTCGCGCGCCATCGGCGACTGGCTGCTGGGCATGAACGCTACGCGGCTCTACACGCTCAAGTTCGGCGGCTACAAGAAAGTGCTGTCGATCGGCCGCGTGCAGACGCCCACCCTGGCTATGCTGGTGGAGCGCCACCGCGAGATCGAGGCCTTCGTGCCGCAGACTTACTGGGAACTGCAGACCGCCTACCGCGAGGTGACCTTCAACTGCGAGGCGGGCCGCTTTTTCAAAAAAGAAGAAGGCGAAGCCCTGCTGAAACAGGTGGAGGGCAAGCCGTTCGTTGTGCGGTCGTTCAACAGGAAGCAGGGTAAGGAGCACCCGCCGCGCCTGTTCGACCTGACGAGCCTGCAGGTGCACTGCAACAAACGCTTCGGCTTCTCCGCCAAACAAACGCTGAAGATCGTCCAGAAACTCTACGAGCAAAAGATCGTCACCTACCCGCGCGTCGACACCACCTACCTGCCCAACGACCTCTACCCGAAGATCCCGGACATCCTGCGGAAGATGGGCCGGTACAGTCAGTTTACCCAAGCGCTGCTCGGTAAAACCATCCGCAAGTCGGGCAAAGTCTTCAACGACGGCAAGGTGACCGACCACCACGCCATCATCCCCACCGGCATGGAAAAGAATTTGCTGCCCGACGACGGGAAGGTCTACGACGCCATCGCCCGACGCTTCATCGCCGCCTTCTACCCCGACTGCCTCGTGGCCCACACGACCGTCACCGGCGAGGTCGACGGCGTACAATTCAAGGCCACCGGCAAGGAGATCCTCAAGGAGGGCTGGCGCGTCCTCTTTCCGCCCCCACCGAAGCCGGCCGCCGCAACCGGCAAAAAGGAAAAGGACGAAAAGGTCCTGCCCGCCTTCCGCCCCGGCGAGAGCGGCCCCCACGTCCCCTCCCTGCCCGAGAAGCAGACCCAGCCGCCTAAGCCGCACACCGAAGCGACCCTGCTGCGCGCTATGGAGACGGCCGGCAAGAAGGTGGACGACGATCAGCTGCGCGAGCTGATGAAGGAAAACGGCATCGGCCGCCCCTCGACGCGCGCGGCCATCATCGAGACGCTCTTCAAGCGGGGCTACATCCGGCGGCGCAAGAAACAGCTCGTGCCCACCGAGACGGGCCTGCAGCTCATCGACACCATCCAGCACCAGCTCCTCAAATCGGCCGAGCTGACGGGGAGATGGGAAAAACAGCTGCGCGAGATCGAAAAGGGACGGTTCAGCGCGGAGCAGTTCGTAGCCGATATGAAGAACATGGTGACGGAGCTGGTCGAGGAGGTGAGCCAAGCGCCGTCCAAACCCATTGCGCCCAAGAGCGCTGCCGCCTCGTCCCGGAGGCGAAAAACGGAAAACAAACCAGCCAAAAAGCCCCGCCAGTTGGCGGCCCTCAGCGAGCTCGCCTGCCCCAAATGCCGCCGGGGCAAGCTCCTGAAAGGCAAGACCGCCTACGGCTGCAGCCGCTGGAACGAGGGCTGCTCCTTCCGGCTGCCCTTCACCTTCCTGGAAAAAAAACTGTCGGAGACCCAGCTGCGCCGCCTGATGAAGCACGGCGCCACCGTGCAGCTGAAGGGCTTTCGGGAGAACGGTAAGAAAATAAACGGGAGGCTGCGGTTTGATAAGGAATACGCGCTTGTACTGGAACCGAAGACGGCGCCGGCCCGAAAGGCCAAGGCAGCGCCGCAGTGTAGAGACGCAATGCATTGCGTCTCTACACTACGCTGCCCGCGCTGCAGCGAAGGTAAAGTGGTGAAGGGCAAAACGGCCTACGGCTGCAGCCGCTGGCGGGAGGGCTGCGATTTTCGCTTTCCCTTTCAGGAGGTGCGCCGAAAGGCGGCGGGACGAGCGTTGACAAGGGAGGTGGTGTGGGGGATAATAATGGGATGAGGTGTAGGTGTAGAGACGCAATGCATTGCGTCTCTATTAAACGCATTGAAGAAGGAAATCAAAAAGGAGAAGGTATGAAAAAATACCGCAACAAATACCGCATCGCCTCAGCACGCGCCCAGTGGTGGGATTATGGATGGAATGCCGCCTATTTTATAACCGTCTGTACGCATAACCGGGAACATTTTTTCGGGGAAATTGTGGATGGGGTCATGGTTTTATCAGCGATCGGTCAAATCGCCGAATCGGAATGGTTGAAAACATTTGAAATGCGACCCGATATGAATTTGCATATGGGTGAATACGTGGTGATGCCCAATCATTTTCACGCCATTGTGGGTATCGGGGCCAATAAATACAATTCGGGACGTGATGCGAAACGTGGTGATGGTGGTGATGTTGGTGGTGGGGGTGGGGTAGAGACGCAATGCATTGCGTCTCTACAACAACCGGGACAAACGGGACAAACGGGACAAACGGAACAACCGAAACAACCGGGAATAACGGGAAACGGGTCGAAACCGAAAAACCCAAAAACCGGTTCGGTCCACAATCCAAAAATTTGGCATCCATTATTCGTGGGTTTAAAATTGGGGTCACAAAAAATGCCCGGTTGATTGATCCCGATTTTGCCTGGCAACCGCGTTTCCACGACCATATCATCCGAAACGATGCCGAATACCGACGCATTTCTAATTATATTGTCAACAACCCCGCCAACTGGAAGGAAGATAAATTCTACGATTCATGAACATCAAAACCGAACATACCTTCGAATCCGCCCTTATCCAATCCCCGATCGATCAGGGCGGCTACACCGAAGGCAATGCAACAGATTATAGCCCGGAATTGGGTTTGTTTAAACATGAAATCATTCACAAAAGCCTCATCCCTTCAGCAGCTGCTCTATATCCGATGTTCTTCCGTAAACGACCATGATATCGCCTTCGTGGAGTATAGTTTGTGAAGAAGCGATGCCGCTGACCTGTGGAGCTTTTTTAGTCACTCCGATCTCACTTTTCACTTCCTTCATTTCTATTGTAGTCAGCACTATTACGTTATATTTTTTATTCAGTTCTGCTTCTTCCAGCGTTATTCCGTCCAGGTGGTCGGGTATGGCCGCTTCCACGATGCAGAATTCCCCCGGCAGGTCGAAAGAGTCAACCACCCCCTTCATATTCAGTTTTTTGGCCCATCTTTCCGCCGTTTCCTCTTCCGGATGAATGATTTCATCGACAAGCATTGCTTCCAGAATAGTTTCGTGCAGGGTCGATACCGCCCGGCTGATCAGCCGTTTTACTTTCGATCGTTTCATTAATGCGGTGGCCAGTATATTGGCGCCTTCATCTTCTCCGATACAGACCATTACGATATCGCTGTCTTTCAGAGGCAGATGCTCCACCGCCTGTTCGTCAGTAGCGTCCAGGCTGATCGTGTGCGTAATCTTTTCCTTTAGTGCTTCTACCTTGCTCATTTTGTTGTCCACACCGATGACTTCATGGCCCATCCTGGTAAGCTTTTGGGCCAGGGAAGAACCGAAATTCCCAAGTCCTATAATGATAAATTTCATATGTACTTGCTTTAATTGATCAAAATGTCTTCAGAAGGATATCTGTATTTCAGGGTTTTTACATTTCGCAGAAATGCGGCCAGAATGGTTAGCATGCTCATCCGGCCGGCAAACATGGTAAGGATGATTATCCATTTGCTTGGTGCGCTTAAATTTCCGGTAATTCCCAGGCTCAGGCCAACGGTGCTGTAGGCGGAAAAGCTTTCGAAGGCGATGGATAACAGCTCTTTTTCAGGATCGAAAACGGCAATAAAAAATACGGAAAAGCCGATGGCGACCAGTGATAGTGAAATAGTGGCGAAGGCTCTGCTTACGGATGAGTTGGAAACTTCCCGGCGGAATACCTCCAGGCGATCCTTGCCTTTTGCTATGCTGAAAAAATTGAGCGTACCGATGGCGAAGGCCGTGGTTTTAATCCCTCCTCCGGTAGAGCCGGGAGAAGCGCCTATCCACATGAGTAAAAAGACGACCAGGAGAGTAGACAGGTTCAGGGCAGAAGTGTCAACGGAATTGAATCCGGCTGTCCGGGGCGTCGCGGCTCCGAAAAAAGCGGTGACCAGTTTTCCGACCCCCCGGTGTTCCGCCAGGGTGTTATTGTACTCGAAAATAAAGAACAAAACGGTTCCTGAAAACAGCAGCAGGGCCGTGGTGATGAGCACCAAACGAGAATTGATGTTGATAATCCAGGGAACGTAATACGCTTCTTTTCTGAAGACCCGGCGTACAATAACATGCCGGATGTATTTGAAAAAATTGAAAGCGATAGGAAAACCGATGCCGCCGATGATGAAAAGAATTGCCACGGTCATATGTAAGGAATAGTTGAACCGGAAACCGGATTCGTACAGGCTGTTGGGCAGCGTTGAAAAGCCGGCGTTGCAAAAACCTGAAACCGAATGAAAAACGGAGAAGAAAATCCGCTCAAAAGTAGAGCCGAAGGTTCCGGCGTCCAGACTGAAAAAGATGAGTAAAGCACCGGCCGCCTCGATCAGAAAGGTCAGCAAAATGATCTTTTTCAGCGTGTTAAAGACATCACCCAGCTTCTCCGAATAGGTCAGGTCCTTTAAAAGCAATTGGCTTTCGTAAGAGGAGCTGCCGCGAAAGAAATAGCTGAAGTAGCTGGTGAAGGTCATAATGCCGATGCCTCCGGCCTGAATGAGGAAAAGAATGACCGTTTGCCCGAAAAGGGTGAAATAACTACCCGTGTCCACGACAATCAGACCGGTAACGCAAACGGCGCTAGTGGAAGTAAATAACGCATCGACGAAAGAGATGCCCGCGTGGGTGGCGCCCGGCAAAACAAGCAGGGAAGTGCCGATGAGTATGATGGCTATGAAACTGGCGATCAGCAGCTGGCCCGGGTTCAGGTGCGCGTAATAGACATCCAGCTCCAGGATGGAGAATTCACGGATAAATATCAGAAAAACGGCCAGATAGATCCAGGATGAATCATCGAGAAACGATATGTTCAGCAATCCGGAAGTATGGACGAGCAGTAGGGTCAAAAACAAGAAAAAGAGGGCGTCAAAGAATTGGGCGACGGGGCGGGGCAGGGGCTGTCCGAAAGCGTATTTCGACGCCAGCGATAAGGCGCCTACCGTACAAACTCCCAGGTAGATCCAGTCAAGCACCCTCTGTGTAGAAGCAGGGTGATTAACCCCGAAATCATAAAAAATAATGAATACGGCCAGCAGGCTCAGCCAAAAAGATGCCAGATTGATGTACTTTCCGGCTTTCTTTGAAGAAAAATCCTCCCCATTCATCGCTTTTCCAGGTTTGAACTTCATTTCCGTAGAGAGGAGATATCAATCAGGATGATCAGTAAGACAATAACAATAAGAATAATTATGAGCGGCCACTTCAGATGTTTATTACGCTCCATCAACTCGTCCAACGGTGTTGAGTGGCGGCCATTCCCGTCTTTTTGCTGATCACTCAACGTTTCTTTCTTTTTTTTAACTCCTTAAGTAAAATAAATATCCTATATACTCGACGTAAATTGGTTTGAGAAACTTCTCAAGCCAATTAAATCGGTATAAGTGTTAAGGCCTGCAAGCAGGGCTATTATGAGCGTATTGAGTGTTTCTTTATAGAAATCCACCGGCTGGAAGAACTACTCTTTTGGCGGTGAAGGTACCCAGGGAGGGATCAATAAAATATAAAGGTTCGGAAGAGGAGTATTAAGGTTTTATAAAGATTTGAAAGAAGAGCGTTTGTACTGGTTGCTCCTTGGGCTGGATCATTGGCCGTTTTTTTCCTTAAATGCTTCTCTAAAGCCGATGACCACAATGGTGACGATAATGGCTAAAAGAAGAATGATTCCTCCAATTTCGATTATTTCCTTCAATCCCATTGGGTATAAATTATCGTTTTTCCTTTTTGGGTAAATCTACCATCATCCGGATCAGTGGAATATAAAGTTTTGTATGGGAGCCATTAAAATTTTATAAAGATTCAACAAAAACGGTAACCGATGCCGCTCTCGGTGAGGATATGTTGAGGGTTGTTGGGATTCTTCTCGAGCTTTTTCCGGAGCTGGGCGACGAACACCCTGAGATACTGCGTTTCATTTTGGTAGCCGACACCCCAAACTTCTTTAAGGATATATTGGTGAGTTAATACCATGCCCTGGTGTCTGGCCAATAAGGCCAGCAACTTAAATTCCGTGGGGGTCAACTTGACTATCTCTTCTTTCTTTTTAACTATTCTTGATGCCAAGTCTATTTCCAAATCACCCGCTACGATGGGTGACTTTGTGCTTTCTGGCCGGCTCCTCCGTATAGCGGACCTGATTCTGGCCAGTAATTCGCGTGTTCTAAAGGGCTTCGTCAAATAATCAGCGGCGCCGTTGTCAAGGGCTTTCACTATATCATTTTCACTATTCTGAACTGATAGAATAATCACGGATTTGCTATACCACCCTCGTAGCTCCTGCAAAACCTCATGTCCGCTAATATCGGGTAAGCCGATATCCAGGAGGATCAACTCCGGAGAATGGCTGGCGGCCATGGCAATGCCTTCTTTACGGGTTGAAGATTGAAGGACACGGTAATCATTGCTCTCCAGGGTGATTTGCAGGAGTTTTCTGATCTGACGCTCATCGTCAATGATTAATATGTCTTTATTATTCATGTTGCAAATCTTTAACGTAAGAAGCTTCCGCCGGAATGGCGATAGTGAATTTTGCACCCCCTTCCCGCCGGTTTTCCAAGTTGATGCTTCCCTGATGCGCCTCTACAAACCCTTTTACAATGGATAGGCCGAGGCCGGTTCCGCCGGTAGCGGAATTGGGCAAGCGATAAAACTTTTTGAAAACCGAGTCAAGGTTTTTTTCCGGAACCCCGGGACCGTTATCCGAAATAGTGATCCGGCAGGATTCCTCCTGATGCAGAATTTCGATGCGGATAACTGATTGCGGCGGCGTATACTGAATAGCGTTGTGCAGGATATTATAGATCACTTGTTCGATTAATCCCCTGTCTAGCTTGAATAAGGGAGTTTCTTCGTTTGCCTCGAATTGAATAAAGTGGCTCGATGTTTCCAGTTCGATATTGTGAATTACCTTATGGACGAGCTCCGCCATATCGCACCAATCCAATTGTGGTTTTATAAAGCCTGATTCCAGTCTGCTCATGCTAAGCAGGTTTTCCACCTGCCGGTTGAGCCGCATGCCGGCAGTCTCAATCTCCGCAAGCAGCTCCAACCGGTTGTTTTCTGATAGTTTAGAAGGTGTTTCCTTAAGAGAATCAATAGCGCCGATAATGGTGGATATCGGAGTTTTTAACTCATGGGATAGCGAATTGAGGACTGTATTATACAGCTTTATCGTATTTTTTCGCTCTTCTTCTTCCTTGGCTTTGATCTCTGCTTTGCGAATTTTGGACGTCAACACCGCATTGACCATCGCAATGACAAAGTACATTAAAAAGAGCAATCCATCCTCAGCGCTTCCGATGGTGAAATCCAACAAGGGGGGGATAAAAAAGAAATTCCAGATCAAGGCGCTGTATATGGCGGAAATAACTACCGGCCAGATGTCGAAAATCATGGCCAAAATGGATACCGCCAAAAGTAGAATCAGTGCAACGACCTTGTAGCCGGTCAGGTCTACTGAAAAATGAGCAATTACAGCAATCAGGGTAATAGACCCAAAGCTGACCAGGTACTGAAAGTAGCCCTTCTTGCTGCCGGCGGATAAAAACTTCAAAGCATGCTTTTTATCAAAAATACTTTATCTTTTGTAAAGATGTTATTAATAAAGCGGGTTATTTCGGGCCTGGAGGAGGGCATCGACGAGTAAACTTTCCTTTGAAGTTCTGGTCCTTATCGTCATATTCAGGTGTGCCGGGTGGCCCGTCTCCCGATAGGAAGGGGTTGAAAATCATTGTCCGTACTTCAAAATCAGCGCCAGCTGCCCCGCGTGATAGGTTGTGTGCGATACGACGCGCCCGAGGGCTTCGGCTTTGGTTTTGGCGCCGAATTCTTTGGTCGTGACGGTTGCTTGCCAATCGTCGTCGCTTTGGCTGTCGATGGCCTCGCGCAGTTTGTCGTGAGCGTAAGCGGCGAATTCCCGCAGAGGCTCCAGTTCCGTCCACTCACCGGTATCTTCCTTCTTGATGACGGTCTGGGCATGTATTTTCACTTCCGGCAGGCCGAAGACGTTCTTCGCGAACAGCAGTTCCACCTCCGCAATATGGCGGATCAGAAAGCCTGCCGAATTGGGAGCAGGAGGGAGCTTTTTAGGCAAATCCTGCGCGGTAGTCTGGTCGAGTAAATTCGTGAAGCGCGTTCGCGCTTCCTCCCATTCCTGTGAAAAAGATGTACTTAAATCCATTGCATAAAAATTAAGCCGTAATAAATGCCGGTCGCGACAAACACGCCGCCCGCCGCGTAGCGCATGCCTGTTTCCAGTTTACTGACCAGATTGAAAGCCTTTCCCACGGAAGCGGCGCTGTAGGCAAGCAGGTAAGCGAAGATCATAACCGGCAGGCCGGTGCCCAGCGCGAACACGACGGGCAGGTATAGTCCCGAAGCACTGCTTACCGTCATAGGGATGAGCATCCCGAAATAAAGGACGCCGCTGTAAGGGCAAAAGGCCAGGGCGAAGAGGACGCCCAGTACGAGCGCCCCCCAGCGCCCTTTGTCCTGGAAGCGTTCGGTGAAGCGCTCGGTAAAATTGCCTTTCCCCAGGAAGTCCAATTTAATCACCCCCAGCATGACCAGCCCGACAACGATGAGAACAGGCGCCAGGAACATTTCTCCCCGGGATTGGAAAAACCGCGCCAGGTGAAATTTGCTGGCGCCCCAGTACAGTGCCAGGCCGATGACGGTGTAGCTGATGCCGCGCCCCAGGGTATACAAAAAGCCGCTCAACAGCACCGCCCTTTTGCTGGCCAGTTGCCTGGATATGTAGGCCGTAGCGGTGATATTCGTCGCCAGCGGACAGGGGCTGACGGCGGTCAGCAAGCCCAGGGCAAATGCAGCTATCAGAGGCATTTCACCGGACTGTGCTAACGTGTTGAGCCATTCCATAGACGAGGGCTTATAATTTTTGTAGTGCTACATCCAACTGTTCTTTCATGCCTGCTTTGAATTTGGCTTCGTTTCCGGCGTTCATAAAAGCGAAGTTGGTAAGATCGACGTGGTTTTCCTGGCCGTCGCTTACGGTATTGACGATGAGCGTGGTGCCGAAAGCCAGGTATTTCTGCACGAGGGCCTCATTCGCTTCATCGTCGGCGTTGACGAGGCGGAAAGAAAGGAGGCCGGCTTCCATCTCACCGGCGTAGGACTCGGAAAGCAGTTCTTTAGTCAGGTTTTCAATGGTCAGGCAAGTCTTACAACGGTGGGTGGTGTGAAAATCAAGGACTTCCACGTGGGCGCCTTCCGGTTTAATTGCGGCAGGCGACTGGGCCTTGCTTTCACAAGAATAGAGCGTAGGAATCGCCAGGGCGAACACGAGTAAAATCGCGTTTTTCATAGTGATAAAATTTGTTAGTTAAAGAATGAAGTTGAATAACAGACCGGAAAAAATGATGAACGTGGTAACGACCCCGAAAAAGATCAGGATCAGCCGCATGGTCATCACTTTTTTGAGCAGCGTAGCTTCCGGCAGGGAAAGCCCGATGGTGCCCATCATGAAGGCGATGGCGGTGCCCAGCGGCACACCTTTGGCGACGAATACCTGGATGACCGGAACGATACCCGCCGCGTTGGCGTACATCGGAACGGCCAGGATGACGGCCAGCGGCACCGTCCACCATTGTCCGCCGCTGAGGTATTGCTCGAAGAAACCTTCCGGCACATAGCCGTGCATGGCCGCCCCGATGCCGATGCCGATGACGACGTAGAGCACCACGCTTCTCACAATTTTGAAAGCTTCCCCGGTGATGCCGGGCAGGCGCTGGATGAAGGACGATTCTTCCGCTACGTACGCTTCGCTAAGCGCCGGCTGCTCCCACATGGCCTTTACCCAATCACTCAGGTAATGCTGCACCTGGAGTTTGCCTAACACCCAGCCGCCGATCGCGCCCAGCAGGATGCCCGAACCGGCGTAGATGAGCGTGGTCTTCCAGCCGAACATGCCGAGGAACAGGGCCAGGGCGACCTCATTGACCAGAGGGGAGGTAATGAGAAAAGAAAAAGTGACGCCGATGGGAATACCCCCGCGCACGAAGCCGATGAATAATGGCACCGAGGAGCAGGAACAAAAAGGTGTGATGGCGCCGAAAACGGAGGCCAGCAGATACTCCAGGCCGAAGAGCCGCTTGCTTTGCAGAAAATTGCGCAACCGCTCTACCGGAAAATAGGCGTTCACGATTCCCATCAGGAAAGTGATCAGGAACAGCAGGAACAGGATCTTAATCGTGTCGTAAACAAAGAAATTGAGCGCAGCGGCCAGGTGCGTGTCGGCCGCGATGCCGAAAACGGAATAGATCAGCCAGTCTGCAAAGCGTTGGATCCAGTCAAACATCGACCCAGGTTATAGATTCAAAAGAGTTTTTACTTCACTCGCCGTCGGAACGCGGCCTTTAAATTTCACCACTTCATTCACCACGACGGCAGGAGTCGACAAAATGTTGTACTGCATGATCTGCTGGATGTCCTCTACCTTTTGCACATCGGCCTCCACACCGCACTCCTGCAGCGTTTGCCGTACGATCGCTTCCGTTTGTTTGCACTTGGGGCAGCCCGTGCCCAGAATTTTGATGTTTTTCATAATCTTAATAGTTTATCGGCGAATTACGATGATTATAGGTAAAAAAACACTGACTTTTGTCACTGCTCAGAATGATTTTACATCTTTTTGAACTAGCATCCTTGAGATGAACCTGCAGAAGGCGCGAGGTTAAAAAGCTCGCCGAAAAGCCGTTGCGCCACCGGCCAATTGTCCTGATTCAGGCAGTATTTTACTTTGGGCGGCATAATCTCTCCCTGGATCAGCCCCGCATCTTTTAAGACTTTAAGGTGCTGGGAAATGGTTGACTGCGCCAAAGGAATACTGTCGGCCAGGTCGCCGGTATAACAGCAGGCCTGGCTGTTCAGGAGTTTCAAAATCTGAATGCGAACCGGATGCCCCATAGCCTTGGCGAAGGCGGCCAGTTTCTTTTCATCGGCGCTGTAAGTCGGTTCGGCTAAGGTTCTATTCATTTTATTCATAGTTTATCGTAAAAATACGATAAATGATTGAAAGCGCCAATTTTTTAAATTCGATATTGCTGTTTGAGCCGGATTCCGCCCTCTCTTGTTTTTCAGGGAGAAGCCCTTAACTTTGAATTATGACATCTTTTGAAAAAACTATTTCTTCTGGGGCCGCCTTGATCCTCAGCGATAGCGTAAAGAATTTCGCTAATTCTCACCAACCGGGATAATCTTTCCCCTGCCTTGCATAAAGGTGTTTTGATCCAGCCAATAAAATAATTTCAAAGGGATCCGTTTTATGAACGTTGCGATAATTAAGAAGGCGGAAGCTTTTGTGTCTTTGCTTTTTGAAAGGGAGGCTAGTGAAATACTTGCTTTTCACAACCTGGAACATACAAGAACGGTGGTCCGCGCAGTAAAAGAAATAGCTGCTGCCACGAGAATATCCGCCCGGGAGCAAGAGATTCTGATCCTGGCGGCCTGGTTTCACGATTGCGGGTATCTTTTTCAGTATTCGGATCATGAAGAGGAAGGGAAAAAATAGCGGAGTTTTTTTAAATAAGGAGCGCTATCCGGCTGAGAAGAAAGAAAAGGTATTGGCCTGTATCGAGGCCACTAAACCTATTAAGATTTCTGAAACGCTTTTGGAAAAAATACTTTGCGATGCGGATATGCGCCACCTTGCCTCTGAAGACTATCCCTGCCGGCTTCACGCCTTAAGGAAAGAGTGGGCGGTATTTTTAGGTCAATCCTATTCGGACGAACAATGGATTCGATTAAACAGGGACTTCCTGTCCGGGCACCGGTATTTTACATCGTACGGGCAAGAATTACTGGAGGCCGCCAAAAGGGAAAACATGCGGCGGCTGGATCAAATGATATTACGGACAGAGGAATAGGCAGCAACAAATTATCCTGGCTGTGAGCGGGTGGGGGGCGGCCGCCGTCTCTTTCTTAGGACTACTGCTTTTCCGGCAACCTTCTCATTCCATTTGCAATTGCTAGGGCCATAATTCCGGCCACCGAGGCGAAGGCCATGGAAAAAGACCAGCCGGCATCGAGCATGAGACCGAAAGCGATCGGCCCAAGGCTGGTGCTGAATACCATTACCATAGCAAAAATACTGCGTACGCTGCCGATGATCTCCGCGCCGTATATCTCGGCAAGCATGGCGTTTTTGATGGTGCTGCCGGAACCATTGGCCAGGCCCAGGAACAAAAGCGCCAGAGGATAGGCAAGCGGGTGGCCAAAAAAGATGAGCCCCGCCAGCCCGAGCAGATATGGAAATGCGAATATTCTGAAAAGGCGGCGTCCGGAAAAGCGATCAGCCAGAGGCCCGGCGGCGGCCATGCCGAAAGCGCTCGCCATGGCAAATGCGGATATGGAGCCGGCTACCCATTCCGGACTCCAGTCCCTGGCCTCCCCGAGTTTTAGCTGAAAGAAAAACAGGGCCGTATTGGAAAAGCCGAGCATGAACACAAGCGGAGCAATGATCCAAAAAACCCGCCCGCGAATAATAGTCGTTAAACTGACCCGGTTGCGTTCCCCGGCAGTCATTTGTACTTGTATAGCATAAGCCCTGATACGGACTTTTGACCGGTGAAGCAGGTACACGCCAAGCGGAATTACAAGCAAGATGCAACTCAAGGCAGACAACCGCAGCGATCCGCGCCAACCCACCGCGCCAATCAGCAAGGTGACAATAATAGGAAGCAGGGCCTCCCCCAACGGATGCCCTAAACCGGCGAACCCAATCGCCCTTCCTCTGCCCGTGGTGAAATACCTGGCCATAGCCGATACTGACGTGTGGCTCATCAGGCCCTGCCCGAATAAACGCAGCCCGTAAAACGCCAATGCAACGATAAACAGATGTGCGGCAAAAGAAAGTAGAAGCAGGGAAGCAGACAGGCCGGCTACCACCAATACCGCATATCGCCTGATCTCCATCCGGTCGAACCATCCTCCCAGCCACGGCAGGGTCAGCGCGCTGCTGACCGTAGCTGCTGCATAGACGCCGCCGAAAGCCGTATTGCTGATGGACAGAAACTCTTCAATGGACGGTACATATAGGGAGAGCAGGAATGTCTGGCCGAAACTGGAGAAAAAACTGTAGAGCAATCCAAACGCCAGTAACGGAAAGCTCTTTTTGAAAAATTTTTCTTTGGTCATTATAAGCTCGCTTGGTTCCTTGCCACCAGCGTTTTTTCACCGGAGGGCATTAAGCGGGCAAAACTACTGATCTATTTCTTATGAGGCAAAAGATCCGCTACTGGCCCGCCGGATATATCAGCAGGCCTGACCCGGCCTCACTTCGCTGTCCGCAGCGCCCCGGCATAAGCATCCGGCAGCGGGCTTTGCTCTACGGCCTTTGCTGCTTTTTCCACATCGTATTCGAAGCGGATAAACTCGACGTCTACACTGTTCTTTTCCATCGCCGAACTTTGTTCATTTAAAGTGATCAGGACGTAGCAGCCCCGCGGGTCGCCGTCCTTGGGCTTACCCACCGAGCCGATGTTGACAGCGTGGCGGTAGTGCGGCGCCTCCTCCGTTCCGGTATTGAGAATCCGGTGGTACGGTTTGTGCGTGTGGCCGAAGCAGAGGATATCGGCGCCGGCGCCTTCGATGATGCGCTGCAGGCTTTTCTCTTCCCGGTCTTCGAAGAGGTATTCGTTGATCCTGCGGGGGCTGCCGTGGACCAGCAGGAGGCTTAAGGGCCGGCCCTCCTGAAGTTCCAGTTCCAGCCGGATATGCTTCGGCAACTCCCGCAGGTAGCGGCGCTCAGCGGGTTGCGTGATCTGGTTGGTGTAGGAAATGGATACGGCTCCGTTGGCCTTTTCCTCTTCGGTTCGGTAGGCGCAGCCGCAGTCGTCGCTTTTACGGCCGATGCCGTAGTCGTAGTTGCCGGCGATGGTGGAGATGGCCCGGCGGCGGATCTCCCGGATGACCTCATTGGGCCAGATGTTGTAGCCGACGAGGTCGCCGAGGCAGAATATCTGGTCGGGCCGGCGGCGCTCCATATCCGCAAAACAGGCTTCGAGGGCGGGGAGGTTGGCGTGGATGTCGGAGAAGAGGGCGATGGTCATGGCGTCCAACGTCTAATTAATGTGAAAATGCGAAAAGGCCTTATCCGACAGGCTTATGCGAATTGGCGAAAGCAACCAGGGAAAGCATTACGGGCACTTCCACCAATACGCCGACAACCGTTACCAGGGCGGCCGGAGATTCGAGGCCGAACAGGGCTATGGCCACGGCTACCGCTAACTCGAAGAAGTTGCTGGCGCCGATCATCGCCGCCGGCGCGCAGACCGCATGGGGAAGGTTCAGCCACTTACCGCCGTACCAGGCCAGGAAGAAAATAAAATAAGTTTGGATGATCAGCGGAACGGCCGCCAGGAGAATGATCAATGGGTTGTTCAGAATGTTATTGCCCTGAAAGGCAAACAACAGCACAAGTGTTAACAACAAAGCGATGATACTGATCGGTTTGAGGCGCGGGAGGAACTCTTTTTTAAACCACTCCTCTCCCTTCGACCGGATGAGTGCCCGGTTGGTGAGGTAACCGGCCAGCAGCGGCACGGCGACATAGATGATGACGCTGGCCACCAGGGTTTCATAAGGGATCTGAACATTGGTGATCCCCAGGAGAAAGCCCACGATCGGTATAAATAAAACGAGGATGATCAGATCATTGACTGAAACCTGAACGAGGGTATAGTTAGGGTCGCCGTCGCTCAGATAAGACCATACAAAAACCATGGCCGTACAAGGCGCGGCGCCGAGAATGATAGCCCCGGCGATGTATTCGCCGGCCAGGGCGGGCTCTATCCAGGCCGAATAGAGCTGGCTGAAAAACAGCCAGGCAAAGAACGCCATCGTAAACGGCTTGATCATCCAGTTGACCACAACGGTCAGTATCAGGCCTTTCGGCGTTTTGCCCACATCCTTAATACTGGAAAAATCGATCTGCACCATCATGGGATAGATCATCAGCCAGATCAGGATTGCGATCGGAATATTCACCTGGGCAACTTCCATTTTGCTGAGCACCTGAATACTGTCGCCGGCGATATAGCCCAGAGCAACTCCCCCTACGATACAAAGCGCCACCCAAACGGATAGATAGCGGTCGAAAAAGCTGATTGTCTTTTTGAATGCCATGTGATTTATATATTGATCGTTGAAAAAGCATAAAAAATCTCCCTCCCGATCTGCCGGACTCTTTCGTCGTATCGGGCCGTCTCTTCCGGCGTGTCGTCCGCCTCCTTGGGGTCGTCGTAGGTCAGCGGCAAACGGAATTCCGCGCCGGGAATGAATGGGCAGTTCTCATCCGCCTCCGAGCAGGTCATGATGGCGGCGAATTCCTTTTGGGGGTTGAAGGGATCGTCGTAGGTCTTGGAAAAGCACTCCAGGGCCGGCCTATTTGGTGAAAAGGAAACGCGATAATGAGGGTTGCTCCCGCCGGGGTTTTCGATTTGAAAACCGGCTCGCTCCAAGGCCGCAACGGCTCTGGGATTGAAAGCGGTGGCCTCCGTTCCTCCGGAATAGGTATTAATATCCTCGAGGCCGTAATAAGCCGCGGCAGCCGTCGCCCAGACCTGGCTGATATGGCTGCGCCGGGAATTGTGGGTGCAGATGAAGTTGAGAGATACAGGATCGTTGTTTGCTTGCTTTTGACGAATGTACTTCGCCAACTCGGCCAGCAGTTCCTTTCGCGCTTCCGGAATGAGCCGGGTCTTTTCCCGTAGCTTTTCCACGTAAGCTTCCAGCGCGGGGTATAAAGTCGGTTTTCGCTCGTTTGTCATTTAATCGTTTTATTGCTTTTTTGCGATCATTGGAGGCAAAAAATTTCAGCACTCGCAGTTCTGATCGGCCACATAAGTATCGAACAGGCCATTCAGCAGAGACTGGATTTCTTTCCACCGGACAGCATCGATACAATAGTTGACACTCGTGCCCTCAATGGTGCCCTTGATAATCCCCACCGCTTTCAGTTCTTTAAGATGCCGGGAGATAGTGGGCTGGGCCAGCGGGAGCTCATTGACAATATCGCCACAGATGCAGGAATTCACCTTGAGCAAGTGCTGGAGAATGGCGATCCGGGCCGGATGCCCCAGCACCTTGGAAACGGCGGCCAGCTCATTTTGTTTGGCGGTGAAATGCTCGGTTTTGGTCAGGCCCATTTTTGAGTATATTTATTAATTGCAATATTACGATTAAAGGATTTGGAATCCAAGATTTCCCTATTAAAAGTTTTTAACAGCAGCTTTTTGCTCCCCCTTGCATAGGTGGGCACTGCACGGTTCCGTAGCTGCAATAGATGCAACAATCTCCTGCTTTGGGTCTGAGTAATGTCTTACAGTTTTCGCACTCGTAAAAAAACCGGCAGGCGTCGGTGGGCATGGTTTCTTCCTTCTGGCGCCCGCAATGAGGGCAGGTGAGGGTTGATTCGAGAACGATATCGGAGGTTTTCATAGAATTTTATTAATTATTTAAGCAAATGATTAATCGTTATAGACGCGACATTATTGAAGATAATCCGGGTTAACCATGGATCCCAGGCAACAGAAAAAGCTGCTTAAAATTTTTTCAAATCTACTGGGAATGGTTTCAAATCCACCAGGGGCAACCATTAAATTACTGCTATTTTGCAGTATTTGTTTTCAAATTCAAATCCGGCCTTATGCGATTATTGACATTCATTATCATAACAGGGTGCTGTTTTTTTGCCTGCAATGAAGCAGAACGGAAAGAACCATTAACGAGACCATCGCCGATCCGAGAATAACGATGATCATGTTTAAAAAACTCATCCAGGCCGAACAGGCCCGGCAGATCTTCGGTAATAGTAGCGGTACAGTCATGACAAAATTGCCAGCCATAAAAATCGGTTCTGCTTTGTACGGCTCTGTAATATTTTGTACTATTATTTTCTATTTGCCAGGCTTATGGATAGCATTCAATTCTCGAGAGTAGAAGACGTCGATTTTGTCTTGTCCCGGAATAAGGCGGTGCGTCTGCTGCGCAAGGAACACGCTCCGCTCATCATTGCTTTTTTGTGGGGTAGCTTTAAGGAGCAGCACCGGCAGACCTACCCGGCCGGCGAGCTGACTACCCGGCTGTCCGATCTGCTCTTCAGTATTAACGATCCTGAGCCGCGCTTCCCGCGCCCTGCCCGCTACTACCTGGAGACCTGGACACAGGAGGGCTTCTTGCGGCAGTACTATGAGGAGCAGGCCGACGAGGCTACCTTTGAGCTTACACCGGCAACGGAGCGCGCCCTGCTCTGGATTACGGAGTTGGAGCAGACCTCCTTTGTAGGCGCGGAATCGCGACTGCTGCAAGTTTTTCAGTTGTTACGTGATTTGGCGCTGGGTACGACCCAGGACAAAAGCCTGCGCCTGGAGCAACTGCGGGCGGAAAAGGAACGCCTGGAGCGAGAGATCGAGGCCCTCGAAAACGACGAAATCCAGCGGCTCGATTCCACCCGCGTACGGGAACAGTACTTCTTAATCGAAGAGGCTGCCGCCAAATTGCTGTCGGACTTCCGGCAGATTGAAGAGAACTTTCGCCTGCTGAATGCCAAAGCCCGGGAGGAGCAAATTACGAAGGCGGCCAGTCGCGGGGCCATCCTGGATGATATCTTCGATGCCCAGGACGCCATTCTGGAGACCGATCAGGGACGTACTTTCAGCGCCTTTTGGGCTTTCCTGATGAATCAGCAGCGGCAGGACGAACTCGATGAGTGGACCCGGCAGTTGTTTACCCTGCCGGAGCTGGCGCAGCTGCGCCGCCGCTCGGCGATTCCCCGGCTGAAGATGTCGCTGGTCACGGCCGGTGATCGCGTCAATAAGACCACCGACCGCCTGGTGGAGCAACTGCGCCGCTTCCTGCAATCGCGGGCCGCCCTGGAAAACAAACGCGTCGCGCAGGTCATCACCGAGATTGAGCAACTGGCGATCCGGGTGAAAGAAGAACCACCCAACGACAAGCGCTTTTTTGCCATCGAGCACCAACCGGATGTCCATCTGGTCATGGACCGGGGGCCCTACGAGCCGCCCCAGGCGCCCCGCCTGATAACCAGAGGAATACAGACCGGTCGGGGCCAAATGGTGCCGACCCATACCCTGTACGAGCAGTTGTATATCGACCCTGCCGAACTGCGGGGTCGCATTAAGACCCTCCTGCGGGGTCGCGATCAGATCAGCTTGCAGGAAGTGGTGGAGGCCATCCCCATCGAGAAGGGCCTCAGCGAACTGGTGGCCTACTTCAGCATCGCCACCGATTGGGAGGGCAAGCACAAGGCCGTTATTAGGCGGGAGCGCCGCCAACGACTGTTCTACACCCAAGCCGAAGAAACCTATTTCATTGAACTACCCGAAACCATTTTCATGGCATGACGAACGAGGCCTACACACCGGACTTTGGAGCCGCCGCCGTCCATCTGCTGCGGGGGGTGCTATACCGGGATAAGGAAGCGGCCTGGGCGGCGCTGATTCGCTACCGGGGTCGGCTGGAGGAATACTTCGCCGTGCTGGGCTTACAATTGCTGGTCGACGAAGCGGAGGGCTTTGCCTACTTGCGGCAGTACCAGGAAGAAGAAGCCGCCGCAGCCGGCTTGCCGGATGATTTTCCAACGCTGATGAGCCGTCGCCGGCTGTCTTATTCGCTGACCTTATTGCTGGTGCTTTTGCGCAAGCGCCTGCTGGACTTTGAAATGGCCGGCGACGATACCCGGCTGGTCCTCTCCCAACGCGATATGGTCGAGATGATGCGCATCTACGAGGACAGCCTGCAGACCAACGAGCGCAGACGCGAGGATCTGATCTTGAAATATATCAAGCGCCTGGTGGATTATGGCTTTTTGCAGCCCATGAAGGCCGAGCCGAACCGCTATGAGGTGAACCGGATCATTAAGGCCTACCTGCCGGTTGATGAATTAAAAAAGGTGGCCGATAAGCTGCGGGCTTACGCCGAAAGTAAAGGAAAATGACGTCAAACGCAACGATACCACTACCGCCGGGCTTTCGTTTTACCCGGCTCGAAGTACTTAACTGGGGTACGTTCAACCGGGAAATATGGCATATTGAGCCTCGAGGTAAAAACGCTCTGCTGACCGGCGATATCGGCTCCGGTAAATCGACGCTGGTGGATGCCCTCACCACTTTGCTGGTGCCGCCCCGCAAGATCACCTTCAATAAAGCGGCCGGAGCGGAAAGCCGCGAGCGCAGCCTGCGCAGCTACGTCAAGGGAGCGTACAAAAACGAAAAGGTAGGGCATTCGGGTAAAGCCCGCGATGTGTATCTGCGGCCCAACCACGATCACTACACCGTGCTCCTGGCCACCTTCCATAATGATAAACTCAATGAAACCATCAGCCTGGCGCAGGTGCTGTGGATGCAAAACGATCAGGTGCGTAAGTATTACGTGCTGGCGCAAAAAGAGCTGCATATTCAGGGCGATTTTTCGGATTTCGGCAGCAACATCAACAACCTGAAGAAACGCCTGCGCCATACCGATCGGGTAGAGGTCTTCGACAGCTTTACCGACTACAGCAATCGCTTTCGGCAGAACTTCGGGATCAAACAGCCGGAGGCCCTGGAGCTCTTCTATCAGACCATCTCCATGAAATCGGTGGGCAACCTGACCGACTTCGTGCGGGAACGCATGCTGGGTCAGACCAATATTCAAGAGAATATCGATGAGTTGGTGCGTCGATATCAGGAGCTGACCGAAGCGCACCGGGCCGTGCAGATCGCCCGCGAACAGTACGAGCTACTCCAACCTCTGGTAGATGATGCCACGCGGCGTGAAACCATCATAAAAAAGATTCAGGAGCTGGAAGCCCTGTTGGAGGAGATACCACGCTATTTTGCGCAGTGTCGTTTAGGCGCCTTACGGCAAAAGCTGACGCAGCAGTACCACCAATGGCAAATGAATGAAGCCCGCCGGCAACAGCTTTCCCGGGAGCTGGAAGAAAAAAGGCGGGACCTGAGTGAGCAGCGCACCCTGCTGGCCGGCCTCGATGTCAGTCAGCGTCTGGAGAGCCTGCGCCTGCAAATCGAGCAGCTCCGCAAGGAGAAAGAGCGTCGGCAAAAGACGGCCGGCCGCTACGCACAAATCGTCAAGGATCTCAACGAGCACCATGCTCGCCAGTGGCTCTCGCCCCAGTCGCTGATTGATTTTATGGCGCAGCGCAGTGAACTACAAGCCGTTCTGGCTGAAACCGAAAATAGCCTGCGGGAACTGAACCGGGCGATGCCCGATATCCATGTGCGCAGCCGCCAACTAACCGATCAGCTCGATAGCCTGCGGCGCGAACTGGACTCTCTGCGCCAGCGGCCCACGCAGATCCCCGAGCGTAATCTGGAGCTGCGGCAGCGGCTGTTGCAAGAGCTGAACCTGAATGCCGAGGTACTGCCCTTCGTCGGGGAGCTGCTGCGCGTGCGGGAAGCCGCCGCCGATTGGGAAGGGGCGATTGAGCGGTTGCTGCATGGTTTCGGCCTCAGCCTGCTGGTGCCCGACGAGCATTACCCGGCCGTCAGCCGGCTGGTCGATCGCCTCCGTCTCAAAGGAAAGCTGGTATACTTGCGTACCCTGCCGCACAACAAACGGACTCCGGGGGAGCCGGATGAGCGCTCGCTGGTACACAAGGTAGCCATCAAGGGCGATACGGTCTTTTACACCTGGCTGGAAGCCGAGCTGGCCTCGCGCTATAACTATATCTGCTGTGAGACGCTGGACGATTTTCACCGGCGCCCCCGCGCCCTGACCAAAGCCGGACAGATCAAGAGCAGCCGTGTCCGCCATACCAAGGATGACCGCTACGATGTCGGCGATCGTCGTCGCTATATCCTCGGCTGGACCAACGAGGCGAAGATCGCCGCCCTGGAGAAAGAACAAGAAAAATACCGCCTGGAGCTGACCAAAGTAGAGGAGGAAGAGCGACAGATGCAAGAGCTGCAGCGTCAGCTGGATCGTCAGCGCCAACTACTGCTGGACCTGCAACGCTTCGAAGACTTCACGGAATTGGATTTTGCGCAAAGCGTACAGCGCCTCAGCCAATTGCAGCGCGAACAACGCACCCTGGAAGAGGAGTCTGGCGAGCTCAACGATATTCAGAAGCGCATCCGCGCCTTGGAAGCCGACATTGACAAACGCAGCCAAGAGAACGGGCTGGCCTCGGAAGAGCGGGGCGCCATCCGCAACGAACTGCTGCGCACCACCCAACAGATGTACGAGCTGCTGGAATTGCTGGAAGCCGGCCTGCCCACTACGGCCCTGGACGAAAAGGGACTGCCTGTTGATATGGCGCGGCATTATCAGGCTTTTCACCAGATTGCGGTGCCGGATGCGCCACCTTCCTCTTCTCTGGAAAAGCGTATGGAACGACTGGAAATCCGTCTGGATGTGGACGATAGAAAGCTGTCGCAGCACCAGCAAACGTTAATTCAGTCGATCAACGGGCAGCGCGGGAGTATTGCCCGGCGCAGAGAAGATCTCTCGGCAGTAGAGCGCCGCATCGTCCAAAAGATGGCCAACTTCCGGAACCGCTACCCTGAGGAAGCACGGGAGATCGATGCCGATATTCAGGCTATTCCTGCCTTTGTCGATCTGTACGAGCGCCTGGTGGGCGATGATATTCCCCGGCACGAGGAGCGCTTTCGCGAGCTGCTCAAGCAAGGGGCTATTCGTGGTATCCTCAGCTTTAAGACCAAACTGGAGGATTATGAACGGGAGATTGAGGAGAAAATCGATAGCATCAATCAACACCTGCGGGAGATCAATTACAACGAAGGCACCTACATCCGGATTATCAGCGAGGCGGTACGTACCGACGATATCACGGGCTTCAAGCAGGACTTGCGTGCCTGCCTGGACAATATCTATGGCGACTCGGAAGACATCTACACCGAGGAGAAGTTCTTTCAGGTCAAAAAACTGCTGGACCGCTTTTCCGGCGAAACTGAAGCCGATAGCCGCTGGACCGCGCGCGTGACGGACGTGCGGCAATGGTATACCTTTGGTGCGGATGAGCGCTACCGGGAAACCGATGAATCCAAGGAATACTACAGCGACTCGTCGGGCAAATCGGGCGGTCAAAAAGAGAAGCTGGCCTATACCATCCTGGCCTCGGCTATTGCCTTTCAGTTTGGCCTGGAGTGGGGCCGGGTGCAAGACCGCTCTTTTCGTTTTGTGGTGATCGACGAGGCGTTCGGCCGCGGTAGCGATGACAGTACCCGCTACGGACTGGAGCTCTTCGGACGGCTGGACTTGCAGTTGCTCATTGTGACGCCCCTGCAGAAGATCAATGTGATCGAAAACTACATCGAGGCCGTGCATTATGTATCGAATCCTTCCGGGCAACAGTCAATGGTGCGCAACATCAGCAAGAAACGCTACCTGCAGGAAAAGGAGCAGTTTTTAGCGAAAGCTAAATCCGCCAACCTATGATCAGCCCTGCGGAGATACGCCAAAAAGCGGAGCGCTGGTGGCCGGCCGTGCTAAAGAGCGCACAGACCGGAGAGGCTTACTTTCCCAAAGAGCTATCCCGTATTGGCAAGGTGAAGCCCGCTGACCGGCTGCGGGCTTTTGAGCGTATCCGCCGGGAACAGGACATTCTTTTGGCGCAAAGCAAATCCCGCCTCGGATACGGCTATACCCTGCACTGGGTCGAGCTGCAATCACGCAGTGTAGGGCGCAATCGCTTTATCGACCGCATCAGCTTCGAAAGCCTGGAGGATTACCTGCGGTTCTTGGGACGTATAGAGAGCTGGCAGCACTACCGCGAAGACTGGCAGCGGATTGTGGCTGCCCTGCCCGAGCTGAGCGATTGGTGCCGGGAAAAGCCCCGGGAGATTGTACGCTACCACGAGCAGTGGCCCAATTTACTCAAGGTGCTGCAATACTTTAAGGAAGGCTATGCGCCGGATCGCCATTACATCCGGGAGTTACCGGTTGCCGTTCCCACCAAGTTTATAGAGTCCCACAAGACCATCCTGCTGCCGCTATTAGACCGGGTGCTGCCGCCGGAGTTGATCCGGGAGGCGTTTCAGGGGGGGCGGCAATTTGAGCAGCGCTACGGGCTGCGCTACGATGAGCCGCTGGTACGCCTGCGTCTGTTGGATGCTGATCTGGCCAGGCAATATTTCTCCGGCCTGCAGGACTGGAGTATTCCCCTGCGTGATTTTGAGGGCTTATCGCTTCCGCTAAAAAGAGCGATCGTTCTGGAAAATAAGACGAGCTACAACAACCTGTTGGCTTTCCTGACGCTGCCCCAATTGCGGGCTACTGCCGGTATTTGGGGCAGTGGCTTTCGGGTAGGCTTGCTCAAGAAAGCCCACTGGCTGCACGAGCTGGATCTGTACTACTGGGGCGATATCGACGCCCACGGCTTGCAGATTCTCGCGCAGCTGAGGAGTTACTTCCCGGGTGTTCGCCCCTTGCTAATGGACCGCACGACCCTCGATGCGTTCCCCGAATACCAGGTGGAGGCCCCGGAGAGCCCGGTCGCCGACCTGCCGCAGCTCACCCCCGCCGAGCAAGACTTGTACTACTATCTGAATACCCATCGGCTGCGCCTGGAGCAGGAGCGCATTCCGCTGGCATACGTGCGGGCAGCCCTGGAGGGGATAAAGTAGGGATTCTGGAAAGAGGAGACGTGTCCAATCATCAAATGCGGACTTTACGGACGAATTACTATATCCGCAGCGAAGGCCAGTGCTGAATGCCTTTCGAAACCCGGGATGTTCAATAGGTGCTGGGAACGCGCTGCAACACCATAGCTAAATTGATCTTTTTGGGTCCGCCAAGAAAGGCCCTCATCTCCCTCCCCACCTTTCCTTCGCCCGGTCCACCACATAATACACCACCGGCACCAGGTAAACGGTCAGGATCAGCGAGGAGAGCAGGCCGCCGATGATGACCCAGGCCAGGCCGTTCTTCCATTCGCTGGCCGTACCTTTCGCCAGGGCGATGGGCAGCATGCCGATGGCCATGGACAAGGTAGTCATCAGGATGGGCCGCATCCGTTCTTTCCCGGCGATGACGAGCGCTTCTTTAAAGTGCTTGCCCTGAGCCTTGAGTTGGTTGGTGAAATCGACGATCAGGATGGAGTTTTTGGTGACCAGCCCCATCAGCATGATCAGGCCCAGGAGCGCAAACAAGCTCAGGTTGCTCATTGATAGATTCAAGGCCAGAAACGCTCCGATCGCCGCTACCGGTATGGCGAACAGGGCCACGAAGGGATAGATGTAACTGTCGTACAGGGCCACCAGGATGAGGTAGATCAGCAAAAACGAAATCGCCAGGACGGAGCCCAGGGCTCCAAAACTGTCGTTCTGCCGCTTGATATCGCTGCCCCAGGTGAGTTCCATTCCCTCCGGTAACGGATTCTCTTTCAAGTACGCTACGACGTCGTCCGCGACCGTTCCCGAGGGCCGGCCCAGGGCGTCGGCGGTGAGCGTAACGGCGGGTTGCCGGTCTTTGCGCTCCAGGAGCGAGGGCGAGCGGTCCCGAACCACTTCCGCGAATTGCGACACCTGCACCGGGAAGCCCATAGGATTGAGAATGTTCAGGCGGTTCACGCTTTGATAATCCCGGCGATCGAACTCTTCCAGCCATATCCTTACCGGATATTCGGTGTCGCCTTCGGTGAGCGTGGCGTCGTCATTGCCGGTGAAGGCGATGCGCAGGTTTTGCGCGGCATAGGCGGTGTTGAGGCCCAGGCGCTGCATTTTGTCTTTGTCGGGGGCGACCTTGAATTCAGGGCTTCCTTCTTCAACGGAAAGCTGAACGTTATCCGCTCCGGGAATATGCTGCACGACTTCCCGCAGCTTTTTACCCGTTTCCATGACCTGGTTCAGGTTGTTTCCGCTCAAGGTCAATTCAATCGGCGCCGTACGCGGTACGAGGCCCAGGGCCGCCATGGAAAACCGGATATCAGGATATTGCGCCTGCAGATCCCGGCGCAGGCGCAGCATGAAGTCTTCGGTCCGCAGGTCCTCGAGTTCTTTTTTCGGCTTTAGCTGAATGGTGTACTCCGTTTTATAGGCCGCGCCCACGCCCAGGCTGCCGATCCCCGTGCCGGGGCCGCCCACGTTGCTGAACAGGGATTGGACTTCCGGCAAGGACAAGATGTGGTTTTCTATTTCTAAAGAAACCGCATCGTTTCGGTGGAGCGGCGTGCTTTTATCAAACTCCAGCGCAAAACGGAACTTGCCCTGGTCACCCGTCGCGATCAGCTCCTTGCCGATGATCCCCTGCCGCATGACGCCCAGCGTCATGGCGAAAAGTAAGATTACGATACCCGTGAAGATCAATTTGTGACTTAACACCCAACGCAATTGCCCGCCGTACCATTCGATAAAGCGGTCCAGTTGCTTTTCAAACCAGATCAGAAAGCGGTTGAAGATGTTCGTGGGCCGCAAATCCGCCTTTTTCCCGATACGGGAAGCCAGCCAGGGCGTCAGCGTAAAACCGACCAGCAAACTCGTCATGGTGGAAGTAACGACGACTACGGAAAACTGCTTCAGCATATCCGCCACAAACACCTGCAAGAACAGGATCGGTAAAAAGACGACCACGTCCACCAAGGTGATGGACAAGGCGGAGAAACCGATTTCCATCCTGCCTTCCAGGGAGGCTTTGCGTTTTTCCTTACCCATGTCCAAATGCCGCTGTATGTTTTCCAGCACCACCACCGCGTCGTCCACGAGGATGCCGATAATCAAAGACATGGCCAGCAGGGTCATCAGGTTCAGGGTATAGTCGAGCAACCACATCACGGCGAAAGCGGTAATCAGCGAGGTCGGGATGGCGACCAGCACGATGAGCGCGTTCCGAAAACTGTGCAGGAACAGGAGCATCACCAGAGAAACCAGGATGACCGCCAAAAGCAAATCTTCCAGAACGGCATTTACCGCGGCAATGGTGTTGTCGGTGCTGTCGTCGGTAATGACGAACCGGACTTCGTTGCGGGCGTTTTCCTTTTCGATCTCTTCCAGCGTAGCGCGCACGGCTTTGGAAACGTCTACGGCATTGGCGTCGCCTTGTTTTTTGAGCAGCAGCCCTATGCCGTTCTTGCCGTTGTAACGGCTGACGGAGGTGATCTCGCGGACGCCGTCCGTCACTTCGGCCACATCCTTCACGTATACCGGGCTGTTGGGCGCCGGCAGGGCGATCTGCACATTCCGGATATCCTCCAGGGTTGTGAATTTTCCGGCTAATCGAACCGAATTGCTTGCCGTTTCGGTTTCTACCTTTCCGGCAGGCAGATCCAGGCCCGAGCGGTTGATCGCCTCCACTAACTGCGCCGGCGAAACGCGGTAAAGTTTCAGCTTTTCCTGATCGGCCCTTACCTGAATTTCCCGTTCTTCACCTCCCAGCAGCGTGATCTCCGCTACGCCTTTCAGTTGCTGGATCTGCGGCAGGTAGTCGTCTTTCATCTTCTGGTAAAAGACCGTCCCCGGTAAATTGCTCGTGGCGCTGATCGACATGATCGGCAGGTCGTTGGGCGAAACTTTGCTCATCACCGGGCTTAAAATGTCGGCGGGCAGGTCTTTCCTGATATTATCGATGTAGTGTTGCGCGTCCTGCATGGCTTTGTCCAGGTCGGTGCCGTAATCCAGGTTGGCGATAATGATCGAAGCGTTGGGCAGCGACTTGGTCACCAGGTAATCCACCCCTTCCAGATTAGACAGGGCGTCTTCGATCTTCCGGGAAACGGATGTTTCCACCTCCGCAGGCTCCGCCCCGGGATAGCCCGTTCTGATCACTACTACCGGCTGGTTGAAATCCGGCATGAGTTCATAACTCAGGTTCTTAAACCCGATAATGCCCAACAGTGCGAAAACGCTGAACAGGACAATAATGAGCGAGGGGCGGTTGATGGATATCTTAGTAATATTCATGTTCTTAGTTTTGGGCGGTAACGGTTACCTTTCCAAACATACCGGCCTTTAGGGCGTAGTTCTGGAAATTCCGAACCGTGAATTGTACGGGAAAATTATTACCGGGATCGGCCTTGCTGCCGATCATCGAGACTTTGCCCGGCAGCGGACGGCCGGGGAAGGCGTCGGCAATAACGGTATAATTCCGGTCGGGCTGGAAGTGTTTCAGATCGCTTTCGGATACGTGAATGGTGAATTTCAAGTGGGCAATATCCATGAGGTGCAGCAGCGGGACGCCCGGCGCGGCAAAACCGCCTTCATCGTTCAGTTTCGCGACGATCACTCCACCGAACGGGGCCGTGACGGCCGTCTTATTAATTTGCTCCTGGACTGTCGCCCGTTGAACCCGGGCGGATCTCAGGCCCAGTTCGGCTTTTTCCAATTGCACGCCCTGCACCGCGTCGGCTTTCGCCAAAACGGAATAGCGGTTTACATCCGCCTCCAGGCCTTCGACCTGGACGTCCGCCGACTGCAATTGCAGCTGCAGCAAAGCGTCGTCCAGCTGTACCAAAACTTGCCCTTTCGACACGATGCTGCCGGCATCTACCCAGACGCGGTTGATCTTTCCTTGTACTTCGGCGCTGATCCGGGTTTCCCGGTTCGGTTCGAAGGCGCCCGTGAATGTCAGCTCGCCGGGCCCGTTTTCAGGCAACTGATCCGCGATGGAGTCACTTTCGGAAAAAACGGCCTCCGACGGATTATAATGATAAACCCTTTCTTCCGCAATTTGCTTGTTGGTTTTTAGCTTGAGGGCCATTCCCGCGAAGACTGCAATTAAAAAAAGGGCCGGGATAAGATAGGAGAGTATTCGTTTCATAATTTATTGCTTGATTGAGCCGGAGGCTTTTTTGAGTTCCAGATCGGCTTTGAGGTATTCTATAATAGCGTTCAGATACTGTTGCTGTGCTTGCCGCAAGTCGTTATCGGCCAGGAGGACATCCGCTAGAGTGGCCGTACCCTGTTCTTGTTGAAGAACGGTTTGGCGGTAAACCGTTTCGGCGAGTTCAATTTGTTGCGATGAGGTTTGAATGGCGCGTTCAGCCGTACTCCGTTTCAGAACGGCGTTGGCGATCAGCAGGTCGTTTTGCGCCTGTATTTGATCGGACTGGATCACATTATTGCGCAATTCCATTCTTTTTTGTTCGATTTGCAGACGGGTCGTTCCGTCCCAAACCGTAAAGGCGGCCCGGACGCCAATGAACCCCACCGGAAAAAATTTGAGAAAAGGTTCGGGTTGTTGACCATAGCCGAAACCGGTCAATCCGTAATTGGCCAGCAGGGAAACCGAAGGCAGTCTGGATTTTTCCAAGGTGTTCAGTTCATTGGTCAGCAGACGGTTCCTGGTTTGTGCAATACGCAAATCCAATGACGGAAAGGCTGGATACTTTACCGCCTCCCGCCGCGCTATTTCGGTTTGAACGCTCAGCGCCCTATCCAAAGACAGGCCCATCAAAAACTTTAAGCTGTTCAACACTTGTTCCAATTTGCTCTCCGCCTGTTCTTTTTGAGCGGAAAGCTGTTCGCCCTGCAACTGTATTTTGCCTACGTCGGTTCCTTTGGCAAGCCCCTGTTCCTTCAGCAATTCCATATTGACGAGCAACCTGTTCACATTGGCCTGATTACTGTCAATGAAGGCCAATTGGCGGTGCAGGATCTGGGCGTTGTAGTACAGGTTCGTCACCTCGAAAATGACCTGCTCCTCGCTTTTCCGGTACTGCAGATCGCTCAGTTCGCCGGCTATTTCGGCGGCCTGTATGCCTCCTTTGATTTGAGGATGATACAGGGGCATGGCCAACTGAACGTTCACCCCGATATTGTGAGGCACGCCGAATTGAGCGTCCTTGTACCTGCCCTCCGGACCGTTGAAGACCTCCAGGGGCAGCAGTTGGGTGGGCAAATGGGTGAAATACCGGTAGTCGGCGTCCGCCGTCACCCTGGGCAAAAGATTGGCCCTGGCCTCCCGGTGTTTCAACCTGCTGAGCGCCTGGTCGTTCCGCCCGGCCTGCAGGGTCCGGTTGAAAACGAGCGCTGTATCCACGCATTGTTCCAGAGTCAGCGTTTGCGCGCGGCCATGGCTATGCGGGTAAAAAGCGAGCAAAAGTACGATCAGGACAATTTGTATGTGAATATTCACTAACTTCATTATTCAAAAAATTTACTTGATGAGCAATAGCTGGCTGTCCTGCACGCCCCTGACCCAGTGTTTAACCATGGGAGGTATCCGAAGGTAGTCGCCGTTGAGAAGGGTTTGTCTGAGGCCGTTTTCATCCTCGTAGACTACTTCACCCGCTACGCACACCAGTAAAGCCTCTACTTTAGTGACATGTTCTTCGAGCAGCCCGTCCTTGTTGATCTGCAAGGCGGCTACCGTGTTTTCCGTGCTTTTGAAAAGCGGCTTTGGTGAAACCGACTGTGCGGCGTCATGTAAGGCGCTGATGTTGTTATCGGCTCTGCTGTTCAAGTGGCCGAGATTGGCGTTTGCTGTTTGTTTCTGCGCGGCGCATCCGGCCAGGAAGAACGGTAGAACAGCGAAAAATAGCATCTTTTTCATAGGTCAGATCTGTTTTTGATTAAAGTAATGACGGACTGCAGCAAATTCCGCCCCAGCCTTTCGATGTCGAATTGAAAATCGGCGACGCGCCATTTGAACATTTGCAGCCGGAAAGACCCCATGATGATGTGGATGAGCTCTTCGGCGGTAACGGCGTTGGTGAACAGGCCTTGCTGTTGCCCTTGCGTGATCACGGGCCGGAGGTGTTTCATTTTCACCTCCATGATCTTGAGGATAGCGGCATTGATCTTCGGGCTCTCCTCCATCAGCCCGTCCGAAAAAACAGCGACCACGAAATGCGGGTTTTTTGCAAAAAAACGGAACTGATTAACGAATATGGCCTCCAGCGTTGCCAAAGGGTTTTTATTGCCGGCGGCTACCTGTCGTAATCTTTCGTCCATGTTTCCGGCCAGATAGGCCAACATCGCGACGATGATATCCTCCTTGCTGCTGAAATGCCGGTAAACGGCGCTTTCGGAAAACTTCATTTCCCGCGCCAGGTTTTTTATGGTCAGTCCGCTCACGCCCGAGGCGGATAGAATCCGGCCCGCCGCTTCGATGATTTCGAACTGCCGGTCAGAGATGGCCGTTGTTGTCATATTCTATAATGCTTTACAGGTTTTGGACTTTTATTTGTAAGAAAGAAACACCCAACCAGATCACGGAAGCCGTCATGGCGATCGCCCCAATAAGTACGAATATGGGCGGCAGGCCCAGATAAACCTCAGCTAAGATCCCGAGGGGCATCAAAAGTCCCGCCAGCGCCAAAACGGAAATGGTCTTGACACGGGAAAGCTCCGCCCGGAAACGAAGCAGCAGATACCCGATCAGGATGTTCAGGAAGGCGAACAGGTTGCCGTGGACGTGCGCCAGGCGGGCCTCGAAGTGCTTGCCGAAGGAATAGCTATCTACCCAAGCCTCTTTACCGGGGGCGAAATCCCGCAGGTAGATCAGCAGGAAGCCGTAGGCCATGAACAAACCCATGGTGAGGAAACCGATGGCGATGTTGTTTTTACCGGTCATTATTAAAATTTTAGTTTGTGAGTATTCACTAACCTAAAACGTGTGTGATGGGAAATTGTTGTGCGGATCTTAAATTGGTTGAAGATTTTTTCTTGCGCTATGTGTTGCGATGCAGACTGAAAGCATTCCGGTGGTAATAATCCTTATGATAACAAGCACTTGTTTTGCCTGCAATGAAGCAGAGCGGACAGCTTGGGGCGATTGGACCGAAGGATAGCCCCGGAGAACAGGGTTTGGAGCATGGCCCATGCAATGTGTACTGACATCGGCATGTGGCCGGGCAGCCTTTTCCCGCTGATAAAGGGAGAGGCGATTGCCGGCGGCTCTGTTGCAGGCGCAAAAAACAAATACAGCCGGCTGATCCATTTGCTTACAGGCTGCTTCAAAACATGGATCAGAGCCCTAAAACTCCTTATCCCCAAACTCGCTCTTCAACAACTTCATCTTCTTCGAGGGTTGGTTCAATTGATAGCTGGCCCCCAGCATCAGGATATCCACTTCGTAGATGTAGTTGGTGGTGGTGAAAAAGTTGTTGCGTACTGTGGTAATACGCTGTTCATTGGATTCTAGTACAAAGCACTAGCATTCCCATATCTATATTCAGCCACTGAAAAGTGAGGGCCAGTTTTTTATCCGGAAAAGTTTTTCGCAAACTTAGGCAAGGGTTGTAAAAGCGGGAGTCCCTGCCCTGGGCCGTAATTCTTTCTGACAAATAGTTGAGCGCCAGCTGCGCCGTCATGGTGGGCAGCAGGTTAAGCGACGCGCGATAAATAACTGTCAGATTTCCTAGGAGTGCTTTTGGCTTTACCCTGCGTTGAAGAACCGCCTCCCTTAGCTATGGCTAAGGTCGGGAACCTTCGCCTTGGTTAAAACCAAAATCGCTAACCTATTAAACCCGACACTTATTAATCGCGCGTCGCTAAAGGTCGTGTTGGCATTGATGGAATAGATCGTACTGGCCGTATTGATCTCCTCTTCAAATAAACTGCCAAGGGATTGCAATTTCAAGCTTTACGAGTCTCACTAGGATTTTCATCAAAAGTTCCCATCTGAACGGCGATATGAGAAAAAGGTGCATTTTTATTTTGTTTGACCAGGTTTTAGCCCTATTTTTATCGGAGAGGGGGGGGGGATTGGGAATAAGCTCCTGTAAGACGGTGGCTTTCACATGCCATTTATTTTTCAATTTCCTTATTCCACTGCTCCCGTTTAATTACTCTGCCAATTAACGATCTCCCGGCTTAAGACATATAGTCTACCAAGCCAAAAATTTGTGAATTCTGACATGGTATTTTTAGCTTCGCTGATCGTCGCTTCGCTCCTCGGAGTTCCGCCTCGCCGCGTTGATCCCGCTCAAGAGCGGGACGCCGTAACTCCGGTTATGTCTACGTTTTTCGCCTGGCGAGCCGAAGAAATAGCGGCGTCATATTTTCACAAATCCTGACTTGGAAGACCATCATTTTTTCATTAACTACAACTATATTCATCATGAAAAGCATCATGAAGCCAGGTATCGTATTGATACTCTTCTTGTTTACAGTTAACTCTTGTTCCTATTATGAGCAAGAACAACTAGAGTTGCGAAGTGATCCTTTGGTAGAAGAAGGAAGTCAACTCAATTTATCAGAACCTTCCCTAATTGACAATCGATATATCGTAGTGTACCGGGAGGGTAGGGCTCAGGCAGGTGTCAATTTTCCAGGCATGGGATATAATGAGGCGCAAACCAGAATGCGAGGTATCGCTTCACAAATGCTTAAAGGAAAAAATATCGATGTTGGAAAACTGGAACGTGTATATAGTCACGTATTTCAAGGATTTTCGGCTGAGCTGACAGAGGCTGAGGTGAGGAGGCTCGAAAGTGATCCGATTATCGCCTACGTGGAACAGGACGCTGTAGTGACTGCAATTAATACCACTCAGGGTAATGCTACCTGGGGACTCGATCGTTCTGATCAAACAGCCCTTCCTCTAGATGGGAACTATTCCTACGGGGCTTCTGGGACTGGAGTAACCGCTTACATCATCGATACGGGTATTCGAACCACGCATCAGGATTTTGGCGGCAGAGCACAACAAGGTTACGATGCTTTTGGTGGAGATAGTGAGGACTGTAACGGCCACGGCACGCACGTCGCCGGTACCGTTGGCGGTACCACATACGGAATTGCCAAAAATGTGACCCTTGTTGCCGTAAGAGTCTTGGATTGCGATGGCTCAGGAACGACGAGCGGTGTAGTTGCAGGGATGGACTGGGTAGCCGCGAATGCTGTAAGTCCCGCTGTGGCCAATATGTCGCTGGGCGGCGGTTCCAGCACATCAATCGACGACGCTGTTGACCGTATGTATAATGCAGATGTTTCCGTAGTTGTGGCTGCAGGAAACGGCGACTTTTTGGGCCGGCAGCAAGATGCCTGTAATTATTCTCCTGCCGGTGCAGCGAATGCCTATACCGTTGGTGCTACTGATAATACGGATACAAAAACCTCGTGGTCTAACTACGGGGATTGTGTAGACATTTTTGCTCCCGGAGCAAGTATCACTTCAGCATGGTATACAGGTGATGCCTCAACCAATACGATCAGTGGCACCAGTATGGCCTCGCCGCATGTAGCTGGAGCGGCTGCATTGTTCCTGGAAAGTAATACAACGGCTACTTCTGCTGATGTATACAACTGGTTGACAACAAACAGTACAAAAAATATCGTTTCAAATTCAAGTACCACCAATAACCACCTGCTTTACACCCTAGGTGATGGAGGAGGAGATGGAGGAACCACAGACAATACCGCCCCCTCGCAAGTTACGGGATTAACAGCTACCGCGGCCGGTACTTCTCAAATCGACCTGACCTGGGATGCCGCCTCTGACGATGTTGGCGTTGCTCAATACAATATCTATAGAGATGGTAGCGTGGTGGCCACCAGCACTACCACTTCTTACAGTGACAGCGGCCTTTCTTCAGGGACTTCTTACACTTACGAAGTAAGTGCTGAAGATGCAGCCGGAAACGAAGGCGCGCAGTCAGCCCCGGCTTCTGCTACAACCGATGCAGATGATGGTGGCGGCTCAAGTATCACTTTAAGTGCTAACGGCTATAAGGTCAAAGGCCGTCATAACATAGATCTATCATGGTCCGGAGCAACTTCAACCAATGTGGATATATACAGAGACGGCGTATTAATCGCTACCACTGCAAATGATGGTGCTTATACTGACAGTACTAATAATAGAGGTGGTGGAAGTTATACGTATTCTGTTTGTGAAGCAGGTACTTCAACCTGTTCAGATAGTGTAACCGTTAACTTTTAACAAGGACCAAATAATCTGTTAATTAAGTTTGTTTAGAAGAAAACCCTGTAACTCCCGAGGTTACAGGGTTTTTTTACTGGATTGGCAGCATTCTTCCGCTAAGCTCAGTAAATCCGGCCAAAGCACCGTACAACCGGGGATTTTCAAAACTCCCAAAGATTTCATATAGCCGTATCCGGGAAACCCCCGGTACAGAAATGGCATCTTTATCTTTGAATCTTACCATCATCTGTTACAGGACCAGGAGTATGCCCACCCGGAAGGAAACCCCTCCACTTTTTTGATCTATCGCAAATACCGCCGCGGAGCCCGTCGCAGATAAGCTTCGGAAAAGACATTTTCCGGTATTCCCAGGTCGTACTCTACGTTGCGCAGGGTGACAAGGGTAGAACTGCTTCACCGTATTTTCTCTCTGAAATTGCTATGCCACCACATCCTGGACACTTTCCCCGATTCGTCGACCTCAAAGCGGATAGTTTCCCGTAGTTCCTCCTCCTCATCGACCCGCTGAAAGATGTGACCTTCCTTGTGTTTTAGTTTGACCATCCCTTTCAGGGGGTCTTTGGATGGCAGCCCCAGCAGAACGAGCTCATCTTTCCACATAAAGACCGCCGTTTCACCGCCCCAGGGTCCGGCGTCGTAGATGCCGCAGTACTTTTCCCACTCCGGGTGCTTCTCTTTCTGATCTTTCTCTTCCTCCGATTCCATTGCTTTTTTGGCCTGCTCGATGGCCGGGGCGATAATTTCGAACATCTTCTGAGTGTGAAAATTCGGATCTACCCCCATCGCATTCGATAGGAAGATGGTGCTTATTTTCTTTTCGGGCTGAATAGCCAAATGAGTCCGGTAGCCGGGGCAGGAGCCGCCGTGGCCGACAAAGCGCTTGTCTTCTCCCTTCCAGACCGCGAATCCCAATCCCCAGGCCACGCTCCAGTCCGGTTCCAGCCAATGGACGCGGTACATTTCCCGCAAGGTATTAGGCTTTAATACTTCCTCCTCGCCGTCGAGCAGCCGGAATTGCCAGGAGGCGAACTTAGCCAGGTCCTCTACCGTAGAGGAGAAGCCCGCAGCCGGTGCGAGGCCTCGCGCCTGGAAAAGGGGGACCTTTTCGCGAGTTCCCGTGCGGCGTATGGCGCTATAGCCCGTTGCCAGTTCATCCCCCCACATCATCTCCGGCAATTCGGGCCGCGTATTGCTCAGGTTAAGTGGCTGGAGTATATTTTTCCTTACGTAATCATCGTAAGCGTCTTCCGTGTGCTGGATGATCAGCTCTCCGGCCAGGGTCAGGCCCAGATTGGAGTATTGAAAGGTCGAATAGCTCGGATAGAGCATCTCCTGGTCGCCGATCTCTTCCCGGATTTTATCGCGGGCGGGAAAGTCAAAATCCGGTGCCGACCAATAGGGCTGTCCGGTTTCCCTGGGCAATCCCGCCGAATGGGTGAGGAGCCCCTGAATGGTCGCCGGTGGGCCATCGGGATAGAGCTGCTTGATTTTTAACCAGGGTATATGCTCGGAGATGGGATCATCGAGATCCAGCTTCCCCTGGTCGCGGAGTTGCATAACACCTATGCTTGTAAACAGCTTGGAGATGGAACAGATGCTATAGATCGTCCGGGGCGTCGCCGGCACTTCGTTTTCCCGGTCGGCATATCCGAAGCCCCGGCTCCATATCAGTTCCTGGTCGTAGACGATCCCGGCGGAAATTCCGGGAATTTCTTCATAGGCTTGCTGCGCATCCAGCCAAAGCTTCGCGAACGTGGGAATGTTCGGCGACAGACTGAGCGGATAGAAGGGAAGGGAAAAAAATGATGGCAAAGAGGAACTGCTTCATTGGATGTAAGTTTTAGCCCGGATTATTCATGAGTTAATCTATTACGAAGCCAAACTGCCTACCATTCCTGGGCGTCCTCGTCATTCGGTGCTCACCGTATCTGGGGATACGGCTCCGCGCCTCATTCCTGCGGGAGCCCAGGCCTGGCAACCATTTTGGCTTCTCACTACGACAAACCCATGAATAACCCGGGTTAGGTGAATCCCTGTAAATATAGTTCATCGAATTGGAAAAATTTTCGATTAACACCGGGAAACTGGACCGGTAGTCTAGGTCCCTCAATTCCGCGACTGGCAGAACAGCGATAGGCTGACTTTGGGAAGGGCTTTGATAAAAGTAACCTCTGGAAAGTGTGGGCTTTGCTCAGGGCTGTATGGGTTGACAAATGTGCGGTGGCATTGATTATGACTTAAGGAAAAGGCGCTACGGCGTTTCGCTGCGTTTCTAACAATGTGTTTTCTATTTTTACCCATTCAACATACTGTTATTCAAGTCTTTATCCGTGTATCGCTCTGACTCTCCTGACGATTTTCACGAAAACCATTAATGATAAAAATGTAGAAAGCACAGCAATTGCCATAGCCCCGCCTGTTTTGTTTATTTTGTCTTCGGTAGCCTATATCATCAGCTTTTTCCCGCAGCACGGAGAGCTGTCTGTGGACGACCTGCAGGAAGTGGAAAGGGTGAGAGTGAAAATAGTCAAAAGGAGAAAAATATTGCTACTAGTGCTCTGTCCCAGAAGTTCTTTCGAGGAATTCTGCGGCTATTTTGGAGTTGGGCAAGGCGCGCCGAAGGAGCATAGCCGGGGTTCTGTGACTGAGAAGCAACGAAGCCCAGCTCCAA
>Ga0102943_1000178_pt1 | contig 44156 bp, 39 predicted proteins | sample SalPonC_black_MG_FD_78174 | JGI IMG/M metagenome (GOLD analysis project Ga0102943, IMG submission 78174) | Salt pond soil microbial communities from South San Francisco under conditions of wetland restoration - Salt Pond MetaG... | ecosystem: Environmental > Aquatic > Marine > Intertidal zone >...
AACACCACCCCCTTCAGTTACCAACTTGGACCGATGCCTAGTGACCGGAACAGCACCATAGGTTATGAGTTCAAACGCGATGCCAGAATTGTTCCTAATTACATAAGATTCGCCCGGCAACAGAATAAAATCGTCTGCGTTAGAGTTTCCAGATGTTGTATTTAACCAAGAAGTTCCAATATAGACGAGTATATCGGTTGGGGCTACATTTATGCCTGATGTAGAATCAGCGTCATAAACAAAGAGCTGTATACCAAGCGGCAAACTATCCGAAAAAAAGTTATCCGGAGTCCAATGAGGAATGATTTCAATTTTAGTTCCGGCAACAACATTGTCCAAGTTTTCATTTCCTAACTCAACTTCGAGTGTGTTTTCAGAATTACCCAAAATTGTGAGAAACATTCCTTCATCCGGCCCGCTTGCTACCAGAACGTAGTAGGGATCATCCTGCACCTCATCTTGAAAAAGAAATTGGTCCGTTGACCAGCCTGGATTTCCATCAACAGTTATTGTGACACTCCCAGTCGTATCAACCTGACCAACAAAGACTGCTTCTTGCCTCAATTGGATTGACAATGTCGTATCCGAACCAGCCGGAAAAATTTTGGTCATAGCTCCGAACGGATCCGTCGATGCGGTGACTCCATTAACGACTGGGGATATTAAAAGACTACAAGAGAGAAGGGCTTTCGAGATGAATGATAATTTCATTAGTTATTCCTGAGATCAATTTAGAGATAGTATGCTGTGTCCAACAGCTATGTTCAAACATTTGGTGAGCATCTTCAATTCTTAAAATTTTTCAACACATTTTTTTAAGGAGCTAGAGGAAATATTCAATTAATGTTCTTAAACAATGACTTATGTACTTCATCATTATTCATTTTTTTTATGATTTCTAGGTGCATGACGTCTGCCCTAAAATGACGCATACCGAACAATTATCTCTTCAAAATACAGCAATAAAAGCTGAAGACGTTTGTAGGCAATGATTAAAAAAGCAAACATCGGCTTCAATAATACCTTTATATCCATTTATAAAGAATATAAGAAATTAGGTTCAACCATTTATATATTAGAAGTTAATAAAAAAATATAGGACAGTGGTGAGAGTGTTTTAATCCCTAAGCCTTGCTTTGCAGCAGCTTAGGCTAATGTATTAAGCGCCTTCAGCATTGCAAATACTCCTGGCTCCCTCACGTTCAGCACTGCGTACCGCCTGAGAACTACAGCAACGAGCCTTCGAGGCGTACGGTTCCAGAGCCTTGGCTGCCCTCGGCTAACGACTGCATACCCTAAAAACTTGCCCTATTCTCTGCGGCGTCCAGCGAGCTGGCACCTTACAGTAGCGAACGGCTGCCTACTTCGCATAAATAATCTTGGCCACTTTATACTTAGTGAGGACATTGCCCAACACACCACGGCCTTTGACGGCCAGTTCTGCAAAGTCGAACTCAAAGACTTTTTTGCGGGCACCGGAATCATCGGTCAGGGTGACTTCGATACGGGGTGAGCCCTCCCCTTCTTTGAGAGCGGTGAAAAACAAGACGCGCGATCCTGCACTGCCTTTAGTCAGATCGTATTCTTTATCGCGGGTGACACCGGCAACCTGGAACTTTTTGGCATACACTTTTCCCGCTCTACCGTCTCGATACACCATGCAATAAGTTTTGGGTTCGTCTTTTTCAAACACGGCTACATGTACCGGATTCTTACCGACAAATGCTTTGTCGCTCACACGGCTGACTTTCATTGTACCTTCACGGGTAAAGGATATGATGTCGTCCATGGTCGAGCACTTGCTAATATTGTCTTCTTTGCGCAGGCTGCCGCCAATGCCGACAAACCCTTCTTTGCGGTTGAGGTAGAGGTTTTGATTGGCCACGATGACTTTTTTCGCCAGCACTTTGGTAAACTCGGTTAACTCCGTCTTGCGCTCGCGCCCGGCACCGTATTTGCGTTTCAAATCTTTAAAGTGTTTGATCGTGTAGCGCGTGAGGTTTTTGAGGGAGTGCTGGATCTCTTCCATCTCTCCCTCGAGGCCTTTGATGTGCTCTTCCGCTTGAAAGGAGTTGTATTTACTGATGCGTTTGATTCGGATCTCGAGGAGCTTGAGAATGTCATCATCGGTGACTTCGCGGCGGAGGAGGTTAAGATGAGGTTTCAGGCCCTGCCACACAGCCGCAACCACCTTTTCCCAAGTGTCCTGGTCTTCAATGTCGCGGTAAATGCGATTTTCAATAAAAATTCGCTCGAGCGAAGCCATGTGCCATTTATCTTCCAGCTCGCCGAGACGAATCTCCAGTTCGCGGCGAATCAGGTCTTTGGTCTGCGCAGCGGATATTTTTAAAATATCCACCACCGACAAAAATTGTGGACGCCCTTCGACCACCACACAGGCGTTGGGGGCAAACGACACCTCACAACTGGTAAATGCATACAATGCCTCAATAGCCGTTTCAGCCGGCATGTCACTGTGCAGATTGATCAGAACCTCCACTGCTTTCGCCGTGTTGTCGGTAATACTTTGTATCTTTATTTTGCCCTTGTCATTGGCTGCAACGATGCTTTCACACAATTTGCCGACCGTGACGCCGTATGGAAGTTCAGTGATGACCAATTGGTACTTTTTCTTTTGCTCGATACGCGCACGAACTTTGACACGTCCCCCCTGTTTGCCTGCGTTGTAGTTAGACACATCGGCAAGGCCACCGGTCGGAAAGTCGGGAAAGATTTCAAACGGATTACCACGCATGACTTCAATCGAGGCATCGATCAGTTCACAAAAGTTGTGCGGCAGGATCTCGGTCGCCAGTGCAACACCAATGCCCTCGACCCCCTGTGCCAGCAGTAGCGGAAACTTGACCGGCAAATGTACCGGCTCCTTGCTGCGCGTGTCATAGGACAAGGTCCACTCAGTGGTCTTTGGGTTGAACACGACCTCTTTGGCAAACGGTGTCAAGCGGCCTTCGATATAACGCGCAGCGGCAGCCGGATCTCCAGTATAAATATTGCCCCAGTTACCCTGCGTGTCGATGAGTAAGCCTTTTTGACCGAGCCCGACCAGTGCGTCTTCAATGGATTTATCACCGTGTGGGTGATAACGCATGGTGTGCCCGACGACATTGGCAACTTTGTTATAGCGACCGTCTTCCAATTCATTGAGTGCATGCAAAATGCGCCGCTGCACGGGCTTCATTCCGTCTTCGATGTAGGGAACCGCACGATCGAGGCCCACATAGGAAGCGTAATCCAGGTAGTAGTCCCGGAACATTTCGTCGACGTGGGTGATGTCAGAGTTGGTAGAAATCATTTTTTAAAAGTAGTCAGTATTCAGTAAGTTGTAGTAGTCGTTTATTGAAGGCTAATGTTTAATAATTGGCATCTTGTCCACCTCGATGGCAGGCTTCCAGGAGTTTACTGACCTCACAATGTAAAAGGTTGGTGTTATTGAGTTCAATGGAATCGGAAACGTAATCAAGATCAGTCGTCAACTTCAAATAATAGCAGCGTTCTTCAAGAGACCCTTTCGCAATGGCTAAAAATCGTAATTTGTCCGCTTTCGGCTTGGCAAAACCTGCAGCAATATTCGCCGTAATAGAAGTCGCAGCTCTGCGGAATTGCGATGTAAGCCCATAGATTTCATTTTCAGGATACAGCTTGGTAATTCGATAAACATTAAGCACAAACGCATGGGCCTTCTGCCACGCAACCAAATCTTCAAATGTCTTTGCTGGTTTCAAAATCGATTACTGAACACTGGCTCCTGGCTCCCGACTCCTTGGCTACTCCCTACTCCCCCTCACACTTCTGCGCTGTCCACATCTGTCTTCAAATTCGCCAGGACAAACTCCTGACGTTGCGGAGTGTTTGTCCCCATGTAAAATTCGAGCATGTCGTGCAGGGAGTCGAAGTGGCCGTTGGCCGGGTTTTGCGGATCGGCTTGTTTTTGTTGCGAATGCTCGAATTTGGGCAAGATCACCGGCTCCAGTCGCATGTCTTTACCAATAAACGTTTCAAATTCGTTAGCCGATACTTCACCAAGGCCTTTAAAGCGCGTCACTTCGGGGGTGCCCTTGAGTTTTTGCAGCGCTGCGTTTTTCTCCGCTTCGTCGTAACAGTAAATGGTCGCGCGCTTATTGCGCACCCGAAACAGCGGCGTCTCTAAAACATACAGGTGTCCTTGTTTAACCAAATCGGGGAAAAACTGCAGAAAAAATGTCAGCAACAACAAGCGGATGTGGGCGCCATCGACGTCGGCGTCCGTCGCCATAATCACTTTGTTGTAGCGCAGACCATCTAAACCGTCCTCAATGTTTAAGGCATGCTGCAGTAAATTGAGTTCTTCATTCTTATAGACGACAGCTTTGCTCTGGCCAAAACAGTTGAACGGTTTGCCCTTCAGCCCAAACACAGCCTGCGTTTCGGGATTACGCGAACTGGTGATCGAACCCGCTGCCGAGTCTCCTTCGGTGATAAAAATCGAGGATTCATCGCGATTTTTGGCTTTGGAATCAAAGTGTACCTTACAGTCACGCAATTTTTTGTTGTGCACTTTGGCTTTCTTGGCCATTTCGCGTGCTTTTTGCTGAACCCCTTTCAAATCCTTGCGCTCGCGCTCAGTTTGGAGGATTTTCTTGTGCAGGGCTTCAGCCACATCGGGGTTGCGATGCAGGTAATTGTCGACGGATGATTTGATGAAATTGCCAACAAACGCCCGCATCGACAAACCATCGGGAGCCATTTTTTCAGACCCCAGTTTCGTCTTGGTCTGCGAGTCAAATACCGGTTCCTGCACCCGCACGGCGATCGCGGCGGTGATCGATTGGCGCACATCGGCAGGCTCAAAGTTTTTCTTGTAAAATTCGCGGATGACTTTGACGAAGGCTTCGCGGAAGGCTGCCTGGTGGGTGCCTCCTTGAGTGGTATACTGGCCGTTGACGAAAGAGTAATATTCTTCGCCGTATTGATCGACGTGCGTGAATGCCACCTCGATGTCATCGCCTTTCAAATGGACGATCGGATACAGCTCGTCGGCACTGAGTTTTTCGGTCAACAGATCCTTCAGCCCTTCCTTCGATTTGAACTTCTTACCGTTAAACTGAATGGTCAGACCTGTGTTTAAATAAGCATAGTTCCACAGCTGCTCTTCAATGTATTCGTGCTTAAATTTATACTGTCCAAAAATTTCCTGGTCGGGCTCAAAGTAAAACAGAGTGCCATCCGGCTCATGGGTTTTTTCCTGGCGAGATTCGCTCAATAACTGCGCGCGGCTAAACTCGACGCGCTTGGTCTTATGATCGCGGAACGCTTGCACCACAAAGGTGCTCGACAAAGCATTGACGGCTTTCGTACCGACACCATTCAAACCCACGCTTTTCTGGAACGCATCACTGTCGTATTTACCGCCTGTATTCATTTTGGCAACACATTCGACAATTTTACCCAACGGGATGCCGCGGCCGTAATCGCGAACCGCAACCCGGTTGTCTTCCAGGGTAATGTCGATCACTTTACCATGCCCCATCAAGTGTTCGTCAATTGCGTTATCAATGACTTCTTTAACCAGCACATACAAGCCATCGTCTTTGGAATTTCCATGTCCAAGCGAGCCGACATACATGCCTGGACGCCTGCGGATGTGTTCGTGCCACTCTAAAGAAGTGATCGAGCTTTCGTCGTATTTTGCCATTGATTTAAAATTGATATAAAATGTTTTTGAGCCAGGTAAACGCATCGAATGGAAACGCCTGGATGCATCGCGGGCAATGGATACAAACAAGCGGCTTTTTCCGATTTTGGATTCCCCAAAAGCACCGAGGTATACAAAAAACCCCAACCATGCCAAGTAAGAACTACGGAATTGCACTTCAGGATGGTGGGTTTCGAACCCGATGGCACTGATTTGCAAACTCCGCCGTCCGTTCACACCGCGCGCGCACTCCGCCGTGCTCTCAATAGCCCCAGCAATGCCGACATGTCTTCGAATTTCAGTAGCATCAAAACTGCAAAATACAGCATTACTGCCAGCGGGATCACGACCACTACGACGCCGAGTTGCAAAGCTTTGCCATCGGCGAGGAAATGGCTCATGCCCTCGGCACCTCCCCAGGCAAATAGGCCCATAACCGCTGCGGCAATAAGAATTCTGCTGACCGCTTGCCCATAACGAATGGCACGAAAATGGGCTCCCTTTGATTTTAGCGCGTAGTGTAACAGTAGGCTTTGGACGATAGCTGCCAGCATATTGGCCAACGCTAAGCCCAGGGTCCCCAACCATTGCATACCGATCAATGAACCGACTAGATTCACGCCAAAAGCTACCATCGCGATACGCACCGGCGTCCGCGTATCTTGTAATGAGTGAAAGCCCCGGCTCACAAATGTAGACAACGAATAAAACGGCAACGCTGCGGCATAGCACAGCAATAATGGATCCGTCTCCGCCACATCTGCGGCACTGAACGCCTGCCATTCAAACAGCAATCGCAATATGGGCTCGCGCAGCACGATGAGGCCCACCATTGCGGGCACGGTGATCGCCAGGACCAGCCGTATCCCTTGCGCATACACCGTTTGCAGGCCAACTTCCTCGCGAGCAGACGCCAAACGACTCAACCGCGGGAAAAATACAGTGGTAATCGCAATCGTAAAAATGCCCAAAGGCAACTCTACCAGACGATTGGCATAGAACAAGGCCGCTACCGCCGAGGCGTTTAACTGGAACGCCAGTAAGCGTGAAACCAACACATTTACCTGCGCAACAGCTGCTCCGACCACGCCGGGCAAGAATAACCGCAGCAGCTGCTGCAATCGTTGGCTGCGGCTAAAATCAACAGCGGGTCGCCAGCCCAGTCGCATGAGGGCGGTCATCGGTAATAACAATTGCAGTACCCCCCCCAGCAATACGCCCCAACACAAATAAAGCACGACGGTATCAATCGGCAAATCGAGTCCAATACCGGCAATCACCAGTGCGGCAATCATAGCCAGATTGAGCAAGACCGGAGAAAATGCCGGCACTGCAAAACGTTCGAGCACATTTAAGGCCGCAGAGAAAACCGCAGCTAAACAAATGAACAACATATAAGGCATTAAACAGGCGCCCAACCAACACCCCAAGCGCCATTGTTCCAGTTGCTCAGCCTCGAGCCCGGTGTCTTTAACCGTTTGCAGCCAGCCAGCAACCACAGCCAACAGCACCACCGACATTCCCACCAGCCCGACCAAAACCACCACCAGCCAACTCAACACCGTATTGGCAAAGCGAAACGCGCCGGATTTGCCATGCGCCTGCAATTCGTCGGACAACACCGGAATGAATACCGATGTAAGGGCTCCCTCGCCTAATAATCTGCGAAACAGATTGGGGATCGTAAACGCAAAAAAAAACGCTGAAGCAGTAGCAGTCAGCCCCAGCAATGCAGCTGTGAGCATATCGCGCACGAGCCCCAATACCCGGGACAACATGGTCGTTCCTGCAACCGTTACAATTTTCTTAAGTCTATTGTTATCGCCCTCCACACACCAAGATTATTTACCGTCCACACCCATGTCGGGCCGTGGTCAGAGGTATGCGCGCATCAATGCCAAAGTTCAAGAATGAAATAAACGGCCAATGCTCTGGAAGGTTGAGAGATTCGGGCTGGGAGTTTAACCAGGAGAAACCCACAATAATAAAGTTGCTAATAATCGACTGCGAAAATACACTCATAGCAAAATCATCAATTGTATGTCTCTTATCAATAGACTTTCTATTCGTTTGCAAAATCACCCCAAACGGGTGGTATTCCCCGAAGGTAGTGATCCGCGTATCATGCAAGCAGCCCGGCAATTTGCCACTCGAGGATTAGGCGTGCCCATCTTGCTCGGGGACCGTTCCAGGATCAAAATTCACGCTGCCCGCCTCGACATAAAACTGGACGGAATGCGCATAATTGAACCAGAACGCAGCGAGGAAATGGAGGTGTTTGCCACCAAATTTCAGGGTCTACGACGGTTTAAGGGATTGGATGAGGAAGATGTTCACGAGTATTTGAGTAACAACAACTATTTTGCCACGATGATGCTGGCGACTGCAAATGCAGATGCGATTGTATCCGGTGCGACGTCCATCGCCTCCAGTGCCTTACGCCCCCTGTTTCAAATCATTCCCACCCAAAGCGGGGTGAAAACAGCGTCGTCGATGCTCATTTTGGAAAAAGAGGAATCGACTCTGGGGATTGATGGCGCGTTGTTCCTCGCCGACTGCGGTGTGATACCCGAGCCCGATGCCGAGCAACTGGCGGATATCGCGATCACCACGGCAGGGTTGGCACATCATTTGACGAATCAACCGCCTATGGTCGCCATGCTGTCATTCTCGACGAAACATGCGAAAGGAAAAAATGCGTCGGTCATGAAAGTCAAAGCGGCTACGAGGCTGGCGCGTGACAAAGCCAATGAATACGACATGCCCGCCCGCATCGATGGGGAACTACAAGTAGATGCGGCTTTGGATCCATTTATCGCCGAACAAAAAGACACCGAAGGTTCAGTGGCGGGCAAAGCCAATGTGCTCGTTTTCCCCGATTTAAACAGTGGCAATATCGCCTCTAAACTGGCTCAAATTGTGAGCGGTGCACGTTCTTATGGACAAATTATCACCGGCATGGCAAAACCTGCAGCTGAAATCAGCCGCGGGGCCAGTGCACACGACATTTTTGGCACCACTGTGATCGTCGCTGCTCAAGCGGTCGACCGTGCATTTCTGTACCCAGTCGATTAATGGTCCGCTCATCGGTAGAATCCTAGATGAAAAAATCGCCCAAGCAACGTACGCAGACACACACGCGTTCTCCGTCGTCGACCGGAGAAGCAAAGCGGCTCACCCACCCGCTCAATACCACGACAAAACGCATTTTCGTCGCCGCCACGCGCATGAATGACGGCAAAACCACCACGTGCCTGGGCCTCTTCGCCGCACTGCGCACGCTGATGCCAAATATCGGTTTTATCAAACCGATTGGCCAGCGATTCGTGGAGGTAGATGGCAGTAAGATTGATGAGGATTCCGTGCTTCTCGACAGCATTTTCAAAGTAGAAATCCCTATTGAAGCCATGAGCCCGGTTGCTGTCGATGGCACTTTCACCCGCCGCTATCTGCAGAACCCAGAGGAGAATTTGGGTATTCTCAAAGACAAGATGTGCCGTGCATTTGACCGGACTGCTTACGAAAACGACATGGTCATCATCGAAGGCAGCGGACACGCAGGTGTCGGCTCTGTATTCGACATGTCGAATGCTCAGGTAGCCAAAATGATGGGTGCAAAAGCTATCATTGTTTCGCAGGGAGGCATTGGCCGACCCGTGGATGAAATCGCCCTCAATAAAGCCCTCTTCGATAAATTCGGCGTTGAAGTCATTGGTGCTATTTTGAACAAAGTACTGCCTGAAAAGGTAGACTCCATCCGCGAGTATGCAGGCAATGGTCTAGAGCGCCTCGGAGTTCCCCTGCTCGGTGTCCTGCCCATGGACAAAAAGCTGGTGGCTCCGAACCTGAATCAAATCGTTGAAGAAATCGGCGGCCGCTGGCTCAACGGGCGACGAGATGGGATGAAAGAACGCATCACGCGCCCTATCATTGGCGCCATGACCGCCAAGGGAGCGATTGATTATTTACAACCTGGCGTTCTCATCATCACCCCCGGTGACCGCGATGATATCATTCTGTCCGCAATCGCGATGGCCGGGCTATCGGGCAAAAAAGTGATTTCTGGAATTGTTTTAACGCGTAACATCCTGCCACATCCGAAATTAATGGAGATGCTCGCCCAAACCAATATTTCCGCCATCATTTGCAGCGATGACAGCTACGTTGTCGCGAGTAAAATCAACAAAATGACCGTTAAAACCCAACCACAGGATTCTGACAAAATCCCCATCATTAAACGCTTGGTCTTAGAGCACGTAGATATGAAAAAAATTATCGACGCATCCTATCCCAATTGCTCCTAGAGTCACCACCAGTAATCAGTCGTCAGCCAAGGCTCTGGAAGGTTACGCCCTGAAAGCTACTTCCTGGGGTCCTCAGAAAACACCCGCCGTCGATCGTGAGCAAACCAGTAGCCCGAAGTGAGAACAACGCCTCAGGTGAATGTGGAAGTGATGATGGTTAATTTTCTCATTATTTCATGACTATGCATGAAAAACGAGTTTCTCAACAATCATCAGCATCAAATCTTTGCCAAAACATGTCAGGAATATGACATATAGAGATTCGCTGAGCGCTACACGCACGCAAAAATCCGTTTACTCGTCCAAGCGCATATAATCTCGAATCGCAGTCTCCAAATCAGAAAGGGCTATCCCTGGATACAGGATGAGCCCATTACCATCAATCAGTGTGTAAGTCGGTATGTGCCTAAACCCCCAACGTTTGGTAATCCTCGCTTGTGCATCGTTGTTCATCAGCCAAGTGACACCGAGTTGTCGCTCAACCTGATTAATCGCTCTCCAACTCCCGCTCGAACCTCTACCGGGAACATGCACCCCAATGATCTCAAATCCCTTACGCCGATATTTCTCATAAACCATAGCGAGAAAAGGCAAATGGTTTCTCGTGTATTTATTGTTGTGTGACCATGCATGTACCAGGACCAACTTACCACGCAAGTCCTCCAGTTCTACGCGATCCGGGCTTCCCTGAATCTGACCGCTGAGGGGCAACGCTTTATCACCTTTTTTAAAAGCATACGCTCGAAAGGGGGTATCGCCAATCGCTGTTTCCTGAGACTCAGACTTGTTGATTTGTGACTGAATTTGCTGCCCCCCTATCCTGTGTTGCGATTGCCCGGAAGGGGCCGATGCCCGCTCCTGCCGCTGTGTTTCAACGGGATTGGGTTGCTTATCCGGTTTGACAGTATCGGACTGCTTATCCCCCTGGGGGAATCGTTTGCGCACATACGCCTGGTCCGACGCTGAAAGTTTGTCGATGGCGTACAACACCTTGCCTGCTTCGTCCGACTGAATAATGACAGTGCCGTTGGTATACCTGACCAATTCGCCCGTGAACTGGACACCGTCAGTTGTCGCCCAACCACGTGCAAACGATGCGTGAAATGGACAGAAAAAAAGGGCACATCCTAAAACAATAAACATTCGTGAGATCATGCATTGTAGCATACGTATACCATTAAAAATGAAAAGCCTGAATTATGTGTACGCGCGCCCTGCTTGGGCAACAGTTACTGAGCTGCACAAAACCGCTAGCTCGGATTTTTCACCAGAATCGAAGCAGAGAGATTCGGGCTAAATGCTTTTTTATATCGCCGCGAATGAGTGCACAGCCCTGAATGCATACACCCGGTTAAAAATACGCGAGGAAATCATAACGGTCACTGCCCTTGGTCAATTCCCTCCAGGAACTCATACGATAAGACCTTTCATCCGTGATTTCTCGCATCCGCACGTCATAGTGAAACGCGTAATTACCGTTAATTTTAATATCTTCGGCTACCACCGCGCCAAACATCTCACCCGAGCTACCGCCGCCTTTAAGCTGGACTTCCGCATTGGGTGCATAAATTCCGGCCGCCAATGATCCATTCCCGGCGAGCTTGAACGTCTGCCCAGAGCCGGAGCTTGCTGTACCATAAACCAGTATTTTGTTGGGTTTTGGAGAATTACTGGAAATCGCAGGAACGTTCACCATGCCGCTCCCCGTCACATCCAAATTGCCCCCCACATACATTTCCAGACTTCCCGCAACCTGACCGATAACAATCTTTCCTTTTACCACGGCGTCATCTTCTACAACTAGAACCACCGGACCCACAATGTTCAGCGTGTCGGAGTTGCCAATCCTTAAATCAGTTACCCGATAGTATTCAATAGTGGACCCCGTTGGATCACCGATGGTCGTGTTAGTTCCCGGCAAAGCAGATCCCCCAGTGGGTGGTGCAGGAACATCATCGAAATTTGCACTAAAGTCATTGGTGATGCGGTTGGTGTCGACAAAATAGGCTGAGTTATTGTGGACTTCGACCTCGGTTACCCGATCCTGTCCATACACCTTACCATTGGGACCAATGTCCGGTGACGATCCACCTGTGGCAATAAATCCAAAGATGGAGGCATTCGCAATATTAACCGCATCGTTCAGAGCTGAAACCGTAGCCACGGTACCTTCATCCATGCGATTTCCGGCCAGCGTCACAATATTGGAATCATAAGCGTCGACCTCAGCATTGCCACCAGAAAACGTAATGGTATCCTTTGCCGTCAAGCCATTGGGAAACTTTGAACGCGGATCCAGTTCAACCTGTATCTGTTTCGCAACGGAGTCATTGCCCGCCAAGCTCACGAAACCCTCGCTGGTGATAAGCGGTGTCGTCGCCAAATTGGTCATCACCACTCGAACTCTAACCGACTGCGCTCCATCTAAATTAAAATGGATGATTTTCTTCCAGTAATCGGTTCCATTCGTGCTCCATCCAGAATAATCATCGGCATTGATGGCCCATATCGCATCTTCGACACCGGACTCAGCCAAATCTAAACACGCATTATAAAAAAACGTCTTATTCGAATCCTTTAGTTGTTGATCGGCCATTCTGAGAAAACCAGCTATAACAAATGATACAAATGTCGTAACCATGATAACTGCAATCAAGGCAGAGCCGGAACGCTTGCGCGCAAAAAATTCAACTTGCAGCATACAATTGGCCTCCATCCATATTTAAATATTCACACTGGTTATTAATTGCTCACAGTCCGATTTCGCATCATAAACCTGGCGGAAATAATGTGGTCGGTATTTTTTCTCTGCATGACGCGTTTTTCCAAAATGGCTTCCATCTGTACGGATTTTACCTCCAACAGCGCTGAAGTCTCAGCATTCAGGATGTTGTAATATTTGAATGTGATCCAATCCACATCTGTGAGAATGATACGTTCGACGCCTCCTACTCTCCGGATCAATGAATCTGAAGCTGGCAAATATTCATACTCAATTGTTTGCGTACCATTTGGGTATGCGACGTCCATCGAAAATCCATGTAATCCGATAGCATTTACATCCTCAGCCATTCTGACCTCGCGTCCAAAGCTTTCCAAAAAATAGGTGCTTTCGCGAACCATATCGGCATAATTACCTAACGAAAATGTGCTTTTTGATGTAAAAACAAAACTCGAAAGCAATCCTGAAAAAACAAGCCCGAATATGGTTAACGAAACCATTATTTCCACGAGCGTAAATCCCGACATTTGTTGTTGTTTTGGTGTTTTCATAACGCTCGACTATAGTAGTCACTCAATCCTTCCTTTGTGTAGTATGCCTCATAAGCCCGTTGGTGTTGCACAGCCCTTGAGTCGGTCCATTTGACGACCAAGCGTATTTTCTTCTGATCCGTTTTTACCGTAGAAACAATGCGCTTGCATTCGAGATTCTTGATCGTGAAACTTGCAACACCACTGAACGGAGTAAACTCACCACTGGCCGGAAGTGCCTCGATTTCAGCCCAGCTAAATGTCCTCAGTGTTTCCATCTCAGTTTGCAAGATCTGTGACACTCGCGTCAAATTCCTCGAGTAATCAACGGCGAAGAATCCTTTGGTCATGACAGTAACAGCGCCAGCCAAAACGATTCCTAACACAAATAACGCAACCATGACTTCTACTAATGTCAGCCCTTTCGATCGAATCAACGGGGCCAGTTGCGCTTTCCGGGGCAAATGTCGGTAAAGCATGATGATTTATATAATTATAACGAGAAAAGTATCTAAAGATAGCATAACTTTCTAAATTCAGAAAGAGCTTGACTGAATTATTGATACCTCATTTTCACTTGAGGGAATTACCCAATACACGGTATAAAAACGAGTATATTCAAAGAGACAACTGGTTAAATTCAGCTAAAATAAAAGTTTTATAGTTACAATAAAACCTAACTATTTGTAACCCAATCGATATATACACGACAATGATCTCTGATGGCAGGACATGAAAATTTACCATCTGCTACGCTGAGAACACCGCGGCATGGAGAATGCCGCTCTAATGTTGATTATTTGTATATGATGGTGTAACAACAACAAACGTGCAGGAGTTTCAATCACATGCCATCTTTTCAACTCTCATAAAATCAGGGAAAACCTCACGAGAATTCGAAGCGGATAATGCGTCGCCCTTAACGAACAATGGCCGGATCAATATTCTTTTCCGATAACTATGTGCATCCGATCAGCGCCGATGGCAGCCAACAAGGATGGATCCTTTAGGGCACCGGAGGTATTAAAAACCCCAAAAAGTGTCCCCACATAATTGTCTTCAGTCACTAAAACGGGATCCTCCACATCGTTATTTAACCCTTTAGCAATCCAGCCCTGGTCAGACCGCCGAATAATAGTGTGACCGACCAATTCCCCCTCACGATCGGTATAAATGACGATCATGCCTGCGCTCAGCTCCGAAAATTTGGACCGGTCGAGAATGATAATGGAATCTCCGTTATAAAATGGATTCATAGAGACGCCGGCTGCCCGCATGACCTCCCAATCATCGTGCAAAGATGCAACTTTCATCGCATCTTCAAGTGCTGTCGAATAAGGGACAGAGGAGACAGACTTAACATCCATGCCAACCAGATTGACCGCGCCCAGCAGAGCTGTGAAACCGACCAGCAACCACATGCACAGGGGACATTTTGAAGAGCAAATTTGGGGTAAACTCATGCATATAAGGTCGCATATACGCCACTAAAATGGTATTGGCACAATCGCCGATTCCCCAGACTTTCTTGCCTGAAACCAGCAGCACTACAAGCTGAAACACCTCAGATTGAGCCCTGAAAGCCTGCCGGAGAACTCTGTAACATTTTCCTAAAAAAGCCTGAAATACTTTTCAAGCCCACATGATCAATCATTTACACAGACGATCAACTTAGAATTTATAAATTTTTAGGCTACTGAACGAATACTTAAGATGATGAATTTATTGTCGATTTTTTGCAACATGCCCCATCCCACCCGACTTGTGCGTATTACACTTGCAGGCAGTGTGCTACTCGCTTTGATCAGTGGCACTGGCTGCGAGAGCGTAAAAACAGTATCCACACCCCACTCAACGGTGAGCCCTTACACCGGCTTGAACGCTGCCATGGCTGTAAACCGCTCTCAAGGACGGGTTACTGGCAGAGGCATGGGACAATCCATGGCCCCCCTCTACGGCGACAATTCAATCGTTGTTACTAATCCTATCGAATGGGAAGCTCTGCAACCGGGAATGGTTGTGGTTTACCGCAACAACCAAGGTCGCAACGTGGCACATAAGTTATCGCACCGTGAAGGGCAAAATTGGGTCACCGGTGGCATTAACAATCAACATGCCGATACTGATCGTGTTACCCCACAAAACCTGATTGGTGTTGTTTACGCAACGTTCCACACACAACAATGATTATTTGCTCAAGCCATTGACGACCGCTGTTGGTCCACGGTCAGCCGATTCATTCACAACATTCGTTCTTCCTGCAAGGGGGTGGAAAGTTATAATACATGTGGGGTGAGATTTTCTTTGCTGAATTACATCGACACACATAAGCAATTCTTCAAATGTTTGAATGACTAGATAAGCGCGTACTCACATATACCTAAGTGATTTTAATTATTTATGACAAAAAATGCATACCAAAAACGAAATATATGGAACGCTACCGTGTCATCATAGCAGGTGGAGGGGCAGCAGGCATATTTGCAGCGGTTGCGTGTGCTGAAGCTAATCCAGACTGCCAGGTAACCGTTTTAGAACGGGGCAAGGATCTGTTAAGCAAAGTAAAAATATCGGGTGGCGGCAGGTGTAATGTAACCCATGCCTGCTTTGAACCCAATGAACTGGTAAAAAACTACCCCAGAGGTCATCTCGAATTACGCGGTCCATTTCATCGTTGGGGCCCGCATGAAACTGTCGACTGGTTTCAGCAGCGTGGGGTCAACCTGAAAACAGAAGCAGATGGCCGCATGTTCCCTGAGACAGATGATGCACAAACCATTATAGACTGCCTGCTCAAAGCTGCACGTGCAGCAGATGTAAAAATTCAAACCAAATGTGGCTTGATCGCCGCCCAGGCTAAACCCAACGGTGCCGGGTTTTGGCTAACCCTGGCAGATACACAAACCATTGAATGTGAGAAACTCTTGATCGCATCCGGCAGTCTTCGCTCCAGTAAATCAGCCGCTATCTGTCGGGCACTGGGCCATACAGTGGAACCCTTAGTGCCCTCCCTATTCACCTTTCACATTCAAGACCCACGTATTCAAAACCTGGCAGGTATTTCCGTAGCCAACATAAACGTCAGTATTCCCGACACGCGGCTCTCATCCAGGGGTCCTGTGCTGATAACGCACTGGGGACTCAGTGGTCCAGCAATATTGAAGCTCTCCGCCTGGGGCGCACGAGACCTGCACGCCATGCGCTACCAGTTTCCAATCGTCGTCAATTGGATACCCGATATGCCTGGAAAAAGTGCGCATAAGACAATTACCGAAATAAAGAAAAGACACCCGCGTCGACACGTGCGCTCGAAAACAAGCTTACCCATCCCCCATCGCCTCTGGGAACGCATCACTCGAGCTGCAAATATAGACGATGAAACGATTTGGGCTACCCTGTCGAAAGAACACCATCAGGCACTTGCTCACCAGCTGAATCACTCACGATTTAATGTTAGCCGAAAAAGTATGAACAAAGAAGAATTCGTCACTTGCGGCGGCGTCGCGCTCAAGGAAGTGAATTTTAAGACGATGGAAAGCAAAATTTATCCAGGGCTATATTTCGCTGGTGAGTCGCTGAACATCGACGGGGTCACAGGTGGCTTCAACTTTCAAGCGGCTTGGACAACGGGTCGACTTGCTGGGCAAGCAATGGGTGCAGGATAATTAAAATCATTCAATCACAAATCCCTTGGGAAAAAGCGGCACGTGTTCGTAATGATGCACCTCACAGCCACCACCTGCCAGCAGACGCACCTCGACCACATCGTAGCGGAACGTACGTGGCTTTTTCCGCAAGGAGCGCAAGTAGGCCCGACAGGCACGCAACGCCTTCCTTTTCTTCTTGGCATCCACGGTGTAAAAGCCCTGAACCAATGACGCCTCACTGCGTGTGCGCACTTCCACGAACACCAATACCTCGCCATCCACAGCAATGATATCGAGTTCATCCCGCCCGCATCGCCAATTCCGCAATAACACTTGAAACCGTTGTGTTTTGCGCAGGTATGCGACCGCTTGCTCTTCCCCAAATCGCCCTCGACCTGACCGATCATCCCTCTCGACCATCGGCGACCGACACATGCAACAGTCATGAACCCTTGCCAATAATGAGCGCAGGAAATACATACAAATGTTGATATATTGCCAGAAAGAACCGGAAGCAAGAGCGAAACATGGAAGGCCTGCAACGAGCGCAACTCCATGTTAAGGCAGATCCCCAATCAATCGGAATCGAAATTGATAGCGGTGGCGGTACCAATCCGCATTTGGATTTTGATAGACTTCTAAGACAATTTTTTTTTCCATAGTCCGCAGGCAATCACGCAGCATTAAAATTGAGAGCAAATCACTTAACTTGAAGTCGCCACTATTCACTGTCATCATCCCAACTTGTAACCGTAAAGACTTGCTGCGTTTATGCTTGAATCGATTCGCCCCCGGAGAACAAGTTGGATTCAATCTAGTTAAAGCACCATCACCCTCGGATACAGCACAGAGAACGTACGATGTCATTGTAACCAACGACGGCCCAGTAGATGGTTTCCAACAATGGTTGGACGACGCGTATCCGTGGGTAATATGCACACAAGGTCCTCAACAAGGCCCGGCTGCCAATCGCAACCATGGAGCACGTAACGCTCAAGGACAATGGCTGGTATTCATAGATGACGACTGTGTGCCCGAACCCAATTTATTAGAGGCTTACGCCAACGTTCTGAGTCAACAAAATTGTCAGGCCGTTGAAGGAGCGATTCATCCAGCCGGTCCCGTAGCAGCGGACCTAATCGACTGCCCAGTCAACACGACTGGCAACTATTTCTGGTCAGCCAACATTTGTATTGAACATACCGTCTTTGCGGAAATAAACGGCTTCGACGAGCAGTATCCTTATCCAGCCATGGAAGATTGCGACCTATACTTACGCTTAAAAGCAATCACTGATATTCCGTTTGCGCAAGACGCTATTGTGACCCATCCACCGCGGAGGCTGTCACTCAGGCAGGTGCTCACCAAAGCAAATCGCCATATCCCGTCCTTCGCTTACTATACCAAAAAAAACGGCCGACGCTTGAATTTGCAATCCTTGTTCAGTGTATTGGTTGAACATATACATCACCATCTACGCAATTGGATAAAATGCATACTTTGCGGTAAATGGGGATGGTCCATTTATCACTTGTATCTGCTATCAATTGGAACTCTTAAATTAGCTTGGGCCTACAAAAAATCAGGCAAAGTTGAACGAGCATGAATCTATAAGATGATAAGTGGAAATTATTCATTCAGGCCTTGCTGCGCGGCAGCCTGGGCTGATGTATCAAGTACCTTCAGCGCTGCACCATGTAACCTCCCGACTCCTGACTATCGTCGACTGCCTCTCTACGACGCCTCTTCTGCTAAACCTTTAAGTGCTTTGAGATCATATTTTCCCGACGCCAACAGAGGAATCGCTTCGACTTTTTTCACGATTTTTGGAATCCACAAATTGGGGACCTGGGTAGCTTTCAACCGTTCGCGCAAATCGCTGACGGTGAAATCAAAAGTCGTGAGCACCACTAAAGCTTCCCCTTTTGCGGCATCCCTTTTTGCACTTACGGCAAGCTGCGGAGTTTCACTCTTATCCAAATCGTAAGCCTTGCAGATGAGGTTTTCTACCGTGCCATGGGGCACCATCTCGCCTCCAATTTTTGAAAATCGAGATAAACGCCCTTCAATAAATAAAAATCCATCGTCATCGAAGCGTGCCAAATCACCGGTTACAAACCAACCGTCGTGAAACACTTGGCGCGTTTTCTCATCATCATTTAAATACCCCGGAAAAATATTTGGCCCTTTTAATAATAATATGCCTACTTGGTCGATGGGTTGATAGTCACCCGTATCTGGATTTTGAATACGCGCGGTCATACCATTAAACAGTCGGCCTGCCGAACCAGTGCGCGTACCTTGCTGCTCAACCACATTTTGGTCAGTCATTACTGAATCGGGTACATTTACCGAGACAACGGGTGTGGTTTCAGTGAGACCATAACCTTCGAGATATTTACAATTTTTGAATTTCTCTTCCCACGCCTCGCGGAATCCTTCGGGTGTCTTCTCCGCCCCTGCAATCACCGCCTGAAGAGATGCTAACTTGTCCGCTTCGATGCGATTCAAATATGGACGAAGAAACGTGGGTGTTCCCAACATGATACCCACTTTTTCTTGCTGAATGACTTTTGCCACTCGTTGAAACTCGAGTGGACTGGGCATGGTCACCGTTCTCAGTCTAGAGATTAACGCACACCACAGAGAAACCGTGAATCCGAAACTATGAAATATCGGTAAGTTTGCCAACAATGTCTGCCCCTCAATCAGCGCTCCACAATCCCGCACCTGAATCGCATTCGCAATTATATTGCGATGCGTCAACACAACCCCTTTGGGATCACCATCGCTGCCACTGGTAAACAGCAACGCCGCTTCAGATTGGTCCCCCTGTTTTGGAATTCCAAAAACAGTCGACACTGTCGAAGCCGGTAATGCATACAAAGTCGCCACATAGGAGAGGATCTGCAGCTTGGGCAAGGCTGATAATACGTCACCAATATCCATCAATACGTCCGTCCATGGAAAATCTGGCGTTTTCTCTGCAATCTTTTCCTTTGCCTTGGCTGCCGTAATCAACGCCTTCAGATCGGCCTTGTCGATACACTTTTTGACTGCAGTTGCCCCCAGGGTGAAATTTAAATTCACTGGAACTTTATTGGCAAACACACACCCTAAGTTCGCAATGGTGCAGCCGAGCCCGGGCGGCAAAACGATGCCGATGCGTTTTTCCGGACACGCTTTGCGCAATTGCTTGGCAAATGCCAGCGACAACGCCAACAGCATGCCACCTTTCATAGCACGGCGACCAGCGGTGCAGTCGACAATGATTTCTTTGCCAAGGTGTTTCGACAATGATTCGAGGACAACATCCCCCAAGTGACGCTGTAAAACAGGCCGACTTTGAAAGGCGCGTTCGCCCAAATCGAGAACCGTTAAACGAGCTTTTTCAGTAGTAGTTTCTTCAGGTGACATAGATTTACCAAAATGGATTCCAACTTCATAGGGGATTTTGTGGGGAATTTTCCAAAAAAAACGATTGCCAAAATAGCTGAAAATGGAGCCCCACAGACCGTCTAAACATACGGGAATGATAGGTGCATTGCCCAATTTAGCAATGATAGAAAACCCTTTTTTAAACCCATCCATACCGCCCGCTCGGGTCAAATGACCTTCGGGGAAAATTCCGACTAACTCCCCCGCCTTTAACGCATCTGATGCTTTGCGGATAGCGTCTTTAGGTTGCCCGGGAGCTACGGGAATCACTTGCGCAAGCCGCAAAATCATCCCCAAAATTGGCACTTTTTGTAAAGATGCGTGGCTCAAAAAACGAATCGGTCGCGGTGAGATCGAAGACAAAATCACTGCATCCACATAGGAAACATGATTACAAATGATCAAGGCACCTCCCTTTTCAGGCAGGTGCTCCAAGCCAGAAGTTCTGGTCTGGTAAAACACCGCGACGACTATCTTAACCATCCAGCGAAAACACCCGACACGCGCCCAAAACATCCACCCAAATAACGCTAAAACAGCGAGTGCTCCCAACCCTAATTGCCATCCCATGATCAAAAATTTTACTGATGTGCTTACAGCGTTTTATTCCAGAATACGCATCTCGGTAATTAACCACTCTCCATCTGTCTGCGTCAACGATATCTGATAACGCTCTGTGTATGCATCGGTTTGCCCACCCATATCCAATACGGCTTTGCCCGTAACCCGCAATTCAGCCCATTCCCCCTTTTCATCCACTGTCAAATGGCGATTACGCATGCGCACCGATATGGTCGTTGCTGCTGCACGAACACGCACAAAATACCCCATTAACATTTGGCGATCCATGAGCTGGTGGGTGTTTTTCTCTACCTGTATGCGCGCATTCTCAGCAAAATATGTGCGCAGCTGCCTGGCTTTGGCAAGCGTTTGCAGTTTCGACTCCGGTCCCTGTTTAGACGCCAGTTCCAGTAATTGATCCATACGGTGGTGAATCAAACGTTCGTCGCCATTTTGTCCCAACCAGATGGCAACCATGCCCAAGCTAACAATCAGGAGGGTGATACCTAGCGTTCTAAATTTCATGGTGTGGAGGACCGTTTGGAATTAATGATGAAAGGCGACCCCTCTCAACAAGTTAGAGCAGTCATACACGTTATCGCCCATCTGCATAGGACTTTTAACTGGTGAAGACAATGAATTTTTCAGTTTTTATCGTAGAGACTAACATAAAGGTTCTTACCGACCCATGGTTTTGGCCAAGGTCGCCACCAAGTCGCTGAGGAGGATTGTAGTTTCTTCGCGTTTTTGTAAGTCCTTCAGTTTTACCCGTCCCTGCTCAACTTCCTCGCGACCGTATACCAGGGCATAACGCGCTCCGGACTGGTCGGCTGTCTTAAATTGCTTGCCAAAATTCCCACCTTTCATCGCGTAATCCACCCGAAGTCCGGCGCGACGAAGGGTGCACACATCGCGCAAAGCCATTGCCTGCTCCGGCCCTTCGGCCGCCACTACGAACACGTCCAGGGCTGGTGAAATCGTGGGCAGTTTGTTCTGCGTTTCGAGTAAATCCCGCAAAGTGACGTCGCCGATGCCAAAACCAACAGCTGGTAAATCCGGGCCTCCCAATTTTTTAACCAAATGGTCATAACGCCCCCCGCCTGCCAAAGCCCGACCTTTGCCCACCAACTGAAAAGCCTCGAACACAAAGCCCGTGTAATACGCCAGTCCGCGCACGATGCTCAAATCTAATCGGATAAACGGTGCAATCCCCATCATTGCCAAACGATCCAGCAGCGCTTTAAACGTCTGCAAGCGTTGCTCAATCTTCTCTTGCACCTGGGAGGCAAACGCCTGTTGTTGTAAAAAGGACTGAATCGCAGCAAAAGAATCCAATGCTTTCATGTTTGCCATGGTTTCCATCAATTGAGCTGCATCCGATAACGCCAAGCCCTCCAGTTTTACCCGTATCTTGTCGGGACTTTCCCGCTCAAATTTGTCCAGAATATTTAACACCGCCAGCGCCTGCTCACCAACGATTTGCCGCCCTTCGAGCAATAACAGCCACAGATCACGGTCGCTTAAGCGTACGCAAAATTCCGCCTCCCCCAAGCCAAACGCGCCTAACGTATCCACCAGCAATCCAATAACCTCCGCATCCGCTGAGGTTCCAGACTCACCCAGAATATCTGCGTTCATTTGATAGAACGAACGCAATCTGCCTTTTTGTGGACGTTCATAACGAAAATTTTCCCCAATGCTGAACCATTTGATCGGACGCTTCAAGCCACCGGCTCTAGCCCCCACCATCCTTGCCAAAGACGGCGTCAATTCGGGACGCAGTGTGAGGGCACGCCCCCCTTTGTCCTCAAAACTAAATAATTGAGCAACAATTTCATCGCCCGATTTCGCTGTCAACAAGTCGAGTGGCTCTAAAATAGGCGCATCGTATTCGGCAAACGCATAGCGACAGGCAACTGCCCGCCAATTATCGAAGATCGCATTGCGAATCGCACAATCTTCAGGATAAAAGTCACGAAATCCTGGCAAATTTTTAAACATCATACGCGACAGAAATTTCCCAGGTTACCAGGAAATTTCAATGCTAAAGGCACACCCCCAAAATGGGTTCCCGTTATGATGACCAACTAAATATCCGGCAATTTGGGCCTCAGAGCTGGTCGAGGTTGATATTTTTTAAATCAGCCTTGAGCTCTTTACCGGCTTTAAACTTCACCACAGCGCGAGTCGGGATAACGACGTCCGTTTCCGGCTTGTTCGGGTTCCGGCCAATGCGGCTTTTGCGAATTTGGACTTCGAAAACGCCGAAATTTCGTAGCTCCACATTGCGGCCCTCGGCTAAAGCCTTTGCGATTGCATCGAGCGTCAATTGAACCGTTTCACGAACTTCTTTTTGCGGAAACTTGGTTCTTTCATAGATGTCTAGGACGATGTCCCTTTTAGTAAGATTGCCAGCCATGACATTTTGGGTTATTAATTTTTGTATTTAGTTCATTCGCAACGATAAGAGTAATATTTAAAAAGACTAAATTGCAGGAGAATGATTTAGTCAAACTCTAATTTGTGTTCGGACTTCCAGAATATTATTAATAGGTTACGAGATTTTAAGTGCTGCAGATACTATCGAACCAATTCTCTAAACCTTAAGCCGTAAATGGATGATTGTCATATCTTTCCACGGAAAAATGAAAAAAGACCGTATAAATTAGTTTGCTTCAGTGCAATTTTCAACGGAAGGTGGCTGGGAATCGACGACAGTTATGAGTAAAAAAGACGACGAAAATCCATTCGAGGAGCTACAAAAACAGCTGCAAAACGTCCTCGGTCCCAATTTCAAAATGGGCGCCAACCCCTTTGCTTCTGCTGCCCAAGGAGATACATCCCCACAGCAGGAACCTCCCAGCGATAACCAGGAAGATGAACATTTGAAAAAAATCCAGGAATTCGCGCTTAAGCCAAAGGAAATCAGAGATTATTTAAACCGCTTTGTGATTCAGCAGTACGAAGCCAAAAAGGTATTATCGGTTGCGATTTGTGATCACTATAATCACGTGCGGCGTTGTTTGGAGCAACCGAAACTGCTCGACCACGACTACAGCAAGCAAAACATATTGTTGGTGGGGCCGACGGGCGTTGGAAAAACCTACCTGATGCGCAACATTGCGCGTTTGATTGGGGTGCCTTTCGTCAAAGCGGATGCGACTAAATTCTCAGAGACCGGTTACGTCGGCAGCGATGTCGAAGAACTGGTGCGCGATTTGGTCAAAGCTGCCAACGGCAACGTCCAACTCGCTCAGTATGGGATCATCTACATTGATGAAATTGACAAAATTGCCAGTTCCTTTGGTCCGGACGGCGGCGGCGGGGGTAAAGATGTGTCGGGTCGCGGCGTCCAGATTAATCTACTCAAATTGATGGAAGACACGGAGGTGAATTTATTTTCCCCCAACGACATTATGGGCCAAATGCAGGCCATGATGGGGCGCAGTGACAAAAACAAAGAGCAAACCATCAATACCCGGCATGTTTTATTCATTGTCAGTGGTGCCTTTGATCAACTGGCGGAGTCGGTAAAAAAACGGGTCGATGCTACTTCGATTGGCTTTGGCAGCACGATTGATACCGATGAAACCCCCACAGCGAAATACCTGAATCAGGCCAACACAGCCGACTACATTAAGTACGGATTTGAACCAGAGTTTATTGGCCGTGTACCCGTGCGAGTCGCCTGTGAGGCACTGACAGCTGAGGACTTAGCCCTCATTTTAACCAGCTCTGAAGGTTCACTGCTGAATCAATACAGAGAAGATTTTAGAGGTTACGGCGTTGAATTCAATATCACGGCTGAGGCCATTCAGGAAATCGCAAACCGCGCGCACCAAGAAAAAACGGGTGCCCGTGGGCTGATGACCGTCCTCGAGAGCCTTTTTCGCAATTATAAATTCGAACTTCCATCAACCGGCATAAAATCGTTCGAGGTGACAACCGACACCATCACCGATCCCGAAAAACATTTGAATGAGCTGATCATTACCAACAAGCACCTGTTGGAAACCGTTTGGAAAACAGATTTAGAGCGCTACACAGAGTCGTTTAAAAGCAATCACGACATCGAATTGTCATTTGATGAAAAAGCAGCAGATGTGATCATCAAAGAAGCCTTAGAAAAAGACAAAACCATCCGTACTGTGTGCCAGGATAAGTTCAAAGATTTCCAGCACGGCCTGGGTATCATTCGCCGCAATACGGGTAAACAGCAATTTTTAATTGATGAAGCGACCGCGATTGACCCAGATAAAGAACTGTCAAAATGGGTTGTCGAAAGCTTCAAAGAAAAAGAGCAAACCGCTGGCGACTCAAATGCGGAGTAAAACTGAAACTGTCTATTGCGCTCCATTCAAACTCGACCATCTTTTCGGGTAAACACATGCGCGTGTTTATTTACAACCGTCAGGAGGGAACAGAAATTTGCAGATGACAGAGACCAGGAGCCCGGGAAAGACAGTGGCTGCGCCCCAGCAGCGCAGAAAAACAGACATCCAAAGCATGTTTTCTTGCATTGCTGGACGCTATGATTTTGCCAATCACTTCTTGAGCTGCGGAATCGACTACTATTGGCGCCGGGTATTGGTAAAACAAGTTATAGCCTGCCAACCCCGTTCGGTTGTCGACCTTGCCACCGGCAGTGGCGACGTTGCTTTCGCGCTCAGACGCGCCCTGCCCTCCTCAACTCCGATTAAGGGGATGGACTTCTGCGCCCCGATGCTGGAAGAAGCCAAAAAAAAGCAGATCGCCAAACGCTCTACACCCGAAATTGCATTCGAAGAAGGTGATTGTTTGGATTTGCCACTGAGCGATGCCACCACCGACGCCGTTACCATCGCATTTGGCTTTCGCAATTTTGAAGATCGCCGCCGCGGGTTGCGCGAAATGCTGCGCATCTTGCAGCCGGGAGGATCGCTGTTCATTCTAGAATTTTCTCAACCAAAGACATGGGTCCGCCCCCTTTATTATTTTTATCTCAAACGCGTATTGCCAACGATCGCAGGAGTCGCCACCGGAAATGTCAATGCCTACCACTATTTGGCCGGATCGATAGCAAGCTTTCCGGATAAATCTGCTCTCAGCCAAGATTTGTTAGCAGCTGGTTTTTCCGAGGTCAACGTCACCGGGCTCACCTTTGGAACGGTGGCCATTCACCATGCGGTTAGACCCGGGTGATACCGGTCGAGATACCCCACTCCTGCAAACCTGTGTATTTGCTGCATATTAAACGAAAAAAACCTCGCAGTCGGCTGTGCTGTGCAACCATCGAGCACAGGATGGCTGTCAACTAAAGGAACGGCCACAGCCACAAGTGGTTGAAGCATTGGGATTATTAATCTCAAAGCCCTTGCCATTCAACCCATCGTCAAAGTGCACGTGGCTGCCATCGAGGTATGCAAAACTGGTCGGGTCAACGACAAATGTAATGTCATTGCTTTCGAGTCGTTTGTCATCTTCTTTGGGCTCGTCAAATGACATACCGTATTCGAAACCCGAACACCCTCCTGTCTCCACAAATATTCGCAACAGCTTGCCGCCATGCCCCGCTTCTTCGTGCATGGATGTGATTTTTTTCGCCGCATTTTCGGTTATCGTAATCATACCTCATAATTTGTTGTGAAGCTCCAGAATTGTCAATGGAGTTGCCACAAATTCACGGGACAATCTCGCAGTCCAACCTCACAAACAGCCTAGCAGCATCAACGGGAAAATAAGCACGCTGGTAGCCGTCAGCATCTTTTGCTGGGACAGTAGGAATCGGCACAAAATTTGATACATCAACCGAAAATGTCGGTATCAACTCGTAACGCGAAGACGCAGACAGACGCTCAAGGTAAGTCATCACCAACTGACTACCGTCTCCTTCCAGAGCTATACTCAGTTTAGATGCATCCTCCAAGGTTGGGTCCAGGCCCATACCGAACTCAACACCGGCCGGGATGCCGTCTCCATCTCCGTCATAGTCGTGGTCGAAGCCAGCCAGGCCGAATCCCGTCATCCAATCTGCGAATGGCATATCAATTTCAGCTGCATCCTTACCCAATAAACCTCCTAAAACTTCGGTTGCCGTCAACGGCCGAATACCGGCGTCATAGGTGGCATTGAATGCGTCGATGATCTGATTTGCAATCACAGCGTTTGCACTGGTGTTCGGGTGAAAATTAGCACTGACTTGCCCATTTAACCAAACGTAGTCAAGATCACCATTGACCGAACCTGTATTAAAAAACTGAATACCATGTATGCACAATGAGTTGGGCTCCAATAACCGTAATGTAGGACTGTAAATATCCGCAAAGCCAAGACCGCGTTCTTCAGCCAGCATTTTGAGTCGATGATTGAGGTCGTCTAAAGCAGCAGTGACCCTTCCCGTCATAACTGGATCGGTTGGATAGACAGACTGGATATCGGGCGTGATACCCACATGTGGCACAGCAACCACAACGATTTCGATATTCGGATTCAAACTCAACACCCAATCCAGCACGTACGTTGCATCGGCAATAAATTCGTTGATGTATACACTCGCATCTCCGCCATAGTAAACGATTGGGTAAACAGCCCGTACATCATTTGATCCGATAAACAGTGTCATGCGTTCGGCAGTCTGCTCGATCTGCATCTCCAGGTCAGCGACGTCGAAGTCGGTATCCTGATAATCGGATAAATCGAGCAGCGTTACCAGATCTGCATAGCTCGGATTACTGGTAAGAATGCTGCGCATGGTTTCGCCGTCGATAAAACGTCGCAATTGGTTGATCGTCATGCCAGGTACTGCCCAATTATACGTCTGCCTAAAGTAAAAGTTACCACCAAACAGTGTCCATAAATAATCGCGCTCGCCCAAGTCGAACCAATCTTGGCGCCCCTCTGCAGAGCTGAGGATTTCAATCCAATTCTGCACTTCCGGACCAAACCCATCGGAAAAAAATCCAGCTTCGTAAGCAAAGGTCAGCGAGTCGCCCAACGTAACCATCTTCTCGGTAGCCTTGGAGGCTCCACTCAATACAAAAAAAACTCCCAACGTTAAGCATAGACAACGCAGCCTGGTGGCCCACCAACTCCACGGTGCGTGCACCGGGGTCGAGGTAGACGCGTCACTTGCCAATAGTATTGAGGTAGGAGGGGTAGGATTATTTGCAGTATCAAACATGGCCGGATACACAAACCAGGTTGCGATTAAAGTCAAGCCATCAGAACACCCCGCCCCTCTCCAACAACCTTAGGACCGAAATTTCATTACGAACAGCAGGAAGCATGCTAAATTATCGAAATCGAACTTGAACAAGGTCTGAAACTGCTGTTAACTCAACTGCATTAAATGGATCATTTGAAGCACATATTTAACGAAATCCATTACGAGCTGACCCGCAAAATAGCTGAAGGTGGAATGGGCATTGTGTATGAGGCCTATCAGCACGGCACGGACGATTTTACTAAGCATGTAGCCATCAAAGTGATCAAAGAAGAATTCTCTGCAATTGAAGAATTTCGCAATAATTTCATCGGTGAGGCACGGCTTGTAGCCGACCTCATCCATTCGAATATTGTGCAGACATATCACCTTGGTTCGATCAGCGGTCAATATTTCATGGTGATGGAATATGTGAACGGCATCAATACCGAAGACTTTGTCCAGAAACATGCTGACACTGAACAACTTTTACCAATAAATCTCGCCGTGTTTATCGTTTCTCGAATTTGTCGAGGCTTGGCCCACGCACATACTAAGACTGACCGAGACGCTCGCCCACTCAACATCGTGCACCGCGATGTGGGCCCGAAAAACATCATGCTTGGTTCCGAAGGAGATGTGAAATTGACCGATTTTGGAATAGCGAAAGCTCTCGACCTCATGTATAATGAAGAAGGAGAAGTGATTGCGGGCAAAGATGAGTACCTCTCTCCCGAACAAGCCCGCTGTGAAGTCACTGACCATAGAGCCGACCTATTTCCCTGCGGAATCGTTTTAGCAGAGCTGTTGCTCGGCTACAATATTTTTGAAGGAGCTGATGGCGAAGAAACCCGCGAACGAATTCTCGAAATGGAGCTGCCTGACTTCCCGCATTTGCGTGCAGATATCGACGCAAAACTCAATACCATTTTGCTCAAATCATTGACGCGTGACCGCGACAAACGCTACCAATCAGCAGCTGAAATGTTAACAGCTCTGGAGGTCTACCTCTACAGTGATGGCTACGGACCGACTAATGAGAAGCTGGCTTGTTATTTGCAAGATCTCTACGGGGAAGACAGCAGTAACGCCAGTAAACGATATGAAGAAGCATACAGCATTAAATAATACTATTTATTATTTTAAATACAATATTGCCAAAGGATGACACATGGCTAATCAAGGACTACACCAAGTACAAAAACAAACGCAATCGCTGGTTCTTGCCCCTCAGCTGCGACAATCGCTCAAGATTTTACAAGCCCCGACACTCGAGTTACGCAATGCAATTTTAGAGGAGCTGCAAGCCAACCCTACGCTAGAGGAATTGCCAATGGATGGGATATCCATCGAAGAGCAAACACGAACGGAAGACAATTCAGGTGAAGCAGCCACAGACCGTAATTCTGAAAACAAAGAGATGGAGATGAGTGATGATGACTACTCCATTCTCAATAAAATGGACGAAGACTTCAGAGAGTATTTTGCTCAGGAGAACAGCAACCAGTCCCACACCAGCGAAGACGCCGAAAAGCGGCAGCACTTTTTTGATTCGTTAGTAAGCGAAACCTCCCTGCAAGAGCACCTTATCGGCCAGGCCGACATGGTCGAAATGGAAGAAGCTGAACGCCTCGCCATCCACTACTTGGTCGGCAGTCTGGATGACCGCGGATTCCTGACGAGTGGCCTTTCTGAACTCGCGCTGATGGCCAATGTCCCCCTCAGCGCGGTGCAAAATGCCAGTAATATCCTCAGGACCTTCGAACCCGCCGGAATTGGTGCGTTTGATCTCAAGGATTGCTTGCTGTATCAATTAAAGTTGAAGGGTAACGACAAAGGCCTGGCTGCGAAAATTATAGCCAGTCATTACGACTTATTAATCCGCAGACGTATCCCTGAAATCGCCCGCAAACTGGGAACCGATATTGAAAAGGTGCAATCCGCACTGACTGAAATAGCGTCACTCGATCCGGCCCCTGGAAGAAAATTTGCCGAAGATACCAATCGCGTAGTGGTACCCGATGTAAAAATCGAAAAGGTCGATGAAGAATGGGTCATTCAATTGAACAACGATTACATTCCGCGCTTGAGGTTGAGTAAAACTTATAAAGAGATTATCGCCAAAGGAATTGTTAATTCAAAGGACAAAGAATATATCCGGGAAAAAATGCGCTCCGGTAAGTTTCTGATCAATTCGATTGAACAGCGTCAACAGACCATCGAACGGATCTCAAAAGAAATCTTAAAATATCAAAAAGATTTTTTCGAAGAAGGCATATCCAAATTACGCCCGCTGACTATGAATCAAATCGCAGAAGAAGTCGGTGTTCACGAAACCACAGTCAGTCGCGCACTGGCAAATAAATTTATTGAAACCCCGCATGGCGTATTTGAGTTCAAATATTTTTTCACTCCCGGTTATAAATCTCAAGACGGGACGTCCGTATCCAATACCAGTATTAAAGAATTGATCGGCCAAATTATTGAAGACGAATCGCCCACCAAGCCATACAGTGACCAGGCAATCGTCGAAATCCTAGCTGAGAAAGCGATCAAAATTGCTCGACGCACAGTTGCCAAGTATCGCGAGGAACTCGGCATTCTTCCCACCAACTTACGCCGTAAATACAAGTAAGCAATGCCTTTCCACACGACTGATCGGGAGGGCATCACCCGCCTGAATCCAGACACGGATACCATGCGAGCCATTATCGCTTCTCTGCAAGACGATGTTCCCGAACACCCAGATGTATGGCTCACGCACGATTCTGGCTGGACGATCTCCCTCTTTCCCAGTGGCCTTGCAGTGCTCGAAAATGAACATACACACAACACATCGCAGATCGAAAATATAACCCCCGATCAAGCCTTACAAATGTGGCTGCAACTTTCCCAAGGCAACGTCCAGTCACTCCTTAAACAAAACTGGCAGCACACGGATTCATGATGCACAAAGACACCGCCTATCTCTGCATAGATGCCAGTGCCGCCCAACCATCGGTCGGTATTCTCAAAGCAGGCAGATGGCTCAGCCTGCACAGTTTTCGTGCACAAGCTTTGGAAAGCATTTTTGCTGGTACTCAACAATGTTTGCAAGACGCTGGATTGTCCCTCCAAGCGATTCGCGGGTTTATTCATTGTGAAGGCCCGGGCTCCGTACTGGGAGTGCGCCTGTCAGCCATGGCCATTCAATCATGGCGAGCACTCCCGCATTGGCACAACACAGAAGTGAGAACCTATCAGAGCCTGCAACTCGTCAAAGCTATCCTCATGCAACAATCCCCAGCTCATGCACCATTTCATATCATTTCCGAAGCCCGTAAGGATGCATGGAACTATTTATCCAGCAACGCAGAGACGATTCAGGTTATCAGTCAGGCCGCACTCGATCAGCTTACAGGTAAGGTTTACCACTACCGACAACGCACAGCCTCTCACCAAACTCCTGCAACAGCCGTTCCTTTTAGTTTAAACCGCTCCCTGTATGCAGATCTCTTCTATCGAGAAACTATCACGTCGCTGCAAGATGAACCCACGCAGTTTGCAGCTGTCACCGAGCCCTATAAAAAATGGAGCAACACGCGGCATCGATAATGCGTTGTGTTGCTCCTTGGTTGGGTTAACAAACAAGATTTTGTCAATGTTCGGAGACTACTCATACGAAATATCATCACGAACACAAGTAAAAAATAGTGAAATAGCCCTATTTTAATAAAAACATATACCTTAATTTTAAAATAAAAATTCTAACTCTATGTATTCTAATTAGAAACAGAATATAAATAGTCGTAAAAATTTTGGTCTTGTTGGATGAGGCTGAATTGCTGAAACTGATCATTTTATGGGCAATTCATTTGGAACACTCTTTAAAATTTCTACCTGGGGAGAGAGTCACGGCGGAGGAATCGGTGTGGTGGTTGACGGCTGCCCCCCCAACCTGCCGCTTGACGTCAGCGACATTCAGGCGCAGCTGGATCGCCGACGCCCCGGGCAAAGTGCGATCACCACACCGCGCAAGGAATCCGATACGGCGAACATTATTTCGGGTGTGTACGAGGGTAAAACGCTGGGAACGCCGATCGCCATTTACGTGCCCAACAGTGACCACCGCCCTGAGGCCTATTCTGAAATGAAGAACACCTTCCGTCCTTCGCACGCGGACTACACCTATCAAACAAAATTTGGCCATCGAAACCATGAAGGCGGAGGCCGTTCATCTGCGCGCGAAACCATAGGTCGCGTAGCCGCGGGTGCCATTGCCCAGAAAGCCTTGTACCTAGGCGGGCAGATTGAAATATGCGCCTACATTGAAAGCATTCAAGATATCTCCATGCCTGAGATGGCAGCTTTTCCTCCCAAAGATGCCATCGAAGCAACCCCCGTTCGCTGTCCTCACGAGCCGACAGCAAAACAAATGATTGACCGGATCAAAGCCGTTAGAAGTAAAGGCGATTCCGTCGGCGGCGTCATCCGCTGCCGTGTAAAAGGTTTATCCGTGGGCTTAGGCGCACCCGTATTTGACCGTCTTGAAGCCGACCTCGCCAAAGCGATGTTATCCCTCCCGGCGACCAAAGGATTCGAAGTCGGCAGCGGTTTTGCAGGCACTCGCCTGCCCGGCTCAGAACACAATGATTTATTTGAAAATGATAACGGCAAAGTGCGCACCAAAACCAATCATTCAGGCGGCGTGCAAGGAGGCATCAGTAATGGAGAAGAACTCTATTTTCGGGTCGCTTTCAAGCCTACAGCCACCATTTTACAGAAACAAGCTACCGTCGACAAAACCGGTAATGAAACTGAACTTGTCGGCCGTGGTCGGCACGACCCTTGCGTAGTGCCGAGAGCCGTGCCGATCGTCGAAGCGATGACTGCTCTCGTCCTTATCGACCATTGGATGCGCGACTCAGCGCAAAACAAAACTTTCAAATTTTGACGTTTTTTAACCATTTTTTGCCAAAGTTGTTATGCAGGACCTTTACATTATTCTCGGCACCCGAAAATCCGGACGACGCGAAATCGTGTTTGATCTCATTGACGGTGGACTTGACGAAAACCAACCAAAGACCGTCTATATTGCTTCTTCCGAAGAGCCTTCTGCTTTTGATGAACAAATTGCAGCCCTCAACAATACCACTGTGCTCAACTGGGACTTCCACCAGTCTATCAAAGGTCCGCCTCCACCAACTGAATCGAAAACCATCTTTTTCATCACGGAAAGCACCAGTAACCCTATCGATCAAATCGAAGCCATACGCGAGTGGCAAAAGGTCTTCGAGCTCAATGTAGCACGTATATTGACCGTAGTTGATTGCGAACTTGCAGAAAAACATGAAGAACTCAAGAGCTGGTTCGAAGCCTGTATACACTTTACAGACTACGTCTTACTCAATAACCGGGAAAATGTATCCAACAAATGGATACGGGAATTCCAACAGTATTATGAAAAAAACTGCTACCCTTGCTTATTTAGTTATGTAAAAAAAGGGAAAACGAACAACCCTCCCGAAATCCTCGATCCCAGCCCGCGGCGACTGTCGCATTTATTCGACGAAATCGATGCCATTGATGCCCTGGACTTGGATGAAGATAATTTACCCGAGGACGTCTTCGATCTAACCAACCCCGTCGATCCCTATTTACAGAAATACGATTCTGGACAGCGGAAACGGAAAATTCCGGATATAAAAAAGTTTCTCTGAATGCGAAAGGACATCCTCTTGGGGTAAAATAGCCTTTTCCCGGAAGCAGTCGCACAAATCAAGCCTTAACCCACTCTGCTTGAGCGCGTTGCGCAAAATGCTCTGTACACGCACACCGAAATTAAATAAATCGCTAACTTTCCCCGTAACGACGGACCTATGTTGCATTACAGATTAAAAATTTATTTTAACGGTTTGTCAGACATGTTTTTTCCGAATTCATAAATCTCTATTTTTGGTTTGAGATAGCATCAGTTGCACTATGATTTCTATTGGCTACAATGAATCGTTGTAAATCACGATCTCAGAATGCTCAGGTATCATCTATTTTCATTTTTGTACTCTATGCGATCGTTTGCGGCGCAACAATCCAGTGTTCTAGCATGCCTTTCTGCTGTGTTGACCAACAATCGAACACTCCAGGAAAGCTAAGCAGTTACCTTGCTTTTGGAAATAACCGCCAACTTTGCTCGAACACCCACGCAAAGTCTGCCTGAAATACAGAAGCTGACAAAATTGAACAACAGCTTTTAGGGGAAGGTTGGACCTGCCAAACCATAGCTTTTAAACGAAGACTGGTGCTCAGGAAGGGACTCGAACCCTTACACCTTAGCGTCATAAATACAATGATTTACAGCATTTTGTGAATTGTTAAAAAATGGCCTTGTATGCTTAAATCCTGTCTTGTATGTATGGGATTGTATGAAAAAGGCTCAAAATGGCTCTAAGAGAACTCAAAGGTTTCCCATACAAATTAAGTGTGGGAACGCGATTGTTCGCATTTATCGAGTCAGTCATCCGAACACAAAATCAGGTTTTGTCTACTCGGTAGCCTGGTATGACGCTCAAGGGGCCCGGCGGCAGAAGCAATTCACGAAGCTTGATCGTGCCAAATCAGAAGCAAAGCTGAAGGCTGAACAACTCCAAGCCGGTGAAACTGAAATCGCCGATGCTGGATTGGCCGACATCAAAGAGCTGCACGCTGCGAGAAGGCTTGCCGGGGAAATTGGACTCATTCCTGCCCTTGAGGAGTGGCTAAGAGGGCGTGAGCTTTGCCAGGGAAGCATCATCCAGGCTTGTGAAGCGTGGGCAGATAGGAATTGTCCGAGGGTGAAACCGATCACGGTTGCCGATGCCGTGGGCAAGTTTTTAAAGTTCAAGCAATCCAAGGGCGTGAAAACTGCCTCGAGCTATGATAGGACACTGCCGAAACTGTCGACTGACTTAGGGCACTATCAACTCGCTGCAATTAGTGCCAGAAGGCTTGAAGATTGGCTTGAGCAGTTCAGTCACCCAGTCACTGCCAACACTCATCGCAAGCGAATTGTGACGCTTTGGCGATGGGCCAGGGATAAAGGCTACTTGCCACAAGAGGTAAAGACAGCAGCCGAGTTGACGGAGCGATCCCGAGAAGAGGCTTTAGAGGTGGGAATCATTAGTGCCGACACATTCTACGCCCTTCTGCAATTTATAAAGATCAAACACCCTCATTACATTGCTCCCCTTGCGCTTGCCGGGTTTTGTGGACTCAGACGGACTGAAATTCACGGTCAACTGTGGGAGGATGTGCAGCTGGAAAGGAAATTCGTTCGGGTATCGGCAGCAAAACGAGGAACACCGGCTAGGCGAATAGTTCCGCTTTGCGATGAAGCGGTTTCATGGTTATCGATCAACGCTCAGCCTTCCGGAGAAGTATCGCCGGGTAACACATGGGCAATTGACCGGATTCGCGACATCGGACGAACTGCCGGATTCACGCTACCCGAAAACTGCTTTAGGCATTCATACGTATCCAATCGAGTGGCCATTACTGGCGATGTGAACGCTACGAGCCTTGAAGCGGGCAACTCACCCAGAATCATTTTTCAACACTACCGCGAGCTTGTAACGAAAGAAGAGGCTAAGGCGTGGTTTGGGCAAAAATTAGTTCTGAATAAAAAGGCGGATCGTGTAGTATGAGCAGACAAGCAGAAATAATCTCAAAGAAGGCAAAAGATTTAATGGATCTAATCGCAACTGGCCAAAACCAAAACGTTTGTGTTCTTAATGATGATGAGCGTCAAAGAGCTGTTGGCGAGCTTGTCGAAGATGCTTTTTTATCGGGTGACTGGGAACTATTCAATGATACGGGAAAAATCGTGAAGGCAGTTTCTAGCAATGAAAATCAAATCATGGAAAACCCTCGTTTAATGGTTCTAATGTTTCAGTTTCGTTCTGAAAGAAGTATTGAGAATGGAGGAAAAATTTCACCCAAAGAATTTGAAAACTGGTTAAATTCCAAAGGTATTGTTTTCGATATTTCGGGTGAAATGCGTGACAAAATCAGAAAGCCACCTGCAAAGTATCCAGTGAAATTTATGTGGGAAAGTTAAATATTTATTTTCCCAGTGCAAGGAATTAACTCTACGGCCATTGCTTGTTGCTTATGGACAAGCATACATTAACAAAATCTAGCAATGACAATACAGAATTAGTCACCGCTGATAAAATCATGCCGATACTCGGTTACACGAACCGAGTTTCGTTTTGGGATTTTGCAAGGCGCGTTGGTTTGCCTCGGTATCAAATAGGTCCGCGTCGAGTGATGTTCGATGCGAATGAAATCAGAGCATGGCTGAATCGTCGCAAGATTGGAGGTGTCAAGTGAATCGCGATCGCGTGATGCTTTACCACGAATCGATAGGCTTTCGAACGGAATCCTTGGAGAAATATCTAGCTGACAACCTTGAAGCTTTCATTGAAGGTCGAACAACGTCAAATCAAGTTCCAGTTGCAATCGCCGATAGTGACGATGAACTGAAGGCAACTATTGAGCATGCCGCGTCTCTCAGGAAGGCAGGTGATGCCAAGTGAAGACAGCTTTACGACGTGTTTCAAGGTCGGGCCGCCGTAAGATTGAGAAGGCAGTCATCCAGCAGAACTTGAAAGATGGACCCCGGATAAAGAAAGGTCCGCCTCCCATTTCCAGGACAGCCCTACGCAGACTGAGGAAAGCACAGCGAAGGAGGCCGAATAATGATTAATAACAATTTAAAATATGGTATAAGTAGACCTGGAATTTCGAATGACTACCTTCAACTTTGTGGAGTGCATCAAGACGAGAAAGGCGATCTAATAATTCCATATCGGACAATAACAGGCGAACCTGTGATTGACGGTAAAATTCCATTTTCGCGAAAACGTCTTAAGGTGCCATCCGGTAAAAAGAAGTATCATCAGGATGCAGGTACTAGCGTTCATGCTTGGATTCCACCAAATTTATCAGAATTATATCACAACAATCCAAAGACCCTTTACCTCACAGAAGGTGAGTTCAAGGCGATGGCACTATGTGAGCTTGGATATTTTATGATCGGTCTTTCTGGGTTTTATCCCGTGGTAAAAGAATCAATCGTTGATGGCCTTCAATCGGTGATTGATGAATTTGAAATTGATAAATTCTATTTTATTGGAGATTCAGACACTGCACTGAACTATCAATTTGCTGATGCTGTATTTAAGCTGAAAGAGAAATTGTCCGATATTGAAATTTGCCTTCCACGAATCCCGATTGATGGGCCGGGCAAAGGCATAGATGATTGCAAGGAAGCTTTAGGTGACTCCTTCGGCACATGGTTTGATGGAATTGTCGATAGCGCAATCAAGATAGACAGCGACTCAATCGTTAGCGATGTCTTCATTCAAATTTTCGAACAACAAACTCAAGCCTTAAAGCAGCTCGATCGAAAATCTAAAAGAAATGCAATGAACAAGGCCATACGCTCATGTTCATATATATCAGACATACTTGGTTTAAAAGCCCTCGAGAGCCTGATTGTCAGCACATTTAATATTGGCATCCATGATTTCAGAAATGCAGTAAAGACTGCTAAGAAAGAATCAGCAAAAAAGCGGTCCACCATAAATTTGTCTTCTTTTCTCGAAGAGGTAGCCAAAAAGAGCTGTGAACCGTTCAAGATAAAAGAATGTGAAGGCACTGAAATTCCTGTAGCTATAAACGAAGGGTTTCTTGCTCAGCTTCACGCAGATTCAAAATTGCTTATTCATGAGCCTAAAAATGACAGATTCTATCAATATAATGATGATACTGGACTTTGGCGTTCGCAAACACCGGACGTTGCTAAGTATGGAGTCGAAAAAACAGCAAAGTTATTACTTGAAGAATTAAACCTTCCTGATTTGCGTAGTGCACTCACAAATCGATTTCAGAACAACGTTGTTGAACTGACCAAGGGTCGCCTTCAAGAAAATCGTTCTTTTGAAAATAAGCCGAAAGGCTACATCCATCTTGCCAATGGGATGCTGAATATCGAATCAGGCGATCTATGTGCATTCGACTCGAGTTACTATTCGAGAAATCAAATTCCGGTGAATTATGAACCCGGCGCAACGTGCGAACAGTTCAGTCAATTTCTTGGCAATGCTTTGGATGATGATTCAATTCACACAATTCAAAGACATCTTGGCCAGGTGCTACTTGGAGACAATCTCACACAAACCTTATTGATATTAGAAGGCGTGCAAGGGACCGGTAAAAGCACTTTAGCACAGATCTATCGATTATTGAATGGTCCGAGTAACTGCTACCAACTGAGGATTAAGCAACTTCAAGAGCGTTTCGAGTTGTTCAACTACATCGATAAGACACTCTTGGTTGCTTCAGATGTTCGAGGCAATTTTCTAAATACGCATGGTGCGGAAATGATCAAAGCACTTACCGGGGGCGATCCAATGAACGCAGAGCGCAAAAATGGCCATGAGCACATCGAGATCGAAGGTCGATTTAACATCCTGATAACGACAAATTCAAGATTACGTGTTCGCTTGGACGGTGACGCAGGGGCATACAGAAGGCGTTTAAATATTGTTTCATTTCCCGGACCTATGGTTTCAAAACGAATACCCAATTTCGCTGAATACCTCATTAAAAATGAAGGTCCAGGCATACTCAATTTTGCGATTGAAGGAGCGTATTTACTTTTAGATGACATCAAGTCGGGTAAAGGGTTTATTCGAACAGATGACCAATTGAAACGCGTCGATGCATTATTAGCAGAAAGCGACAGTTTAAGGCACTTTCTAAAGACTCGAGTTACGCGAAGTAAGGATAGCTTTTTGACCAACGATGAGCTTGCAGATGCCTACTTCGAATACACTGACGAAATGGGGTGGACGCCGCTTAAAAGAGGTCAGTTTGATCGTCAGCTAAAAGATTTGATGAGTGAGATTCACCGTTCTTCTCAAGATCGACATCAAAAACAAAGACGCTACATGAACGCTGCATTATTGGAGGTGCAAGGCTATGGCGACCAGTAAGCTTTGCGCGCCTAAAGAGAAAGGCGTTGGACAATTAGTGTTAATACCCGGTTTAGGTGACACAAGTGACACATCTTTTTTTACATCCGCGTATAGAAAAAGAACCAACTTACAAAAAGATAAAAGTGTTGTATTGCATATAAAAGATGTAGCGAAAGATCCGTCACATCCGTCTTGTAGATATGAAAAGGTGATTCCTGCTCCTGAAACCTACGAACGAAACTTTATTGGCCAGCTTGTCACCTTTCGAGGCTCACTTTGGAAGCAATCAAATGGCATTCGTCGTGATCGTGGGCGTGTTATCGAACAGAAATATCTTGGACGGACTAAGCGCGGTTCCATACCAGAATATGAATTGATTGTTCAGTCGCTACGCAACCAGGACAAGACAATCCCCATCCGCTTGGTAGATGATTACGTCCATTTTGAATGAAGGGCATTTTAGGGAACAGATTAGGACGGTCGGTCAAATTAAAAAGGAAAAAACGATATGAGAACAATCAGCGAAATAAAAATACGACAGCTTCACGATAAATTGGTCAAAGCACTGCTAATTGACCTTAAGCGATGGTGTGAAGATCACAAGCAACCACCTATCGAATTAATTGAGGAATTTGTTATATCCATCGATGAACGCTTAGCACGCGGAGAATCACCAAATGATATTTTGGAAAACTTTAGAGAGGTATTGTCCTCGCAAGACGTGCTTCGCTTCGAAACTGATTAGAAACCAATTATTCTGGATGATACCCGCGAACAGATTGAATCATTGCCAACAGGTAAGCATCTCTTACTTGGCCAGTAACGGGCAAGAACGGGCGATGAGAGGCCTTTAACGGATGAATGCATACCACCCCACCCTTGCCTTCGTTTACTGGTTGAAGGCACTAGCGAGGTATTAGAGAGGTGAACAGTCAGCCAAAATTAAAAAAAAGGGCATGAGAATCATTCATGAGACACAGCCGCAAATCCGGATTCGTTTGATGGCCGAACTAACTCTCACCCTTTCAAAATGGGCTGAAAAACACGAAATGCCACCCACCAAGTTTTTTTCGGATTATATCGCAACAATCGATCTACGTTTGTCGCTTGGGCAAGCTCCAAAATCGATTTTAGAAGACTTCGAAAAATCTCTTTTTAACCAAGACCAGTATCACACCCGATAAAAAGACCTCGTTTAGCAACAGAACGTTTAAAGCGTGAGTTTGGAATCCACCCTTGGAACGTAGATCGCTTGGCGGAGTTCATTGAGCGATACGGGCAAGAACGCGAGGATCTTGGTTTTTCCCGTGGGAAAGAATTTCGAAAATCGATTTTGATTGGGCGAACTGAAATTGCCGATTTCCTTGGATGCTCTGAGCGAACTGTTTCAAGGCACTTAGCTTCAGGAATGCCAGCCTTTGGAACATCACAGCAGCCTCGATGCGATCCCGATGAAATCCTTCAGTGGATTAAGCAAAAGAACTCAAAGTAATAAGAAATTATCTAAATTTAATGGCAACCTTTGGCAACCTATTCTCGTTGATTTGCACCTATTCGAGCTTTAATTTTCGGTTATGAATATGAATAACGATGATCCGTTTTATTGGCGCAACAATTATAAGAGGCTCCGACATCACCAACACGCACAACCTACCTCACGCCTTGCAGTCAGTCGGTCTGTCATCGCTTGAGCAGTTGCAAGAGCTTGCTGAAGAAGAGGCTCGCACTTTTGGCAATCCTGATCGGGTTGCGCTTGACGACGACATTGCAAAGGCTGAAGCCGAACTTGAGCGCAAGTTCCAGCGACGTGCAGAATTGCTCGCGTTAGAACGGCAAGAAGAATCGCTTTGTAATAAGGTTGCCAAGGTCGAACGCATTATTGCGAGTATTGAAGACGAGATGGCCAAGGATGAATCATGTGCTCGCGAGCAAGAAGAATTGTATTCCACCGAGCCGCTTGCTTATGAAGATGATATTTACAAAAATCAAAACTTCGAGAATTTCATAAACTGGATGAGCACTTTAGACATCCGGACTAGGATCAATAAGAATTTGCTTGAGAATCAAAAACGGTGCTTAAGCGATTTGAAAAAAAAGCTGAAGCCCATTCTTAAGCGGAAAAACAAACTAAACTAAACAGAAACGCAAATGCTGTTTAAGTTCGTCCATAAAGCCAGTTGAGTTCGGTTCAAGGCTAGGTCACGAGTTGGCCTAGCCTTTTCTTTCCCGATGGGGTAAGGGGGAGGTCAAAAAGCTGAGACCGATTCCGCGTAGACCATTATGAAAGTCATGAAAAAAACAAACCAGTTTTATGATAGGGGTGGGGTATTAAATTAAATATAAGGATGTATTAATATGGGAGCAAGAGGACATGGAAATTGGGTCTAGATTTCTGACCCTTAAAGCCTGAAGTTTCGACTTGATTAAGGGGCTGAAATTGTCGATGGTCTCCTTATGGCCGTGATAAGCCTAGGAAAAACGATAATCAATGACTTTGGCAACCGTGGTAGTCGCGGAGGGGTTCTTCGTATCCCCAATTATCACCCGAGGACAGCGGTTGCCTCTTATTTGGCTGTGATAAGCCGAACCAAAAATACGAATGAAAGAAACGACTACAAAACGCCGTGGGCGTCCTCGCAAGCAACGTAAACCCGAACCCGAGCCTGAGCCAGCACACATAATCAAGTTTCCCCTATGGGACTTATGCCGACATCGCAAAGCCTTCAATCGGATTGGCAGCGATGAAAACGCATCCCATTCAGGGATGGATCTTGCCAGCAAGCTCTACCATGAAAATTTCTACCAGGATCATGAATCCTATATGAGTGACTGGCGATTGTTCAACTTAGCTGGCGAAGAAAAGCGAGCTGTCAGCCGTGGGCTTGAGTTGTGCACTGCCATTGAACCGTTTTATTTAGCCAATTTAGCCCGCGACCCAGAGGTTCTTGAACCTGAAGAATTGGAATCTATTCATTGGTAAACGAATATTCAACAAACGGAGACAATTGAATGAACGACAAAGAAAAAGTCCTGAAACTTGAGCTTGGAAAACACCTTACCGCAGAAGAAATCAGCATTTTGCAAGCCGTCCTCGTTACTGGGGGCGGCTTTTTAGTGTAAACCAGTTGTGTCTTTCACGCGAAAATACCCTTTAATCGACTTCCGATTGCGTATGCAAATTTGAATATGATCTTTTCGATGAATACGTGAACCAGGGTAGACAGGTTTCCCTTCGGAGAATAAACCGCGCACTGAGTCAAATTTGATACTCTTTGCCTTGCAAACTGAATGGAGTGTTTGAATTACCGCGCAGTCAAGTTCGCGTTTAAACAGATCTTTGCCACCGCTATTTTGAGGGATTTCAACATCCTTTTTTTTGCATGAACTGACCAATGTATTGTAAGCAAGATCAAGCAGTGGGAAAGACTGAGCATCAAGGAAATCAAGACAATTGCCCAAGTCAATAATCGCACCCACTACAAAAGGTTGAGCAACTGATGTTCTTCCAAGAAATGGGTTTTCTTTACGTTCAACCGCCCACTGCAAAGCCCGAGTGGGATTGTTTTCCCAAAAGTAAACTCCGTGACCAAGCCAGTCATGAGCGTTTTCACTCGACTGCAATTCTGAATTACCGGCAAGAATAGCTTCACCGGTTTTTTGATCACAACCATGAAAGCCTAAAATAAAAGAGGGATGTTTTGAAAACACTTAGACTAGTCCGTTACCAATGGGCGATCTTCCAAACCGGCAATGACAAGCTCTGCAATTTCATCGGCTTCATCTGTGTTTTCAGAAAGCTTACGGTTAGTATCTTCAAGAATTTGAAGTAATTCGTTGTATTCTTGTTCACTCATTTTCTATCTACAGTATCGATCCTTTTGCGACAAAGTCAAAGCGATCATTTCTGTATGGGATTTGCGTTAATATATTTTGAGGATTCTGTAAGTTCCTTTATAATAATGCTTTATGAGTTTTAATGGTGCTCAGGAAGGGACTCGAACCCTTACACCTTGCGGCACCGCCACCTGAAGACGGCGTGTCTACCAATTTCACCACCTGAGCCCGCTCGTTTTGCTTAATTCATCAACAGTCAAACAACTACGCACCCACCAGGCAAGACCAGAAATTGAATTTTTCTGAGAAACCCACTTCAATCACAGCTTCACACCTACCCTACCCCAAAACCGAAGTTTTGTTACAACCCTTGCAAGATGGATCCCTTTCAATTAATAAAGTTTTTCTTTGACAAAACATATCACAACCTTTAACTCCGTATCATATGTATACTTGTTATTCCCTCCCTGTTGTAAGTCTATTATTAATGCTGGCGTCAGCATCTATGGCGGCCCTTATCAGGTCCAGTCCGTCGGGCGACAGCCAAGTCAAGCCGACTTAGCTAACTATAAATACGACGAGACAGGAAACCGTCTGAACGAAACGCTATCAGGACAGACAATTTCACTTGGCTTGATCAATAAGCCAATGGTCATTTCCGAAGAGGGTTTCACCGACATTTTTTTTATGGCACTCATGGGCAACGCGTGATGCGCAAGCATGGGGATAATGTAACAACACTCTATTTAAACAATGGTAGTTTAGAATACATAATTTATTCTTCAGGAAAGGTAAGCAGTAAAGTCTATATTCACACTGGTAGCTACAGCCCTGCAGCCCAGGTAGAAATCACTGAAAGTTCCGCTCCAAATTACAGTTATTATATTGCTGACAGTTTGGGCTCGGCTTTGCGGTGCGTCAATGATAGCAGCATAGCACAACCCGTTACCCGTTATAATGTATGGGGCGAAACGGTCAATGCAATGGGTAATGAAGCGCCCATGAATGAGAAGCATAAGGGATTCACAGGCCATGAGAACCTTGAAAACACTCGACTGATCCACATGAATGGCCGTGTGTTTGACCCGCTTATTGCACAGTTTATAGCACCTGATCCGATTGTCTCCAATCCGTCCCGCCCAAATAATTTAAATCGATATGCCTACATCGAAAATAATCCATTAGTCGGCACCGATCCGAGTGGACTCACTGCTGAATTCACGAATGCATTTAGATTAACCGAAGCGAACA
>Ga0102943_1000179_pt1 | contig 44150 bp, 36 predicted proteins | sample SalPonC_black_MG_FD_78174 | JGI IMG/M metagenome (GOLD analysis project Ga0102943, IMG submission 78174) | Salt pond soil microbial communities from South San Francisco under conditions of wetland restoration - Salt Pond MetaG... | ecosystem: Environmental > Aquatic > Marine > Intertidal zone >...
GTAGCCGGAAAAATCGACGGTGAAACCTCATTAATGACCCGAAGGCCTTTTCGCTCACCTCACCACACAATTTCAGATGTTGCCTTAGTTGGTGGCGGAGGGTATCCACAACCCGGCGAAATTTCACTGGCAAATAACGGAGTCCTGTTTTTAGATGAGCTGCCCGAATTTCAACGCTCAGTACTCGAAGTAATGAGGCAACCGTTAGAAGACAGAATTATAACCATCAGCAGAGCGAAATTTACGGTAGAATATCCTGCAAGTTTTATGCTTGTATCCTCAATGAATCCCTGCCCCTGCGGATATTACAATCATCCGGATAAAGAATGTGTATGTGCTCCGGGAAATATTCAACGTTATCTGAACAAAATTTCAGGGCCTCTTCTCGACCGAATTGATATACATATTGAAGTAGTGCCTGTTTCATATGATGAGTTGGCAGAAACAAAACCCGCTGAAAGCAGCGAAGACATCAGAAAACGGGTAATAAAAGCACGCGAAAAACAGTCGGAACGATTTAACGCACACCCACAAATTTACAGCAATGCTCAAATGTCATCTAAAATGATTCGTACCTGGTGTGAAATAGATACTGCAGGAAAAACACTCCTTAAAAAAGCGATGGAAAAGCTCGGACTATCCGCCCGGGCATACGACCGCATATTAAAAGTAGCAAGAACCATTGCCGATTTGGAAGGAACCGAAAACATTCAATCATACCACTTAGCCGAAGCCATACAATACCGAAGTTTAGACCGCAGCGGCTGGGGTAATTAATTAAATTTTACAATTAATAATAATCAATGAAAAAAATAATATACTCAAATTGCCCGCTTTGTCTAAGTAATAGAATAATATCAACCATTTCATCAAAGGATTATTCTATCTCCAAAGAACCATTTGAGATCTGGCAATGTACCCAATGCAATTTTCTGTTTACCCAAAATATTCCTGACGAGGAATCTATCGGTTCTTATTATGCAAGCGATGAGTATATCTCCCACTCAGATACAAAAAGAGGGATCGTTAACAGGCTATATCATATTGCCCGCAATATCATGCTTGGAAAAAAATACCGGCTCATTAAAAAATTATCTTCCGGAAAAAACCTTTTAGATATTGGCTGTGGTACAGGTTATTTTTTAAATTATATGAAAAATAAGGGCTTTCAAACCCAGGGGATTGAAATTAACGAGCAGGCCAGAAATTTCGGTAAACAACATTTCGGATTGAATATTATCCATCCCAAAAAACTCCTCAACGGAGAAATAAATCAAAAATTTAAAGTAGTAACTCTGTGGCACGTACTTGAGCATTTATATCAACCCGGATTATATCTGCAAAGAATATCAGAGATATTGGATAATGATGGCGTTCTTATCCTTGCTCTACCTAACCCGGAAAGTTATGATGCTAAATTTTATCAAAAATTTTGGGCCGGTTATGATGTACCAAGACATATCTGGCATTTTACTCCTCAAACCATAGATAAGCTTACTTCAGCAAATTATACAATAACAAAATTAAAACGGTTACCTTTTGATTCATTCTACAATTCACTATTGAGTGAAAAATACCGGGATAAAAATTTCCAGTTTTTACGAGGTATATTAATCGGTTTTATGGCTTACACATACAGCTTAATCCATATAAAAAAATCCAGTTCAATTATTTATGTTCTAAAGAAAAAGAATCAATAAAAAAACTTCTTAAAATAGCAGATTATTTGAAGCAAAAACGGATTAAGAATAAAAAACTTTTCCACCAGTTAACAAAAGTAAAAAACATTTTTGTAATGATTTAACAAAAAGTGATTTAACAAAGAATTATTTTAAATTTATGTTGTACAACAGAATTTTATGCTCTATTTTTGTTTTCATTTAAAAAATAAAAATAAACACCCTATTATTAAAAACTTGAAAATAATTCTAAACTATAATTACTAATTAAAAACTAAAAAAAATGGAAGGTATATTTTGGTTCATTCCTTTAGCATCAGTTTTAGCACTGATTTTTGCCTGGTTTTTCTTCAAAAGCATGATGAAAAACTCAGAAGGAACAGATAAAATGAAAGAAATTGCCCAGCATGTGCGCGAAGGTGCAATGGCCTATTTGCGTAGACAATACAGGGTAGTAACTATTGTATTTATTGTACTGTTCCTTTTATTATTAATGCTTGCCTACTTCAAAGTACAAAATCCATTTGTACCGGTAGCATTTTTAACCGGAGGTTTCTTTTCAGGGTTATGTGGTTATTTAGGCATGCGAACAGCAACATTTGCTTCAGCACGTACAGCTTATGGAGCATCCCAATCCCTAAACAAAGGATTAAAAATTGCATTCCGAAGTGGTGCAGTAATGGGACTTGTTGTGGTAGGTTTTGCATTACTTGACATAGCCCTTTGGTGGTATGTTTTAAATAAATTTGTTTACACTGCCGAACATATGCAACATGGTTTTGAAATGTTAGGCCTTACTTTTGTACATCCCGGAACTACAGAGCATGCCAAGCTGGTTGAAATAACCGTTACCATGTTAACTTTCGGAATGGGTGCCTCAACACAAGCACTTTTCGCACGTGTAGGTGGTGGAATTTATACAAAAGCTGCTGATGTTGGAGCCGATTTAGTAGGTAAGGTTGAGGCTGGTATTCCTGAAGATGATCCAAGAAATCCTGCAACCATTGCTGATAACGTAGGTGATAATGTAGGAGATGTTGCCGGAATGGGAGCAGATCTCTATGAGTCCTATGCAGGGTCAATTCTGGCCACTGCTGCATTAGGTGCAGCACTACCGGCTATTTCCGGAATTGATTCCGTAAAATCTATCATTTCTCCTATGCTTGTAGCGGCTTTTGGTATAATCTTATCGATTATAGGTGTATTTATGGTAAGAGCCAAAGAATCTGCTACACAAAAAAATCTTTTAAATGCTTTATTATTAGGAACCGGGGGTAGCTCTTTACTAATTTTAGTAGCCGTCGCCGGATTAGCTTATTTTGAATGGATTACCTGGGGTATTTTCGGTTCTGTAGTTACAGGTCTTGTAGCAGGGGTTATTATCGGACAGGGAACCGAATACTTTACTTCGGATGAATATAAACCTACTAAAGGCATTGCCAATCAGGCGCAGGGAGGACATGCAACCACGATTATTGACGGGATTGCTGTGGGTATGTACTCAACATGGATTCCTGTAGCAACGATTGTTGTAGGAATTATTGGAGCGTTCGGTTTTGCCGGAGGATTTAGCAATTTTGGCATGGGTGTATATGGAATAGGTTTTGCCGCTGTAGGAATGCTTTCTACTTTAGGTATTACATTAGCAACCGATGCTTTTGGACCTATCGCTGATAATGCCGGTGGAAATGCAGAAATGTCAGAACAACCCAAAGAAGTAAGAGAAAGAACCGATGCCCTTGATATGCTTGGTAATACTACAGCTGCTACAGGAAAAGGGTTTGCTATTGGATCTGCTGCTTTAACAGCCATGGCTTTATTAGCTGCTTATATGGAAGAAGTTAGATTGTGGTTGGGAAAACTGGCCGCATCCAGCACAGAAGGATTTAAACAAATTGGAGATACTTTATTCTATAAAGGAGCAGAAAACATGCCTGCCGTTGGAGAAGGGCAAAAAGCAATTGAAATAGCCAGTGCTTCTATTAAAGATTTCTCAGCTGCATACGATTTATCCCTGTTTAACCCCATGTTATTGGGTGGATTATTCCTTGGAGCAATGATGGCATTCGTATTTAGTGCAATGACCATGAAAGCTGTTGGCCGTGCTGCCGGAGCTATGGTTGACGAAGTACGTCATCAGTTTAAAACCATTGTTGGAATCATGGATGGATCAGGAAAACCTGATTATGCACGTTGCGTTGCTATTTCAACAAAAGGTGCTCAAAGAGAAATGTTGCTTCCTTCATTATTTGCCATTGCAGTACCTGTTATTGTTGGTGTTGTTTTAGGTGTAGCCGGAGTTGTCGGGTTATTAGCCGGCGGTTTAGTTACAGGCTTTACCCTTGCTTGTATGCTTAATAATTCGGGTGGAGCATGGGATAATGCCAAAAAATATATTGAAAAAGGAAATTATGGAGGAAAAGGTGGCGAAGCTCACAAAGCAAGTGTTACCGGGGATACTGTTGGTGACCCGTTTAAAGATACCTCAGGTCCTTCATTAAACATATTGATTAAGCTTATGACCATGGTTTCGGTTGTTATGGCCGGATTAACCGTTGCTGTCGGGATTTTTGCTTAAACAAAATTTATTTAAAAAATAGAATAAAAAGCTGGTCTTTCAACCAGCTTTTTATTTAACACTCAGAATATTTCCTTGTTTACACGAATATTATTATATTTGAGTTCAATGGAATAATACTAATTAAAAAAATAAAAATTATGGGTAAAGGAGATACAAAAACCAGAAGAGGTAAACTTTTTAGTGGAAGTTTCGGCAAACGCAGACCTCGAAAACACTTTAAAAAAGCTGATAATACTCAGAAAGAAAATATAAAGAAAAAAGAAGCCACTACACCCAAACCAAAAACTGAAGATAAACCTGCTGAGAAAAAGGAAACAAAACCAAAAACTGAAAAAAAACCTACAGCAGCTAAAAAAGCAACAACAGCCAAATCAACGGCAAAAAAGACTACAACTAAAAAAGCAGCGCCCAAAAAAACAACCGCTAAAAAAACTGCAGAAAAGAAAACTACAGAAAAGAAAGAAACAAAGGAGGATGCTAAAGAAGAAAAGGATAAAAAATAAAATCAGATTAAAGAGGGTTGAAAATTTCAACCCTCTTTTTATTCCCCTGCATCCTCAAAAAACATCTCTTCTTTCAGCATACGAATTCTGTTTTTAACATATTCTTTTAGCTCCTTTTCATCGGTATTTAAATGTACAATATCCGATTGAACAGTATCATTACGAGTCGACATAGTCAGGTAACCATCATAATAATTTACAGCCATCTTTTTATCATCAAGATAAAGGTCGTAAATTTGACCCATTTTAAATGAAAGAATAGGTTTTGCACTGTTTCTGTAAGCTACTTTTAAATATTCAACCGAAAGTTCATATTCCTCCATCTCGCGATAAAAGTGGGCAAATTCTTCACATATGCTGGCAACTTGCTTAGCCGGAGGCTCCATGGTTTTCAAAGCCCGGTTTAAATACTTAATTCCTTCTTCATATCCTCCGGAACGTCCATAAGCAGAGCCCAGGTAGAATAACACCTCCGCATCATCTTCTACTAACTCAACTGACTGCAATAATATGTCGGCTGCTTTTTCAAATTGTTGCATCTCAAAATAAGATAAACCCAGATACTTTAAAGTAAAAAAAGAAGTGTCGCCCTGTGCAATGATTTCATTAAAAATTATTGCTGCGGTATCTAACTCCTTGTTTAAATAATATCCATATCCCAACAACTTTTTTAACATAATATCCTCAGGATAATATTTCAACCCTGTTTGGCAGGTATTAATTGCCTGATCATAAAATTTCTCGGTATTTTGAAGATTCGCTAATCGTTTATAACTAACCAGATCATATGGATTTAACCGGAGCGCATTTTGATAACCATATATAGCCGGCTGATTTAAATTGATCTGTTTTAAGCAATATCCCAATTGTTTAAAGTAGTTAAAATGGGTACTGTTTATTGCAATCGCTTTTTGATAATAATGTATGGCAGGAGAATACTCTCTGCTTTTTCTAAAAATTTCTGCCAGATTCTCAATGGGTTCTAATCGATTTGTATCTCTTAAATATTGGTTATAATAGATATTAATGGCTTTTTCTCTTTGTCCTGTATAATCAAAAATTTTTGCGAGAGAATTTTCAATTAAATAATTAGCAGTATCAATTTCATTGGCTTTTTGAAAATTTTCAATTGCTTTGAAATATTTGTTTTTAGATTGATAGGATTTGCCCAGATAATAATATGCCTGCCAGTTTGTACTATCCATTTCAATCAATTCATGGGCAATAGCAATGGTAGTATCATATTGACCTTTTATAACCGTAAGCTCCAGATCGTTTATCAACTCTTGCATCTGGGCAAATGAGGTAATATTAAAAAAAATCACGTAAAAAATAGTTAATGCATATTTCATAAGGTGTACATTTAATATTAGTACTAACTTTCAATCACTTCTTTTAGTTTAAACCAAAAATCAATAAACTTATCTTCCCGCTTTATCGTTACCTTTATTTTATTTAATGTTTTAAATAAATCTTTTTGATCTTCGTAGCTAATTTTATTCACCGGCATATCATTTACATGAGTCACTTTATCATCAATCTTTAATCCGCTTAAAGAAGCGGGTGAATTATCATAAAAACCGGTAATAATCCAGCCTCCTTTTGTTATATTTCTATCAACATAAGAAAAACCTAATCTCGAAAATTTAAACGGTTGAGTATAATTCCCATTAGGCTTAATAAACAATGTATTTGCTTTGAAATCTAACAAAATATCAAAACGATCAAGAATCTCATTTCCTAAAAGGCCAAAGTGCTTTTTCGAAGAGAGAGCTCCGGCAGTATCTATACTATAATCCATGGCTACACTATCCAATTGATAATCGAGGACAGATAATGACTTTGCTTTAAAAGCATAACTGGACGATTCTCCGCCAACGCCTCCATATTTCGAAAAATATTTTACTTTATTTTCAATTACATCAGATAAATTAAATTTTAATGCCGCTGAACTTGTTAAAGAAATACTACCCCCAGCACCGAAATCAAGTAAAAACCGGCCTTCTATCTTTACCGAATCATTGATATCCAGCTCCAGTGGCATAAAAAATCTTTTATCTATATATTCCAACTGAATACGGGAATAATTTGCAGTATCAACAGTTGAAATACTTTTAAACACTCTTGCATAAGAATCTTCATAGTTTATTTGCAACACTTTATCCATAAAGTATTCACTCCCAATAATACCATCAGCAAAATCTCCTAATATTGGTTTTAATTTAAGTACCGGAATAATTGATGTGAGATAGGTTTCATCATGAAATTGAAAAAATAAACTATCTAATATTACAATAACATCCTGCGGGGTATTTCCTGCACCTGGCAATTTAGCTTTTACAATTTTCTCCGGTTTAAAACTACTCCTGACATAAAAAAGAGAATCAAAATAAAGATTATCAGCTCCCGTATCAAATACAAAGTTTCCCTTTAAGCTATCAATACCACCTTCAATGTAAATGTGCCCCCGATAAATAATTGGGAAAGCTCCTTCGGGTAGTATCTTCCTTCTTTGATTAGATTTACTCTCTTTAAAAGGGGACCAGGATAAAATAATTAAAACAAAAAATAAAAAAAGGAGGAACCTGTTATTCATAAAAAATACTTACTAATTTAAAACAAACCATTTCTACTTATTCTCTTTATTTTGTAATGCAAACACCACCGGAAATGTAAATCGAACATTAACTTTTTCTCCCTGATTCTCTCCAGGCTTCCATTTCGGAGAAAGATTAGTAACCCTCAAGGCTTCGGTATCCAACACCTGATGAGCTCTTGTTATCACTTCTGCATCTACAAGATTACCTTTTTTATCAATAGTAAATGATACGTAAACTTCTCCCGACAATTTATTCTTAACCGCTTCTTCAGGATATTTTAAATTTTCCATAACAAAATTTCTAAAATGCGCTGATTTTTTCCCTTGAAACGTGGGCATCTTGTCAACTTTATAATAAATATCTTCATTAACCTTTTTCTGCTCATTTATCGTTTTTACGGTATCTTTCTGCTCAATGGGTACTAATCCTGTATTATTAGATGCATCTACAAAATCTACTGAACTTGTAAAGAAAACCATAAAAGAAATTGCCAATGGAATAGCTAATGCTAATTTAAATTTTGAACTGTTTTTTGATTTCATCATGGTTAACATTTTTAAACGGTTTTTGGATAATGAATAACAAAAAGTACTGGTTAGCCCGATTAAACGGGAACCTGATGCCTGTTTAAGTAATAATTGCTGGTAACTCATTTTATCGAAGCCATTTCTTAAAACAGCCTCATCAGCAAGGTACTCATGCACTTCCCTGATCGATTTGCGGTACCAATAGATGAAAGGATTGAACCAAAACAGAATAACCAGTACCTCAATAATAATCAAATCGAGAGAGTGTAACTGAAAGGCATGAATCTTCTCATGAGCAATCACCTGCTTGATCTCATGTGAAGAATACTTATCAGGATTTATCATAATCCACTTAAAAAGTGAAAAAGGAACCATTGAATTGTTGGTTTCTATAATGCTATATCTGCCATAACGTACTTTTTTGCCAAAACTTAATAAAAGAATTATTCGAATTAAGCCTGTCATAAAAAACAAGGCAGATAAAAGCACGCCAAAATAATAAATCAACACCAGTATTTCGCGAATGAAAGACCAGCTGAACTTACTGGCAGAGCCATATATTATTACAGACCCCAATTCATTATATCCGTTTTTTAAGCTGGCAATCGTATTCGCTACATCACTGCTTTTTGCAACTGACAAAAAGGATATGTTTCCAACATCAATATTTAACTGAAGAAATGGAACTAAGACAGCAAATAGTATCGTTGTAAGCAAATATATTCTGTTTAATTGATGAAAAGTTTCTTTTTGGAGAAACCGTTGATAGAAAAAATAGAATAAAGCCAGTGTTACAACCGATTCAATTATATTGATAAAGTTAATATTCATCTATGTATTTTTTGTTTTTCTTTTCTGTATTTCTGCTTCCATTATGCGCTTCATTTCTTCCAAATCCTCAATTGACAGGTCTTCTTCGCTTGCAAAAAATGATGCAAACTTTTGATAGGAATTATTAAAATGCTTTTTTACCACCTCTTTAAAACGTCCTATTTTATATTCTGACTTTGAATATAACGGATAATATTCATGCGTTTTTCCGTAAGCATTGTATCCAATCATTCCTTTCTTTTCTAATATTCTTACAATGGTAGAAACCGTATTGTAAGCCGGACGGGGCTTCGGAAACTGTTCGAGAATATCTTTTACAAAAGCTTTTTCAAGCTTCCAAAGAGAGTCCATTACCTGTTCTTCTGCTTTCGTTAATTCTTTCATATTACAAATGTAAACTAAACCTCTTAGTTTTCAAACTAAATACATTAGTTGACCGTTGTTTGGAATAAATTTAAATAGCAAAATCATAGTATTGTGGGACTTAATCAAAAAACACTGATTAAATCGTTTCATTTAACGGCCGTGTACAGTTTAAATTAGGAGCTACAAAAAAACCGGAAAGCACTATCAGCGAAATGCCAATAAAAACAATATGGAACCCTACGAATGAAATTAATAATCCGGCTATAAGCGGAAATAAAAGAGACGCAATATCTCCTGCACCAGAAATCCCGGTATATGCAGCCCGGTTTTCAATCGTTGATATTTCCATTAGAATACCACTTTTGGATATTTTATACACCGAAACAAAAAACCCTGAGAGTAAAAACAAAAATTGATAATACCATTCATAATTTACCAGGAACAAACTAACCAGCGGAATTAATGCACCTGCTATAGAAGCGGCCCGTACCATGAATTTATAATTTACTTTGGTCGACAACCTGTAAAATATCAGCCCGGAAACGACCATTCCAACTACACGAAATACCAAAAAGTTACCTATCATCTTATCAGACAACTCAAAATTTTCTTTGGCAAACAATATCAGAAAAGGGAGCAGACTCATGCCAAAACCTAAAAAGTTAATGATCAATAAGTAATATTTCAAGTTTGGATTTTGCTTAATTTCAGCCGGTATTTTTTTCAGAAAGGTAATAAGCCCTTGTCTGTTGGAAATTTTAGATCTTTTTTCCCGAATTTGCCAAAAACCCATCGATGCAATAAAAAGTAAAACCGCAGCAATAAAAAATAACAGGCTGTAATTAGATGGATAATCAAATCGTTTTAACAATTCTCTCACAACTAAAGCCGAAATAAATATCCCGATACTTGTAATCGATTCTTTTAGCGTAAAAAATTTTTTACGTTTTTTTGCTTTAACCGATTTCCCAAAAATATCCATATAGGAAATATTGGCAAATGAACCACTTACTGCAAAAAAAGTAATGATGATAAAAATAAAAAGAATGATGAGATCACTCCTGACATTATTGGAATATAAAAACAGAAGAGAAAGTCCAAAAAGAGAAAGTATCCTTAGATTTATTGCTGTTAAGAGATAGTTTTTCTTTAATGTTTTATCGGAAAGGTATCCTGCAAAAAACAATTGAAAAAAACTCGAACCTCCCAGCAAAATTGCAGTTAATATACCCAGATGCAAAGAGTTACCTCCTGCTTGCACCAACATCGCAGGAATTATGGTGTCGATATCCATAAAATTACTTGCAAGGGCTAAAAATATGGCATGCCACAAGAAAGATTTGAAGTTAATTTGAGACCGTTTTTCAGACAACTGACTCATTATCAATGTAATTTATAATATTAAAGACTCTATAAAAATAGAATTTTATTCATAAAATTTGCTAAAACTCACTAAAAACAAAATAAATTTACAATAATCATTGAACCATGCAGCATTAATTGCACAATATCCGTCAATTTTATATATTTGGTAATATTAAATCAACTAAATAACATTGATTATGGAAGAAAATAAAACATCAAATGCCGGCCAGGGTCTTGGTATTGCAGGGCTTGTTCTTGGAATTATCGCTTTAATCATTTCCTTTATCCCATGTTTAGGTGTCTGGGCAATTATACCAGGAATAGTTGCTATTGTTTTAAGTGCTATAGGCTTTTCTCAGGCCAATAAAGCAAATGCAGCCAAAGGATTGGTAATTGCTGCGCTTATTATTTCAATTATAGGAACAGCCATTGCTGCATGGCAAATTTATATGTTCAAAAGTGCACCCTCCAAAATTGAAAAAATAGGAAAAGAAATTGAAAAAGCAATGCAGGAAGAATTCGATGAAAAAGATATGAAAGAATTGGAAGAGGCGATGGAAGAGCTGGAAGGTGAAATTGAAGAGGTATCGGAAGAAAATGCCGAAGAAATTGGAAAAGCTGCAGGAAAAGCCCTTAAAGAATTTAGTGATGAAGTAAAGAAAACGAACCAGGAGCTTGAAAACGACACTACTGATGAATAAAAAATGGATATAAAACACCTGAAACATCCATATCAAATCATTAATCTAACGTTTGCCGGAATATTTTTATTGATCTTTATCTATTCCGGCATTTTTTCTGCCGAAAAAAACAATCATCCCATACCATCGGCATGTGAGAAATTTACCGGAGAACCCTGCAAAAGCACTGGTCTATCCCGAAGTTTTTCCGAAATTGTACGATTCAATTTTCAACGTGCCCAAAATTACAATCAATACGGCATAAAAATATTTAGCTTCTTCCTGATAGAATTTTTGCTAAGGTTTATCATTTCCTTCCTGATTTATAAAAGATCAAAACAAATAAAACCGATTATCTTTTTTGATGCGGTATTCTCTACAACCCTCTACATCTATTGCTTCTGGGGATTAATTACTTAGGAAATAACAAAAACTCTCTTCGGTCAATCGGATTAGTTTACAAAATAATTATTCTGCCTTTACTTTCTTTCTATAATTTAATAACTTGTTTAGGTTAGTATTTTTACATAAACCCTAAACCCATGAATTCCCAGGAGGAAAATTTTGGCTCTATTTATTTTCAAAACGTACCATACCCTGTATGTTTCATTTCAAGAGATAAATTCTTAAAAGGAAATAAAGCATTTATCTACCACTTTGGAGATGAAAGCATCCATCAGAATGTTTTTTCAGTTTTTTCTATCTGGGATATCCATAACAATAAAATTACCACCTTGTTAGATATCGCTTTAAATAAAATCTATCTTTTCGAGATAAAAAATCCAAAAACAGGATGGAGCGAAGGAAAGATTTTCTTTAATGATGCTCAGGAAAAAGATAAAAAATACTTAACAGCCACTATCATTTTTTCTCATAAAAAAGAAATTGATATTGCCACTGAACTGGCGCTTGAACGAAAAACACGGATAGAAAATGAAGATGAATTAAAACAGTACATCGAGGAACTGGAAGCTATTGACGAGGCACTGGAAGAAAGTAATCAGCGGTTTGCTAAAATGAGCGATCTTATCCCTCAAGCCATATACGAAACCGACATCAATGGCAACATTATTTTTTTAAATGCTGCGGGCAAAAAAATCCTGGGTTATAACGATGATGATTTGAAAAAAGGCATTGAAGCAAAAAAACTGTTTATTGACTATGATGTTGAAAAAGCAAAACAGAACCTGCAAAAAATATTGCACGGCCACGAATCCCATGGAAACGAATATCTGCTAAAAACGAAGAACCATCATACCATCCCGGTAAGGGCTTATGCATCAAGAATAATGAAAGGAAATAACCCGATAGGTGTACGAGGAATATTTATTGATATTACTGAACAAAAACAAGCAAAACAACAAATTGAAGAAAATCTTGAATTGATAAGATACCAAAAACAAGAGCTCGAAGAACAGTATCAGTTCGTTACCCGGCAAAATATGGAAATTGTTGAAAGCATGAATTATGCCCGGAGAATACAAAATGCTTTACTCCCTTCTGAAGAAACCCTAAATAAATTGGTGAAAGAATATTTTGTTCTTTTTAAGCCCAAAGAAATTGTAAGTGGCGATTTTTACTGGGTTACCCACAAAAAAGGAAAAATAATGATGGCTGCAGCCGATTGCACAGGACATGGAATTCCCGGAGCTTTTATGAGTATGCTGGGAATAGCGTTTTTAAACGAGATTGCCAATACTATTACAAACTCATCCCCTGCGAATATATTAAATATCCTCCGCGAACATGTTATCCATACGCTTAAACAGGATAAACAAACAAGAACAACCATGGACGGACTGGATATCGCCCTATGCGTTATCGATACTGATAAAAACGAAATACAGTTTGCCGGTGCAAATAATCCGCTTTATGTAGTTCATAACGGACAATTAATAGAATATCCTGCAGACAAAATGCCTATTGGATATGCACATGCATATCACAAGTTCACCAATAAAACCATTAAGCTGGTAAAGGGTGACACTTTTTATATCTTTTCAGATGGATATATGGATCAGTTTGGAGGTAAAAAAAATAAAAAATTTAAACCTCACCGTTTTAAGCAATTAATAAAGAGCATCCATGATAAACCCATGAATGAGCAAAAAGAGATTCTTTATTTAACTCTTGAAGAATGGAAAGGAAACTTTGAACAAATAGATGATATAATTATTATTGGGTTTAGATACTAATACCTTAGAACTGCACAAAAAACATATTCATTTTTCCTTTTCCTTTTATCTCAATAGGAGGTTGTTCGATTAAAACAAATTTACCTTTTATTAAATTATGCGTATTTTCAGTAACGTGAATACGCATAGGTTCTGAAGTTTCTTCCAGTCGTGAGGCAGTATTTATTGTATCTCCAAAAACATCATAAATATATTTTTTTGTTCCAACAATTCCTCCAACCACATCTCCGGTATCGATTCCAATACGTATCTCCCATTTATACTGGTTGTTTTTATTCCTCTCCTCCATAAATTGTATTATTTCAATAGCAGCTTTCACAATATTTTCTGCATGATTCTTATTAGGTATCGGCATCCCACAAACAGCCATATATCCATCCCCTACGGTTTTTATCCGTTCGCATTGATGTTTTTCCATAATTTCATCAAATGCCTTAAAAATATCGTTTAATTCATAAATTAATTCCTTTGGAGGAATACTGGCTGCTTTTTTGGTAAAATCAACAATATCTGAGAGATAAACTGTAACATTCTTAAACAACTCAGGCTCTGTAGTGCCACACGATTTTAAGTCATGGGCTATTTTTGCGGGCAAAATATTTAACAAAAGTTTATCAGATTTTTCTTTCTCTTCCAGTATCTTCTCTTTTTGTTTTTTTATGGTTTGATATGATTCAGATAACTTAAGCATAGAATATACCCTCGATAATAATTCCATCTTATCAATTGGTTTACGGATAAAATCAACCACACCGGATTCAAAAGCTGTTTTTAAATTTTCTGACGAAGTATTGATTCCGGTACACATTATCACCGGAATATTATTAAATTCATGATTTTCATGGAGCTTAATACAAAAATCAATTCCATTCATCCGGGGCATATCCCAATCGGTTATAATTAAATCGGGCTTTTTGTGCTTTGCAATTCTTAATGCCTCTATCCCATCACCTGATGTTAATAATTGAATATTATCATCCACATCACGAAGGACTTTTTCAATTATTTTTCCATAAAGAGGGTCGTCTTCAACAATAAGAATAGTTGTTTGGTCCATAACAATAGAAAAACTTCTTTACAAGATAGTCTTTTTAGATTTTTAAATCAAATCAGGGAATTAATTTGTGTTCTTTTCTTTTGTTTTCTTTTTATTCCTTCTAAAAAGATTTTTAATAAAATCGCCTATGGAGACATCTTCCTTTTCTAATACATCTTTAAACTTAATTTTAACGGATTGTTGAAAATCATTACAATCGAATGCTGATTTTAATGTGTCGGGTATATTAAACGACAGGTTTTTAAGATATTTATATTTAGGATCATTAAAAACATCCTGAAAAAAATAAGCACAAACAGGCAATGCTGAATATGCCCCCTGCCCGTAAGTAGCATTTTTGAATCGAACTACCGGGCTGTCACCTCCCACCCAGGCTCCTGCAATTATTTTGGGGTTCATCCCGATAAACCAGGCATCGGTATTCATCTGGGTGGTACCCGTTTTACCGGCTAACTCACTTTCAAATTTCCAAATTGTTCTTAAACCATTTGCTGTCCCTCGTTCTACAACTCCTTTCATCATTTCTATCATTAATTGAGTTGTTTTTTCCGGGAGAATAGAATCTTCAGGTTGATGCGCAGGATCGGTATATACAAGATTTCCTTCAGCATCTACTATCCGGCGAATAACACGAGGCTTTACCCTGGCCCCATGATTTAAAAACACACTGTAAACCTGCAACATTTCAAGCAAAGAAGCTTGTCCTGTTCCCAGTGCCAATGATGGTGTTTCGGGTAATGATGATTGAATTCCCATTTGCCGCGCCAGCTGAATGGTTGAATCAATACCTGCTTCTAAAAGGAGTTTTACACTTATGGTGTTTACAGAATTTGCCAAAGCACCTTTAACCGAGTAATATCCGCCATATTCTCCATCAGAATTTCCGGGAGTCCAGTTATCATAATCTTCATACACCACGCTATCATTTTTATAAAAATCGCAGGGCTTAACACCTCTTTCTAAAGCTGAGACATAAACAACAGGTTTAATAATAGAACCTGTTTGCCGTTTTGATTTTACGTGGTCGTATTTAAAATACCGGTAATCAATTCCGCCCACCCATGCCAGAATATCTCCATTCGTCCCATTCATGGCTAAAAATCCCGATTGTAACATTTTAAAATGGTGCATTACCGAATCTAATGGGGATATCAACGTATCTTTTACACCCTCCCAGGTAAAAATTCGGGAGAGTCGCTTTTCTTTCATCGCTTCTAAAATTTCTGTATCGGACAATCCTTTAGATTTTAGTAGCTGATAAGGTTCTGATTGCTCGATTTGTAATTTGGCTAACAAAACATTCTTTTCCCATGGAGATCTTCCCTGCCAGTCGTTTTCAAACTGCTGCTGGAGTTTTTTCAGATGCTTTTTCATCGCTTTTTCAGCATATTCCTGCATTTTGGCATTTAAAGTAGTATAAACTTTTAATCCATCCGTGTACAGATTATAGTTGGTTCCATCGGGTTTCGTTTTTGATTTCAAAATGTTTAAACACTCCTGTCTTACGTGCTCACGAAAATACGGAGCAGGCCCCTCATCATGAGTTAATCTATGATAATTTAAATCTATTGGCAATTGTTTTAATGAATCACATCCCTGCTGATTAATATATCCGTATTTATACATTTGAGACAACACAACATTCCTGCGGCTTAAAGCAGCCTCTCCGTTATTTCTGGGATTATAGTTACTACTGGCTTTTAACAATCCTACCAATAAAGCAGATTCTTCAATATTTAACGTAGAGGGTTCTTTATCGAAAAATATCAAAGCAGCTGTTTCAATACCATAGGTATTTTCACCAAAAGAAACGGTATTTAAATATAACTCCAGGATTTCATTTTTTTCATAAAATTGTTCGAGCTTACGGGCAACAAACATCTCCTTAATTTTGGCTACAGGAAGGGTTAAAAAACCAAAATCTTTACGAGGATATAAATTCTTAGCCAGTTGCTGGGAGATGGTACTGCCTCCACCGGCTCCCCTGTCAGCAAGCAGAATGGTTTTTACAAATACACGCATTAAACTACGATAATCAATACCCTGGTGCGAATAATACCTTACATCTTCTGTTGCTACTAATGCCTGAATAAAATGCTCCGGGATATTATCTATTGATTCATTGGTACGATTTTGCAGATAATATCGCCCGAGCAACTTATTATCCACAGAATAAATATTTGTAGCCGTATTATGATGAATCTGTTGCAACACTGTATCTGAAGGGAAGCCTCCAAAAACACCCAACCGTACTACACCAATAAAAATAATCCCGAATACAAATAACAAAATAACTAAGGAAATAAAACCTTTAATTAAGTATTTTTTAAGATTACTAGTTGTTCTTTTCTTTAACTTTTTATTCATCTATCACTTGCTGTGGATTAATACAACATTTTTGCCTTTGCTATGGCCTTGCTGGGCATAAGCATGTGCTTCTGAAATTTCTTCTAATCTGAAAGAACGGTCTATTTTAACCATTATTTTATTTTCTTCTATCCATTGTTTTATTTGAAACAAATCTTTCTGATGATGTTTCATTAATAATGTTTTCGCTTTTTTACCGTTGGTAAACCATTGTAAAATTTTATGAATTAAAATTTTGGGACGAGGTAATGTATTAATATAAACACCTCCGGGATTCAGCATGTGCTTACACTTAGGAAAACTGTAAATACCGGCAACATCAAAAAAAACATCAACTCTTTTTTGTAAGTTTAAGATATCTTTTGCCTGATAATCAACAAACTCATCAGGAAGAAACTGCTCTACAAATGATTTGCTTGCCCCGCTGGCTACAGCGATTACTTTTGCACCCATTATTTTGGCTATCTGTATAGCCATGTGCCCTACTCCGCCTGAAGCTCCAAGAATCAATACCGATTGTCCTTTTTGCAATCCCGCTTTGTCACGTAAAGCTTGCAATGCGGTTAGCGAGGCCATGGGAAAAGCTGCAGCTTCTGCATCAGAAATATTTTGGGGCTGGAGAGCAAAACAGTTTTCATGGCCAACAGCAAATTCTGCTAAAGCGCCTCCATATTTATTATCCAGTACACCAAAAACGTTGTCTCCTTTTTTAAATTGTTTTATTTCACTCCCTGTTTCCACCACTTCGCCACAAATATCGTAACCCAAAACAATCGGAAAAGGAGAGCCCAGAATAAATTTATGGTTTCCTTTACGTTGTTTCCAGTCAATGGGATTAATGCTAACAGTCTTAACCTTTATCAGTAGTTGGTCATTTTTTATTTTGGGTTTTTCTATCGCTTTAACCTTAAAAACATCAGGTACTCCAAATTGGTTGATAATCGCTGCTTTCATAATTTTGATTTTTTTATTTTCAATTCAACTACTTATTGATACGGGTCTGAACAATCCTTAACTATCTTATCATCAAAAGATAGAACTTAAATTTTCTGATTAAATCATTTTTTAAAAATAACAAATCCATACTAATTTTACTACCTTTGCATGCTGCAATAAAAAGAAAAACCGAATGCCAAAACATATTGACACCACACCAAAGCCGGAACACGCGGTATTAGTAGGAGTAATTAACCAGGATCAGGATGCCCGACAGGTACAGGAATATTTAGATGAACTGGCATTTTTAACCGAAACAGCCGGAGCTATTCCTGTAAAACAGTTTACCCAACAAATCAATGTACCTAATCCAAAAACATTTATCGGCGAAGGCAAACTAGCCGAAATAGATTACTATGTAAAAGATAATGATATTGACATGGTCATTTTTGATGATGACCTTACACCCACACAACACCGGAACATTGAGCGCACCCTAAAATGCAAATTACTCGACCGTACCAATTTAATTCTTGATATTTTTGCCAAAAGGGCCAAAACCGCACACGCGAAAACACAGGTTGAGCTTGCCCAGTACGAATACTTATTACCCCGATTAGCCGGGATGTGGACTCACCTCGAACGTCAGCGGGGTGGTATTGGTCTACGTGGACCGGGTGAACGGGAAATTGAAACTGACCGCCGAATTGTTCGCGACCGGATTTCGCGCTTAAAAGAACAACTCAAAAAAATTGACAAACAAAAAGCTACTCAGCGAAAAAACAGGGGAAAAATGGTGCGCGTAGCGTTGGTTGGCTATACCAATGTAGGGAAATCAACCCTGATGAACCAGCTCAGTAAATCCGATATTTTTGCCGAAAATAAACTATTTGCAACCCTCGACACTACCGTACGAAAAGTAGTTATCGGCAATTTACCCTTTTTACTTTCCGATACAGTAGGTTTTATCCGAAAGCTGCCACACAGTTTGGTCGAGTCGTTTAAATCTACTTTAGACGAGGTGCGTGAATCAGATATTCTTTTACATGTAGTGGACATTTCACATCCTAATTTTGAAGAACAAATCCAGGTGGTTGACGAAACCCTGCAGGAAATTGGAACAGCAGACAGTACCAAATACCTGGTTTTTAATAAAATTGATGCCTATACCTTTGAAAAAAAGGAAGAAGATGATTTAACGCCCAAAACCAAAGAAAACTTGTCGCTCGAAGACTTACAAAATACCTGGTTTGCCAAAAATCACGATTCGTGTATTTTTATCTCTGCCAAAAACAAAACCAATATCGATGAGCTTAAGAAAATGCTTTACGATAAGGTGAAAGAAATACATGTACAGCGTTATCCTTATGATAATTTTTTGTATTGATGGACATTAAATCTGATAATTTTTTTACTCCTTGTTTATTTTTCTATTGAAGGCTAAACGCTATTCAGTATTTTTTATAAAGCTTGAAACTTCTTTTTTTAAATTTGGAATATGTTTAGAAATAATTGCCCAAACAATTTCATCAGAAATATTATCATATGCATGAATAATTTGATTTCGCAGCCCAACAATTCGTTTAGCATATTCGATAGGAAATTCAGGATCTTTTTTTAAAATTCTATTTACAGCTTCGCCAATTATTTCCAGATCACGCTCAACGGCTCTTTTAAGAATAATATTAGATTGATAATACTTAAAATCTCTAGGTATATCAACAAAGAAACGCTCAATTTCAATAATTGCGTTATGTATATCATACAGCCATTTTAGAATTCGTTCGTCCATAAATTTTTACTTTATTTCTATCAATAGAGCGTTTAAGTATAGGATTTTTTAAGGTTTGAACTTCTAATAAATCAACTTTTCTGTTAAAAAGATTCTCTAACGATTCTTTGAAATCCATATAATTATCAAAATAATTATACAAATCAACATCTCCAAACTTTACAAGAAAATCAATATCGCTTTGTTTATTAAAAGATTGAGTCAAAACTGAGCCAAATACATACAATTCATCTACTTTATATTTTTTGCATAAAGAAATCAGTTGACTTTTATGTTGATTGATAAGGTTCATATCTTACGAAGATAGCAATTAAAAGATACTCCATCAAATATTTTGAAATTTCATGTGATGAAGTAAATATTAGGCAATATTTCAATAGCATAAAATTAAACTATGGTGAGGGATTGCAACGCATTTTAGCATCATCCATTACCGAGAGTTAAAAACTGTCTGCCGAAACTTTAGTAGAGACAGGTTATAAAAATTTGCATAATGGCAAGCAGATTTTCAAAACTCCTCTATAAACCTTATTTTTCTGAGGCCTTAGGTTTTATTAACTTTATAATTTCTAAAAACTATTCTTTACAAATTCGTTTTTCAAATATAAGGTCTTAATTTTATTTATGAATCTTTTTTCCCAAATTAGGTATCCAACTATTAACTTCATATTTTTTTGAATTCATAATATGCTCTACTAAAGTATTCACTTCAAAAATCAAATTATCAATCATTCCTTCCTTTACCTTTATGTATTCAGAATCTTTAGCCGGATATCCATTTCTATGAACTAAACTGTGCCTTGTTTCTATTAACTTCTCAAGATTTTCAGAGTTAGGAAATTCTATCGCTAATACTTTTTTAAAAATGTTCTCAATTATTCTAATTCTATGGTAATTAGTTTCAATTATAGTTTTTCCTATTCCAATAGGGATATTCCATTTTTTTGTTGAAATTTCTTTCAATTTAAATTCTTGTGAACTATACTCACAGAATTTTTTAAAATATTTCCTAAACCCAAGAACCATAGAATATAAAAAATCGCAAAGAAATAGTTCCATAGTACCAACAACGCCAATATAAATCTGTCTATTCAGGACTTTTTTTAGTTCTTTGCTAATTTCTTGATTTTTTAACTGTTGTAAATTTTTAATTTCTTTGTTATATATCCTAAAAACATCATATGGACTTTGCATCCCACTTATAAAATTTCCAAATGTTTCAATATCTTCAGATGCGCAATAAATTGTATATGGCTTCAATACATCTTCTTCAGTTATTATTAAGTTCTTATTATATTTTTTTTCAGCTATGCTTTTCCATTCATCACTTGCAAAAGGAATTAACTCCTTTACTTGGTGATTACCTGATTTAAATATAATACTCCCTTGAACAAAATATATATCTTTCATTTTTATAGTATTAATTTCATAGTCTTAACTATTCCTAGTGTCAAAAATAATATATATTAGTTAAGGTTATGTCAATTGTTTAATAAGGGTCTAATCGTATTCCGACTTAAGGCTAATTAATAACAACTATACTTCATTTTCTTACACCAGCCTCTCTTTCACCAAATACTCAGCAATCTGAACCGCATTGGTCGCAGCTCCTTTTCTTAAATTATCGGCAACAATCCAAAGGTTTAAACTATTGGGTTGTGAAAAATCTTTGCGGATCCGGCCAACAAAAACATTATCTTTCCCTTCGGCATTGATGGGCATTGGATAAATATTTTCATCCGGATTGTCTTCTAAAACAATACCCTCGGCATTACGAAGGGTAGATTTTACCCCTAACAACTCAAAATCATTTTCAAACTCCACATTTACCGCTTCCGAATGCCCTCCATAGACCGGCACACGAACAACCGTTGCCGTAACCTGGATGGAATCATCGCTTAAAATTTTGCGGGTTTCATTCAATAGCTTTACCTCTTCGGATGTATACCCGGTTTCATCAAAACTACCACCATGGGGTAGGCAGTTTAAATCAATTTTATGCGGGTAAGCCATTGCGCCATCCATATTTTTACGCTCGTTTTCCATTTGACTAACCGCTTTTACTCCCGATCCTGTAACTGACTGATAGGTAGAAACAACGACCCTTTTGATTTTATATTTTTTATGCAAAGGAGCTAAAGCCACTACCATTTGGATCGTTGAGCAATTAGGATTGGCAATAATTTTATCCTCTTTGGTTAATAGCGAAGCATTAATTTCCGGTACAATTAATTTTTTATCGGCATGCATCCGCCAGGCAGATGAATTATCTATTACAGTTATTCCTGCGTTGGCAAATTCAGGAGCCCATTTCAATGAAATTTCTCCTCCGGCAGAAAAAATGGCAATATCGGGTTTTAATGAAATAGCCTGTTCCATACCCACCACTTCAATATCAGCGTTATTATATTTAACTTTTTTCCCAATCGATTTTTCCGAGGCAACAGGGATAACTGTTTCACACGGAAATTTTCTTTCTTCTAATACCTTAAGCATTACACTTCCTACTAAACCAGTAGCTCCTACAACTGCAATTTTCATTGTTTTAAATTTTAAGATAAAAATCCATCAATTAATATTCTAACATCCATTTTTTGTATCTTTCAAAAATAAAAATATTTCATTAAATTAAATGATGAAACACCTATTATTTCTGTTCTGCTTTTTCCCTGTGGTAGTATTTGCTCAGTTTACCTCCGATTTCGAAGATGGTGATATCGCCTCCTGGACACAAAGTAATACAGGCAGATGGGCAGCATCTTCAGTATCTCCTTTAAGTGGAGACTTTTCGTTACATCATATTTTTGATAACCCGGATGCCGGGAATGATCAAATAGCTAAAAAACTGCCATCTATAGATATAACCACCCAAGATGTAACCTGGAGATTTAGCCTTAAACACACGTACAATCCATCATCATCCAATCATTGGGGAGTCTTTCTAATAAGTGATGCCAATGCATATCAGATGTACCCCGGAGGAGCTGTTAATGGTTACGCTGCGGGGGTTAATTTATCCGGTTACGACGACACCCTGCGTTTATGGAAACTAACTAACGGAACCGTATCCGAAGTGATTAAAACAACCATTAACTGGCAGGAAGATATTGGAACGTCTATGGCTCCGGCGATTGAAATTATACGATCTACCCATGGCGACTGGGAATTTAAAATTAATCCGGAAGGCAATTTTAATAATACCTATTCAATAGGAAAAGGGCACGATTCAGAATATACATTTACAGACTTTTTCGGTGTATTTTATAACTACTCATCAGCACAAGACATGAAACTGTGGGTGGATGATATTTATTTTGGAGCAGAAATTAAAGATACTATACCCCCTCAGATTTCAACCATTGATATAACAGACTCATCAACGCTTCAAATTCGTTTTACTGAAACAATTGATGCAGCTGTTGCCGTAAATCCTGACAATTATTTTGTAAACAACAACATGGGAAACCCTGAAACGGTAATGATGAATGAAATCCAAAATGTTATTGAATTAATTTTTGATAATCAATTTACCAATGAAACCTATCATTCAATTAATATAGCAAATATTGCAGACCCTGCAGGGAACATTTTAGCAGACACAACGATTCAGTTTTTATATTTTCTCACGGGACCTCATCATGTGGTAATTAATGAAATTATGGCTGACCCCAACCCTCCGGTAAACAGTCTGCCAAACGAAGAATATATTGAACTTTATAATACTACAAATTTTGCTGTTGATTTAACCAGTTGGAAGCTTATTTCAGGAAGATCTACACGCGATTTTCCTGCATATATTTTAGAACCCAACAGCTACGTTACTTTATGTTCCGAAACAGCAGCCGATGAATTGAGTCAATACGGCCCTGTTTTAGCTTTTTCCTCTTTTTCCAATATTATTACCAATTCAGGGACAACGGTAAAGATTATCAATAACAAAGAAGTAGTAATTGATTCGGTAGAATATACCATCGACTGGTATCATAATCCTGACAAAGAAAACGGCGGATGGTCATTAGAAAAAATCGATCCTTTAAATTTTTGCTCAGGTTATACCAACTGGAAAGCATCAGTACATAACCAGGGAGGAACTCCGGGTTTCAAAAATTCTGTTTTTGCCTCCAATCAAGATACAAGCCCCCCACAGGTTGAAAGACTGGAAGTATTATCATCTCAACAATTACGCATATATTTTAACGAACCGCTAAAATCCTCCATAGCAGAAAATATCAATAATTATGTCGTTAACCAGGGTATTGGTAACCCCTACTCGGTTTTTCTTCACAAGATGGACAGGGTTATTGATCTTTTATTCTTACACCATTTTCCGGAACAAAAAGCATTAAATGTAAGTCTGCAAAATATTACCGATTGGTGTGGCCATGTGATGCCAACAACAACTATACACTTTAACTATTACGTAGAAAAACCCTATGATATTGTGATTAACGAAATTATGGCCAATCCCGAACCGGTAGTCTTCCTGCCCGAATTCGAGTATATTGAAATTCTGAATACCACTGCTTATACAATTACCCTTACCGGATGGACAATATCAGCAGGCTCCTCAGAAAAAGAAATTCCTGCCTCAATTATTGAGCCTGGCGAATATATTATTTTATGTGATACCGATGCCTCAACCGAACTACAAAACTATGGTAAGACCATTGCTATTTCAGGCTTTCCATCCTTAACAAATTCGGGACAAAAAGTACTGCTTAAACATTACGATGGTACAATTATTTCAGGCATAATCTATTCCGACTTATGGTATCAAAACGAATACAAAGCTGAAGGCGGTTGGTCTCTCGAACAAATAGACCCGTTTAATCCTTGTGGCGGAGGAAATAACTGGAAAGCATCGAACCATGAAAATGGAGGAACTCCCGGACAAATAAATTCGGTTGATTCAGATAATCCTGATATTGAACCTCCGGAAATGCTTCGGGCAGCATTAACCGATGAAAAAACCGTTCAACTGTTTTTCAGCGAATCGATTCATCCGGAAACTGCTTTAAGTAATGAAAATTATTGGGTTAACCAAGGAGCCGGCCACCCCAAAACCGTTGATATAATCACGCCACAAAACAAATCTGTATTATTAAATTTTGAACAGTCTTTTGAATCAAACACTACTTACCAAGTAGAAGTTACAGGAGACATTACTGATTGTGCAGGAAACATTATTCGTGGTAAAACAACAGCAACTTTTGCTGTTGCAAAAGTACCGGAACCTCAGGACGTGGTAATTAACGAAATTCTTTTTAATCCCTTTGCGGGAGGAGTAGATTTTGTTGAGATCTATAACCGATCGGATAAAACTTTTGACTTAACCCGCTTGCGTATTGCTAGTTACGATAATGAAATAAATGAATACAAAAATGTTGCAAAAGCTTCTGACGAAGGACACCTAATTTTTCCCGGCGAGTATAAAGTAATTACCGAAAGTCCAGAAATTATAAAGGAGCAATATTATACGCAAAATCCTGACGATTTTGCAGAAGTAAGCACCCTCCCCTCTTTTAATAATGATAAAGGACAGGCAATCATCATGGATAAAAGTGAAAATACCATTGATGTTTTTTCCTATACCGAGGATATGCATTTTCCTTTATTGGCATCGAAAAAAGGTGTATCATTAGAAAGAATTAATTATGAACGGCCTACAGACGATGGTTCAAATTGGCATTCTGCATCAGAAGTGGCTGGATTTGCAACACCTGCTTATGAAAATTCGCAGTTTAACGCTCCACTAAATGTGAAAGATAAAGTTTCCATTGATCCGGAAATATTTTCTCCAGACAACGACGGGTATCAGGATGTAACTACTATTATTTTTAATACGGATGAACCCGGATATGTTGCCCATATAAAAATATTTGATTCACGGGGCCGGTTAATTAAATATCTTGCGAATAATTTATTACTTGGCATAAACCAAACCATTACCTGGGACGGCCTTGATGATAAAAACCAGAAAGCCCCCATGGGCGTTTACGTGGTGTTTATCGAACTTTTTGATTTGGAAGGGAACGTTAAACAGTACAAAAAATCAGTGGTGGTTGCTTCAAAATTGTAATAAATGTTTTCGCTTTATCTCAAAAAAAACCCGGAAAATTTATCCCGGATTTTATACGATATATTTTTATATTATTTTATTTTCTTAATAAAGAGCTTATCATCGATTCAAAAATCAACTTCCCATCGGTATTCCCCAGTTCATCATCGGCAGCTCTTTCGGGATGAGGCATCATGCCAATTACATTTTTCTTTTGGTTACATACCCCGGCAATATTCTCTATCGAGCCATTAGGGTTAGCTGCTGAAGTAACTTCGCCATATGAATTGCAATAACGGAATAAAATCTGGCCATTTTGGCGCATCTCCTGCAACGTTTCTTCTTTGGCATAATACCGGCCTTCGCCGTGTGCAACAGGAATTTTTAAAGGCCTTTGTTTATCAAGTAAAGCAGTTGCAACGGAGCTGTTATTATCCGGAACAATATAAATATTTTTACAAATAAACTTTTGATTATCGTTATGCAACAATGCACCAGGCAATAATCCCGATTCGCATAGAATCTGAAATCCATTACACACACCAAATACAAAACCTCCATTATTTGCAAAAGCAATTACTTTTTCCATTATTGGAGAATAACGGGCAATCGCCCCTGAACGAAGGTAATCACCATACGAAAACCCTCCTGGAAGAATAATGGCATCAACACCCTCCAAATCGGTATTTTTATGCCAAAGTTCAACTACTTCGTGCTCCATAATAGTACGAAGCACATAAATCATATCTTTATCGCAATTTGAACCGGGAAAGATAACTACTCCAAACTTCATCTAACTATATTTTGAGGTTGACCTTATATATCGTGTTCTTTACAGCTTAATATAAGCTTTCACGATATTATTTACAGCTCAAAGATATAATTATTTCATATTACCAACAAATAAATAGATCTGAGAATGCTGCCTGAAAATATTTCTTTATATTTATATGGTAATTAAAAATTAAAATAACATGAAATTTCTCAAGTATCTAATTCGGACATTAATTATTCTTATTGTACTTTTTGTTTTATTTCTTCTTTATGCGTCTATTTCCGATTTTAAACCCGATCTAAAAGAAACAATCATGCAATCGGATACTCCGGACACCATTAATGTTTCATCTGATTTATCCTTAATGATATGGAATATCGGATACAGTGGACTGGGCGATGACATGGATTTTTTTTACGATGGGGGAAAACAAGTAAGAACAACCAAAAAAAGAACACTCGAAAATTTTCATTTTATCAAAAACTTCATCAGCCAAAACGACACTTTGGATTTTATTCTTTTACAGGAAGTAGACATCCGGTCGAGAAGAAGCTACAGAATAAATCAATATGACAGCTTAAAAAAAGTACTTAATGAATATATTCCCCTTTTTGCTACCAATTACGATGTAAAATTTGTACCATCACCGGTAACCAATCCCTTGGGAAAAGTTAAATCAGGATTAACCAGTTTTGCTAAATACCAACCTAAAAGTGCTATTCGATATTCATTTCCCGGGAACTATGCATGGCCCGTTAGTTTATTTATGCTCGACCGCTGTTTTTTGGTTAAACGAATTCCAACGACCAACCAGAAAGAACTAATTGTGATTAACACTCACAACTCAGCCTATGATGATGGATCGCTAAAAAAGCAACAAATGGAATTTTTAAAACAATTTTTACAAACCGAGTATAATAAAGGAAATTATATTATTGTTGGTGGCGACTGGAACCAAAACCCTCCCGACATCAATTATTCTGATATTAGAAAAGATTCACCTACCAAACGATTTGTTTTAAACCCGATTAATGAAAATTATTTACCTAAAGGCTGGACCTGGGTTTACGATCCCGATACACCTACCAACAGGTATTTAAATGCCCCTTACAAAAAAGGAAAAACGATAACACCCATCATCGATTTTTTTCTTATGTCGCCAAACATACAACCGGCTTTTGTCAAAACCCATCATTTTGAATTTAAAAACACTGACCATCAGCCAGTTATATGCAAGGTGCAGTTTAAATAAATTTCGTATTTTTTTATGTATAAATCTTTTCGTTTTGGCTATTTTTGCCCTTTCAAAATTATTGGGGCATGCAGGGATTTATATCAAGATATGGAAAATTAACATTTACATCCATTTTTATCTATCTGACAAAATTTTTATTTGCCGGAAACACTATTCCGGAGGTAAATATGAGTATTGATTTCAGAACGATGCATGTATGGAGGGGAATCGCAACCAGTTATGTACCTACGCTTGAACCCTCTGTTACGTTTACAAAAAATAATCACACCCTGGGAGCCTGGGCAGCTCAAAGCATTGATGGCAGTTATTCGGAGATGGATATATACTTGAATTACAAATTCCGCAATTTTTCTTTTACGATTTGGGATTATTATTGCCCAACGTCTTTTTCAGGAAATGATGAATTTACCGATTTTAAGGAGCACACAACCAAACATACTATCGAACTGGAGGCAGCTTACCAGGGCTCTTCCGGCTTCCCGCTTCAGATACTTGCAGCTACCATGGTATATGGCGATGACTTAAATCCTGAAAACCAGGATAATTACTTTTCTACCTATATAGAATTAGGCTATAAAACACAACTGCACCAAACTAATATCCGCTTATTTTTGGGTTTTAATGCTTTTGAGGGGTATTATGGCGAAAGATTCGGGATTGTTAATACAGGAATAACAGCTATTAATTATTTAAAAATAACTAATAACAAAAAAATTCCGATACAGGCATCATTTATAGCAAATCCCATGCAAAATAATTATTACCTCTTGTTCGGATTTAGTTTATAAAGCTTCCCGTTTAAAACAACCCCGTTGAGTTGCATTTCTTTTGCCGATCGCAAAGCATCTTCTACAGTATGAACTATAGGTTCTCCTTTTATATTGAACGAGGTATTAATCAGTGCTTTAATCGCATATCTTTTATCCAGTAGCTTTAATAAATCATATAAAAAAGGATTTTCATCCCTTCCAAAGAGCGTTTGAATTCTTGAAGTACCGTCAACATGCACTACACCTTCAATCTCTTTCCACTTAGTTTTTTCAATATTAAAATCAAGCAACATATACTTGCTTAGCTGATGAATTTTTTCCAACCCCGTATAATATTTAGTGTTTTCTTCAAGCATTACAGGAGCTACAGGGCGGTACCACTCCCGTTTTTTATGTTCTTCACTCACTCTTTTGGCCAGCGTAGCAGAATCGGCCCTGGCTATAATACTCCTGTTACCCAGCGCACGGGGACCCGCTTCACCATAGCCATTACATAAACCAATAACTTTGCCTTGATATAATAAATCAGCTATTTCCTCTAAATCATCAAAAGATAACACCTCATAATTTTCAATACCCCAGTTATTTAAATAAGGTTGGTGTATTTCAACTTTCCCGTGTTTTAATTGCTCCAAAAAAGCACCGGCTCCAACAGACAATCCCGAATCGTTTGTACATGGAGGGATATAAACATCTTTAAAAATTTGCCGATGGATAATTGCTGAGTTGGTTAAAATATTTAATGCTGAACCCCCTGAATAATAAAGATAATCGGCATTGGTTTTTTGTTTAAGCTCCTGGAGCTTAAGCATAAAATCACGCTGAAAAATATACTGAAAAGTAGCCGCAACATTCTGAATAAAAGGATGCTTCTGGTCAAAACTTTTCAAATCCAGGTTCCAGTCAGACTTTGTTTTATCAAAAAACCTGGATCTTTTTCCCCAGATATCACTAAAATAATCGTTTGCTTTTAACCAATCCTCAATCTTGGGTTGATACGTACCAAAAGATGCAAACCCCATCAGTTTACCCGGAACTGAATGCTGGTCGAACTCTTTACCTCCTATAATGGCAAAAGTAAGCGCATTGGCATTAAAAAAAGAGGATAAATATTTCAAATCCCAATGATATTCGACCTTTTCCAATACAGTATCTTTATATTTCCAGGCCGAAAAATTACTAAAACTGGCACCTCCGTCGAAATGGATTAACAAACTATTATTTTTAAAACTCCCAGAAAAAGGCAAACAACTATAAATATGCGCCAGCTCATGATTTAAAATATAAGCTTTCTTTTCTTTTCCATACCACCAGGCTTTTCCTTCCTCTACGCCATTTTGTAATGAATTGTTTAAAGGAGCTTCAAACCTTGCTTCGCCACGTTGGTCAATAAATGCACGCCCAACGACATTATCGGTAAAAATTAGGTCATAGTCTTCATTTAATAATCCAGCCTTCTTTAACAATTCATAAAGCCTTGTTTCCAAAGAGTTATCAAACTTCTTACGGGTATCTCTTTCAAGTTGCAAGTACTTTAGCAATCGTCCGTTTTTAAAATATGCGATGTTATGATCATGAACAATTACAGGATATCCATTATTTTTTATATCTTTAATTCCGTAAATGGCTAAAGTAGATTTATTTTTTTCCATTGCATTGATATAAATCAGTTTAAATAATTTTATCGATTTAATTAATTAAAACATTTTTTTAAGGTATAATTTTATTCGCTATTTTTGGCAACTTAAAACAAACAAAAATATTTTTTTATCGTAATACTATTTACTTTTTTTTAACAAAAGATTCCAAATGACTCTAACAGACCAAGAAGTTCACTTCTTTGTTAACACACTTAAAAATGTATCAAATTATGATTTTAGTGAATATTCAGAAAAATCATTAAAACGGCGGCTACAAAAGATTCTTATTGATAATAATCTGGATATTGTCGGGGTTATCAATAAACTGAAGAGTGATAAATTATTTTTGGAAAAAACAGTAAAAGACATTACGGTAAACACAACAGAACTTTTCCGCGATCCCCAAATTTGGCAAAACCTAAGGTATCGAATACTTCCAAAATTTGCAAATAATAAAAATATTAATATTTGGCATGCCGGATGCTCAACCGGACAAGAAGTATATTCGATGATGATTTTACTCAATGAAATGGGATTACTTGATAAAGCCAAAATTTTTGCCAGCGACCTGAACAATGATGCACTTGAAGCCGCAAAAAAAGGAATATACAAATACAGATTCAATATTGGTTATCTCGATAATTTCGATAAAGTAATCAAAGAAAACCCATATAACTATGAGGAATATAATGAGATACCCTATACTAATTATTTTCATATTGACAAAGTGACCGACACAATAACCATGAATGATTTTCTGAAAAAGAAACCGATTTTCAGACAACATGATTTGGTAAAAGGAGGCAACTTATATTTCGCGAAATTCGACCTTATCTTATGTAGAAATGTAATTATATATTTTAAATACAGCTTGCAGAATAAGGTATTTAAACTTTTTTACGATCATTTATATACCAACGGGTATCTTGTTTTAGGCATGCACGAAACCATGTTAGGTGAAATAGCAACAAAATTTGAGAAGAGAGGTCAATCGTATCGAAAAAAATAATAAAAACAGGATCTGATTAATAAATTTTAATGATGAATAAATTCGAATTAGGCATAGTTGATACAAGAAACATCATAAAAATGTTACAAGATGTTTACGACTACGATTTCAAAAATTATGCACTTACTTTTTTTAAACGAAGAGTTGAGAATTTTATTCGTACCCACAACTTAAAAAATGCCGATCTTTTTATTCAACGAATCGAAAAAGAACAGGAAATTTTTGAGTCTTTTCTTGAATTTATGAGTGTTGATAAAACCGAAATGTTTCGAGACCCATCTGTGTGGCGATTGCTAAAAGACGAATTATTAGGAACGCTAATCCCGGGAGCCACCAACTTTAAAATATGGTTCCCTGAAGTATCTTCCGGAGAGGAGCTCTACTCAATGGCAATTTTATTAAAAAAGTTAAACCTCACCCAAAATGTTCGTTTTTATGCATCAAGTATCAGCGAGTTAAATATCGAAAAAATAAAATCAGGACTATTCGATCCCAGAAAAATTGAGGTAAACAATGCCAATTACAAAAGAATATTTAGCGAAGGAGAACTCTCTGATTTCTACAATCAAGAGAACGAAAAAGCTTTTTGGGATACTTCTTTAATTGAGAATACAAAATTTATCAAACAAAATATTATATTTGATGATTATCCTAAAGGAATAAAATTAATAGTGTTCCGTAACCAGATGATATATTACAATCAAATATTGCAAGAACGTTTTTTAAAAATTATACATAACTGTCTGGTGCCTGGAGGGCATTTAATCATTGGTAACAATGAAAAAATCGATTATTGGAATTCAGATAAAGATTATATTACGGTAAGTAAATCGGAAAGTATTTTTAAAAAGAAATTATCATAATTTATAGCAAATAGATGTATAAAGCAGTTGTAATAGGCGGTTCAGCGGGAAGTTTTCAGGTCATAACAAAAATGTTAATGTCATTGCCCAAAAACTTTCCTATCCCTGTATTGTTATGTTTGCATCGCTTAAAACATGTTCGCTCTGGTTTTGTGGAAGCATTATCCATAAAATCAGGAATTCCAATTATTGAACCGTATGATAAAGATAATATAAAACCGGGGATTGGTTATTTAGCTCCCTCGAATTATCATATGTATATTGAATTAAATAAACGAATAGCTTTATCAACCGAAGAGCCTGTTAATCACTCCAGGCCTTCCATCGATCTTACTTTTGAAACGGCAGCCCAGGCTTATCGCGATAAATTAATTGGTATTATTTTATCCGGGGCTAATCGTGATGGTGCATACGGACTAAAAAAAGTAAAACAACTTGGGGGTACAGCTATTGTTCAGGATCCCAATGAATGCCAGGTTAAAACAATGACCGAAGCATCATTGAAACTTACATCTGTAGATCATATATTTACAACTCAACAAATTATCAATTTTCTGTTAAACCTAAAATAATATTTGTTCAATGAACTATAAAATATACAAAATATTAGCATCGGTTGCCCTTCTTGTTGAGATCATCCTGATTTTCATCCTTTTTGCCAGGATTAAAAACATGGTAAGTACATTGGAAAGTACTAACGGGCAAAGCACTACTTACTTTTTACTAATATTGGCTGCTATAGTCTCTGCATTTCTATTTTCATTGGCCATCATATTAACCTATAAAAAGGAATCAAAAGAGATATACGAAGAGAATCAATTGCAAATGCAACAAGATGAATTTGAAAAAGAAGAAGTAAAGAATGAAAATATCGAGAGAAAACAAGAACAAAAAATTGATAATGAAGCTTTTATTAACAAGATTTTACCAAAAAATGAATCTAAGCTGAACCTTGAAAAATATTCTGAAAAATTATTAAGTAACATTGCAAAAGAGCTGGATATTGTTCAGGGATTATTATTTCATCGGATAAAAAATTCTGATGAATTCACCATTGCAGGTAAATATGCTTATTTTGGAGAAACAGAACCCCAAAATTTTAAAATTGGCGAAACACTAACAGGGCAGGTAGCAAAAAATCAAGCCATTTTAAACTTATCTGAAATTCCTGAAAATTACATTACAATACTTTCAGGATTGGGAACCAGTTCACCCAATCACTTAATTATTATACCTGTTATTATCAATAAAGAAACAATTGCAGTAATAGAATTAGCATCATTTAAAGAATTTAAAAAAGAAATTGCAGATATGTTTTCAGAAATTTCCGAACATATTGGAAAATCTTTAAGTAAATATTAAATTTAGCATTTGATATATATGATGAGAGAAAAACATAAAAATAAGTTAACGAAAATCTCCTATAATGATATTATCATAGGCGTAGGAATAGCAATACTTTTTCCGCTGGCTGCCTGGATTATAGATATCTCTGTTAACTATACCGAAATAACATTTGCAACATTTAAACAAATTCATATAAACAATCCTTTACATTGGTTTATTGATGCCATTCCAATAATTGTAGGTGTTGTTATTTATTTATTTCAAAAAAGACGCGAACGTGATAAAATTTCTTTTCAAAAAATAATTGAACAGCGCAACAAAGATATTAACCGCAATGCCTCTTTTGCAAAAAGTATCGGAGAAGGAAATTACGACATTGATTACGAAATAAAAGACGAAAATGATATTATAGGAAAATCATTGCTCGTAATGCGCGACAACCTTCTGGCTAACAATAAGAAAGAAAAAGAACAAAACTGGATTTCCGAGGGAAAAGATATTGTAGCTGCTATTTTGCGTATGCATAATAATATTGATCAATTAGCCTATGAGGTTATCGTAAGGCTTATAAAATATATCAATGTAATCCAGGGTGCTTTTTATATATACAACGAAGAAGAAGATAAGCTTGTAAATACTGCCACATACGCCTATAACCGGAAACGATTTATCAATCAGGAATTCAAAATCGGACACGGATTAATTGGTCAATGCGCTTATGAACAGGACATTGTATATCGGACAGAAATCCCGGAAGATTATGCCAGTATAACATCAGGAATACTGGGTGAGAAAAAACCGGCCAGCTTACTTATTGTACCCCTGATTACGGAAGAAAAGTTACAGGGAGTTTTAGAGTTTGCTTCCTTAGAAGATCGCTTTCCTCAATTAACCATAGAGTTTTTAAAAGAACTGGGAGAAATTATTGCCCGTACGCTCTATAATCTGAAGATGAATCAGAAAACAGAGCGTTTATTACAAGAGTCGCAACAAATGACTCAGGAGTTAAAAGAAAATGAAGAAGAGTTGCGGCAAAATGCAGAAGAAATGAGCGTAACCCAGGAAGAGTTGGAGATATCCAACAAAAAGCTCGAAACTCAAATTAAAGAAGTTGAAAACGCACAAAAAAGATTACACTCATTACTCGAAAATGCATCAGAGGTAATATCCATTTATGATAAAGAATTAAAACTTAAATATCAGAGTCCTTCCGTTACAAAAATCTTAGGGTACACACCCGATGAAATGATGAGTGGTAAAGATATGGACCGGTTGACAGCCAAAGGGGAAACAGCTATAAAAGAAATGTTTAATATGCTGCTTGAAGATCCGCATACACCCCGAACCATCCAATACACTTACATCAAAAAAGACGGTAAAAAAATTCACATCGAAACTACCGGTCGCAATTTACTTAACGACCCGGCAATTAATGGTATAATTCTTAATTCACAAGACATTACCGAAAGAAAAAGAGCCGAGAAAGAAGAACGGATGAAGAGTAAAATGCAATCATTGTCCGAGAACAGTCCCGATCTGATTTTAAGAATGAATACCAAAGGACAAATTTTCTATGCTAATCCAATGGTTGAAGATTATATCGGATTTAAACCAAAAGACCTAATTAATTCCAGACTCGATGAATTAAAAATCCAGGAAACCTTAGAATCTTTCTTTAAAGAATCAATAAAAATAATCCGAAAAACCAATCAGAAACTAAATCAGGAAATTAATATACCAACAGCTAAATTGGGCGATAGGGTAATGAGCTACAATGCCATTCCCGAATTTAATGAGAATGAACTTGAAACCATTCTCTTTGTAGGGCATGATATTACGGAAGCAAAACAAATTGAGCTTGAAATAAAAGATAAAAACAAAAAAATTAATGAAAGTATAAATTACGCTCAGCGAATACAATCATCAATATTGCCCAATACAGCTATCATACAGGAATATTTACCCAAGTCATTTATTTTCTATGTTCCCAGAGATGTGGTAAGTGGTGATTTTCCCTGGTTTTTCAAAAAAGAAGATATTTTATACATATCTGCTGTCGATTGTACGGGACATGGAGTCCCAGGTGCCCTGTTATCATTTATTGGCTATTTCCAGTTAAACAATATTGTTGACCACGATGTTAATTACAAAGCAGGGCAGATTTTAGATAAATTGCACTATGGTGTAAGAAGCACATTAAAACAAGACCGAATTGATGCTGATGCGCGCGATGGAATGGATATTGCTTTATGCCGAATTAACCTGAAGAAAAAAGAATTACAATATGCCGGAGCTCACAGGCCGTTGTACCTTTTACGAAATGGTGAATTACACGAGTATAAAGGAAACAGGAAAGCTATTGGCGGTATTCCACACAAAAAGAAACCCGAAAAAGATTTTATAAACCATATAATTGACATAAAAAAAGGCGATAAAATTTTTATATTTTCTGATGGAATGCCTGACCAAATTGGAGGTCCGGACCGAAGAAAATATATGCCCAAACGAATCAGGCAAAATATCGTAGAAAATAAAGATCTCTCAATGCAACAATATTCCAATTTGTTTGCCTCTGACTTTAAAAAATGGAAAGGGGATAATAAACAAATTGATGATGTATTGTTAATTGGAATTGAATTTTAATTTTTTATTAATTTTAATAAATATTAATTTTACAACCTATGGATAAAAGTAATGTTAAAGGCTTTCTGGAGTTTGTTTATGACTTTTACAGATCAATGAAAGCACACGAAATTACTTTGGTATACGAAGGTGAGATAACGCACCAGATTACCAAAGCATTTACGTCTCTGACAGAATCGAATATGGCCAAAGAATCAGAAGCGAATTCTGTTCAGAAAAAAGTGTTCCATGTTATGGTTGAATGTCTGCAAAATATTAGCAAACATGCTGATTCTTTCGGATCAGACGATTTTCTGTTTGCAGGCAGGGGCATTTTTATGGTGAGTAAAGGAAAACAAGATTATCATGTAACAACAGGAAATGTTATTGAAAATGATAAAATTGAAGAACTTACCGAAATGCTTGACCATATCAACAGTCTGGATAAAGAAGGACTGAAACAACTCTACAAAAGCCAGATGAAAGAAGGAAGACTCTCTGAAAAAGGTGGAGCAGGGCTGGGATTTATAGATATAGCCCGAAAAACAGGAAACAAATTAGAGTTTCATTTTTTACCTATTGACGAAGGAAGTTCTTTTTTCCTATTAACATCATCAGTTTCTAGAAACGCATAATAATAAAATAACCATGGAAGTAATTAAGATCAAAGGTACCGACGATACTCCAAACATTATTCTTGATAAAGAAAATGGGATATTTGAAATCTCAGGCAGATCACTTCCTGAAGATGTAACAACATTTTATGAGCCTATTCTTAACTGGCTCGATGACTATCAGGAAGAAGCCAATTCAAAAACTGTATTTGCCTTTAAATTAGTGTATTTCAATACAGCATCATCCAAACTTATCCTTGATATTTTGATGAAACTGGAAGAGATGCACGAAAATGGAAAAGAAGTGTTAATCAAATGGTACTATCCCGAAGATGACGAGGATATGGAAGAAGCCGGCGAAGAATATGCCGATATCGTTGATGTTCCATTTGAACAGGTAAGTTATACTTTATAAAATCTGAGCGATTTTATCATTTAACCTTAAATTATGAGTGAAGAAATTCTAAAAGCCCTGATGCAATTGTTTGCAATTATTGCAAAACAAGATGAAGGTGTAGAATCAAATGAACGAGAATATGTCAAAAATTTTCTTACTCAACAATTAAATGATGAAGCTGTACCCGAATATCTGGCTTTCTTTGATGAAAAAGCAGGGTTTACGGGAGAAAAATCGGAAAAATCAGAAAAAGAGAAAGTAAAACTTACCTCAGTAAAAGATTCGGTTCGAATTCTGGGTATTTGTAAAAAGATTAACAAAACACTTACCCAAAAACAAAAAGTGATTGCTTTAGTTCGTCTGTTTGAACTTGTAAATGCCGACCGAAAATTTTCTGAACAGCGAATGGCAATCATTAATACGGTTGCCGAAGTTTTTAAACTAACCAAAGAAGAGTTTCTTAGCATTGAAAGCTTTGTTATTAATAACAATATCGAAGAACTAGATTACTCAAGTAATCTTATCATTAATGATAAAGAAGACCAATGCAAAAATGCTAAACATGTAAAGGTAGAAGCACTGGATGAAAATATTATTATTTTACAGGTAAAAAGTGTAGATCTTTACTTTATGCGCTATAACGGAAGCGAGGATCTTTTCTTAAATGGATTACCTGTCAATAATAAACGCATTTATCTTTTTGCCAATGGCGGAACCATAAAACTCCCCAAAGGGAAACCTATTTATTACAGCGATATTGTAGCCCATTACCTGGCAGATAGTACATCCCTTAAAATTTCTTACCAGGCTAAAAACATCGACTATGTTTTCCCGTCGGGCGATGTTGGATTACGTAATATCAACTTCTCCGAAGACCAGGGGAAACTTATTGGGTTAATGGGTGCCAGTGGTGCCGGTAAAACAACCCTTTTAAATGTTTTAGCCGGATTAAATAAACCAACATCCGGACAAATCCTAATCAACGGGATCGACCTTCATGCTCAAAAAGAAGAACTCGAAGGGGTCATTGGATACATTCCTCAAGACGATCTTCTGATTGAAGAACTAACCGTTTTTCAAAATTTATATTACAATGCCAAATTATGTTTCAACAATAAATCCGAAGAGGAGATTGTTGAATTGGTTAATAAGACATTAAACAACCTCGGACTTTACGATCGAAGAGATCTGAAGGTAGGTACCCCCTTAAATAAAATGATTAGCGGCGGACAACGTAAACGGCTGAATATTGCGCTTGAGCTAATCAGAGAACCATCCATTCTTTTTGTTGATGAGCCCACTTCGGGACTTTCATCCCGCGACTCCGAAAATGTGATGGATTTATTACGTGAGTTAGCCCTGAAAGGGAAACTTATTTTTGTAGTTATCCACCAGCCATCATCAGATATTTATAAAATGTTTGATAATATGATGATCCTGGATACCGGCGGATACATGATTTATTACGGAAACCCTGTCGAAGGGGTTATGTATTTTAAACGGCTGGATGCACAAATAAACAGCGAGGTAGGTGAATGTCCTACCTGCGGTAACGTAAATCCGGAACTTATATTTAACATTATTGAAGCTAAAGTTGTTGACGAATACGGCCGTTATACATCCAAAAGAAAAATTTCACCCCCCAAATGGGAGGAAAATTTTAAAGAAAAAATAAAACTTAAAGAAGTAGAATCTTTTGATGAGCCTCCTCCTTCAAATTTAAGTATCCCCTCGTGGTTCAAACAATTAAAAATCTATACCATCAGGGATTTTTTATCCAAAATTAGTAATAAACAATATATTGCCCTCAATTTACTGGAAGCGCCAATTTTAGGATTTATATTGTCATTCATTATCCGCTACATTGCAGATCCTACTTCGAATGTTTATATTTTCCGCGAAAATGAAAATATACCTATTTACATTTTTATGGCATTAATTGTTGCTCTGTTTTTAGGACTTACAGTTAGTGCCGAAGAAATTTTCCGGGATCGTAAAATTTTAAAACGGGAAGCTTTTCTAAATCTGAGTAAATCAAGCTATTTAATTTCAAAAATCTTTATATTATTTGCTATATCCGCAATACAGGCTATCTTATTTATTGTTATCGCCAATAATATTTTAGGAATTAAAGATATGACTTTTGAATATTGGTTTGCACTATTTACCACTGCTGCCTTTGCCAATATGCTGGGATTAAATGTTTCCGCTTCGTTTAACTCTGCGGTTACTATATATATATTAATCCCTCTGCTAATGATTCCGATGATGATTTTAAGCGGAGCAATGTTTCCATTCGATAAATTAAACCGAACCATCGGTAGTGTAAAAAGAGTTCCCTTAATCGCTGAAATTATGCCCACCAAGTGGTCTTATGAGGCCCTGATGGTTAATCAATTTAAGAATAATGAATTTGAGAAGAACTTTTATGAGATTGAAAAACGGGAAAGTAGCGCAGACTTTAAACAGGTTTATTATATCTCCGAACTGGAGAAACGATTAGAATTTATTGAAGATAACTGGTATAAATTTAACGAAGACCCGATAATTCAAAAAGAAATTACAGATAACCTGAAATTATTAAAAAACGAAATTGAAAAAGAACAGGTGAGAACCGGACTTGATTTTGGATCATTTCATCAACTCGATACTGCATCATTTAACGAGATAATACTGAATAAAACGCAAGATTATATAGAAAAGCTTGATACCTACTATAGCATGCAATTTCAAAAAGCAAATAACGAAAAAGAGAACATTATACGTTATCTGCTCAATACCAACCCTGAATTATACCGAAACAAACGTAATGCTTATCATAATGAAAGCGTAGCCGATCAGGTGAAAAAAGTTTTTGAAAAAAATAAAATTATTGAATATAATCACGAGCTGATCCAACAAGTAGATCCAATATATAAAGATCCGGATATTGATGGTTTTCTTAATTTTAGATCGCACTTTTTTGCGCCAAGAAAATATTTTGCCGGCAGATATTTTAATACTTTTTGGTTTAATTTAAGTTTTGTATGGTTTTTAACAGTAGTTTTATATTTTACATTATATTTTGATGTGCTTAAAAAAATACTTGAACTTCCTGAAAAAGTTAAGTTTAAAAAATAATTTTTCGTGATTTAGATAATTTTTATATCTTTATAAGATATGTTAAATTTGCATTAGATTGAATTTCAACTGATAGGATTATGAGCAAATATTTGATTTATATACTTTTACCGTTATTTCTTTTATCAGCATGCCGGTCGGATAAACAAAAAGAGAAAGATTTTTCACAGGAATTTGAAGTACCGGATTCCGTGATATACGATGGTAATCTGGAAATTTCAGAGCAGGCTATGGATGAAATTGTACAAAATATTTCATCTCCGGTAGAAATTGCCGCTTTGATAAAAAGTTTAGGAGTGCCTTACTCCAACGATTATCTGGCTACAACGGATTATGTAGACAGCTATAATACGAGTTATAAAATGGCCTTAGGGCTGGGAATATATGGTGCAGACCTGGGATATCAGAATATGTACAATAAAACCGGTTCGGTATTGGATTATATCTCGGCTATTAAAACCCTTGCTGATGGTATCCGGGTAGGACAATTTTTTGACTTCACCACATTAAAACGATTAGTCACTAATAATCAAAACCTTGACTCGCTAATGTATATTTCGGTACAAAATTTCAACCAAATGGACCGGTATTTGCGAGAAAATAATCGTGGAAACTTAAGTTCTTTAATTGTAGCAGGTATTTGGATAGAAAGTATGTACCTTTTAGGGGGTGTTGTAAAAGAATCGCCAAGTGTTGAACTGGCAGAAAAAATCGGAGAGCAAAAAATTATTTTAAATAATTTAATGCTACTTTTAAAAAATTACGATCGGGATCCAAAATTTAAAGATTTAATAGATGATTTAGGAGAAATTCAATCGATTTATAAAAACGTAACCATTACATACGAAAAAGGTGAACCTGAGGCAGTTGAAGAAGACGGGATGCTTGTTATTAAACAGAACGATAAGCAATTTATTGATATTTCCAATGGAACCATGATGCAGATTATTGATAAAACTGCCGAAATACGTAATAAAATAATACATTTGTAAATATGAGAAACATAACTGCAATATTCATCTTCCTGGCAATTATTACTTTAGGGAATTTATCAACTGCAAAGGCTCAGTCGGGACAAGAGCTGGTTGATATTTGCAGTATGATTGCAGGTGAAGAGGCAACTTATTTAAAAGATTTTCAAATAAAACTTGATGAGGCAAAAACCGGAGAAGAACCTCCAACAGCAAGATTCTCTGTCGTTTTAAGTAAAAATACACAATACCGGTTTACAACATGTAACTCAAAAGATTATTCTGGACAGGCTATTTTAAAACTGTTTGATAATAACCGGTTGTTAGGAACAAATTTTGTTGTGGCTACCGGAAAAACCTATCCTTCCTTCGATTTTAAATGTACCTCTACAGGGGTTTATCACATTTTTGTTACGTTTAAAGAAGGCGACCAGGGGTTGGCTGTTGCTATGCTTTCCTTTGTGAAAAAATTATAAATTCTAAAACAAATATTTTTATCAAAATAAATAGCCCGTTATAAATGGGCTATTATTTGTATGTACACAAGCGAACTTACCATTAATAGCAGTAATATATTTAAGTACCAGTTTCTGCGAATAGAATAAAAGTACTCTGTTAAAAGAAAAGATACAGGGATTGCCATAAAATAAAGAATTTCATAACTCACATGCTCAAAAAATACAAATAGCAGAACAGAGATAAAAAATATCCACCAGTTAATCTCAAAGTACTTCCTGGTTTTAATCTTTTTTTTATGAAAGTTAGCAATTACCTTAAAGCTTGATAAAACAATTAAAATAAAAAGCAACCCGAAAAAGATATAATAAGCATAGTGCACAGAAACAAACGAGTGTTGGATACTAAAATTTTGAAAAAAAGTTTCTTTTAAAGCATTTAACCGGGTAATATCATAAAATACATAGTAGTATGTAAATACGAACAAAAAGGGAGTTAAAAAACCTAATAAACTAACCAGCCATTCACGTCCGATGAAAGGGCGTAAAATAGACAGCGCAACCCAGATAACAATAAAAAAGACAGCAAACGGAGGCCAAAACATACTGGACAATGCAACAAAAAAACCGGCCATATACAACCTATTCAAGGCGTAATCTCTACGATAAATATCATAAATAAATTTAAGGGCAATAAACATAAATAAGGTGCCTGAAATAACCGGATTAACTTGCTGTAAATGAACAAAACTACCAGCAACCAATACATAAAAGAAGGCCGGCAAAAAAGTCCGGTAATTAATAAGGATATATTTACGATTAAACTGAACCAGCAGGAAAGCCTGCATTAACAATAGCAGCAAAGCAATAATAAAAGAACCGGAAGCATTGAATGCAAGGAACTGATTAATTAACTTGTAAAATAAAACATTATGTTCATCAAAATGAAAAGAATCAATCACAGGATTGAATAAATTCCCGGCCCATAAAGCTAATGCTGAAAATACAATTAAAAATATTACAAAAGGCTTGTTGCTTTTTAAAACGCTTATCATAAATATTATTTTAAATCCTGTCCGATATCTTTACGATAATATTTCTTGTCAAATTGAATCTTGTCTGCATTAATATAGCTTTTTTCTAAGGCATCAAAAATAGTATCCCCAAAGGAAGTAACAGCAATAACTCTACCTCCGCTGGTAACAATGTCCTCCCCTTTTTTTGCAGTCCCTGCATGAAACAGGATTGAATTATCAACCGAATCAATCGATTCAATTTTTTTTCCTTTTTCATATTTTTCGGGATAGCCACCGGAAACGAGCATCACAGTAGCTGCAGTTTGCTCTTCTGTTTCAAAAGATGCTTCGTGTAATGTTTGATGAGCAATATGTTTAAACAAATCTAATAAATCGGACTTGATACGCGGAATAACAACCTCTGCTTCAGGATCACCCATTCTTACATTGTATTCAATAACATAAGGTTCACCATCTACATTCATCAAACCAAAAAATATAAACCCTTTATAATCAACTCTTTCCTGCTGCAGGCCGTAAAGCGTAGGTTTAATAATTTTATTTTCTACCTTTTCCATAAATTGCTTATCGGCAAACGAAACCGGTGATACAGCTCCCATCCCTCCGGTATTTAACCCGGTATCGCCTTCGCCTATACGTTTATAATCTTTGGCTTCGGGCAAAATTTTATAAGAAAAACCATCGGTAAGAACAAAAACTGACAGTTCAATTCCTGAAAGAAACTCCTCAACAACCACCGTTTTGCTGGCGGCACCAAATTGCCCCTTCAGCATATGATCCAAGGCTACTTTAGCTTCGTCAATATCTTCTAATATAAGAACTCCCTTACCGGCAGCTAATCCATCGGCTTTAAGAACATAAGGTGGCTTAAGAGATTCTAAAAACACCTGCCCTTCGGTTATTGTTTCCTCGGTAAACGATTGGTACATGGCCGTTGGAATTTTATATTTCAGCATAAAAGATTTGGCAAAATCTTTACTTCCTTCGAGTATGGCACCTGCTTTTACAGGCCCGATAACCGGAATGCTTTTTAATTCTTGCTGCATGAGAAAATAATCATGGATACCGTCAACCAAAGGTTGTTCGGGACCAACGACCACCATATTAATTTGTTTTTCCAAAACAAATTTTCTGACTTCCTCAAAATCACCAACCGGGATGGAAACATTTTCACCAAGAGTGCTGGTTCCTGCATTGCCAGGGGCGATAAAAAGTTTACTTAACAGACAGCTTTGACTAATTTTCCATGCCAGGGCATGTTCTCTTCCTCCGGATCCGATTAGAAGTATATTCATAAAACAAAAATTTTAAACCATGATTAATTCAATGTAAACATATAAAATCTTCTGAATTATCTGACCATCTTTTTAAAAAAATAAAGCCCCTGTTTTTAGGAGCTTTAATAAATATCGAATTATCAACATTTTATTGAAAAATTACTTTTTCCTGGTAGTAATATTGCTCTGTACTTACTTTTATAAAATAGATTCCTTTAGCAAAAGATGATAAGTCCAAAGTTTTGGTGAATATACCTGTTGCTGTGGTATTTTCTTTATACATTATTTGCCCGGAAATACTAAGTATCTCAATCCTGTAATCATTGGCTTTATCCATATCTATCTCCAGATTTATTGTGGAAGAAGTAGGATTTGGATATAACTTAATATTCTCAGCAAAAGTTATAGATTCAATAGCATCTGCAATGCTAATGGTGAGATCTATTGAAACAGGGCCGCAA
>Ga0102943_1000182_pt1 | contig 43511 bp, 35 predicted proteins | sample SalPonC_black_MG_FD_78174 | JGI IMG/M metagenome (GOLD analysis project Ga0102943, IMG submission 78174) | Salt pond soil microbial communities from South San Francisco under conditions of wetland restoration - Salt Pond MetaG... | ecosystem: Environmental > Aquatic > Marine > Intertidal zone >...
CACCGCTATATGGCACCTGCTAAAAAGACATTATACCCCGCTAAAGAAAGCATCCGATTCAATTATGAATAAAATCAGAAAAATCTCCGTTGAAATCGGTCCAGAATTTAGCCAGGAACTTGGTTTTAGTAAACTCAACGTATTCTGTGAGCATTTTTTCAAACAATTAAAGTAAATACTTGATAAACTACATACATGAGATGTGCGGGCTAACTGTTAGAGAGCGGCTTCCTCTAAAATAATCCGCTCAATGTGTAACAACGTCTTCACCTCAGATTTCACTTTCGCAATTCCCATAATATACTGATGGTCGACTTGATTTCCCAACTCGGGTTTGTCTTCTATTTCCGAATCGAGGATGTTGGTCACTTCTTCAACCGCATCCACGATTAAGCCCACAAATGTCTGTCCCTTGACTTCCGACTCAACTTGCACGACAATAATGCAGGTGCGCTCAGTCGTCTCGCTGCTGCCGATACAAAATTTGAGACGCAAATCAAGCACAGGGATCACTTTACCGCGCAAATTGATCACGCCTTTAACATAATCGGGCATCTGTGGCACCGGCGTGATATTTTGAAATTGAATGATCTCACGTATACTCAGCACGGTGATGCCGTAAGACTCTGCTCCTAATTTAAAGGTTAGAAATTTCTCGAAAGCAGTCTTGGTTTCTTTATTCAGTGACGATGTGTTTTCTTTTTCAGTAACGAGTGCCATAGCCAGATATTTCTCAGGATTTAAAATTGGAAAATTGATAGATGCCCGGTGTTCAATGTCCGGCCACCCGTAGTAAATCGGTCTGTGGACGTATGAGCTTTAGCATTATTTAATCCAAGCACCTTCTAAAGTTACGCATCATTTCCCCCGACTTTATACCTCAAAGTAGAAGGATATGAATGAACCATTGCGCAACACATCCAAAACCAATCTTTTCTTAGGCGTTTACTTTGAAAGATGTCATGTTTATGGACGCCTATACCGCAACAAAGAAAAAAACGCCTACAGCGGCCAATGCCCCAAATGTGGTAAACGTTACCGAGTCAAAATTGGTCCAGGTGGCAGCAGCAGCCGCTTCTTTAAAGCGCATTGCTGAGCGCCAGACCTCTGCGGTTACCAGCCCGAAACAGCTCGCAGATCAGCAGCACTGGAGGTGCTTGATAGATAATACCAGGCTGCCGCGCAGCAAGGCCCGGGTAACTTATCAACTTCACACAATTCCCTTGAGAATGCCTGGCAATCGTTCCAGCGATTGGCGTAATGAATTCAAACCATATTGATAATCCAGTGGATTCGCATCGGCAAATAGAATATTCCAGCCACTGAGTTGTTGACAGAAGCTCAGTAAGGATACGGCCTGCTCTTCATCCTCATCCTCTATTTTTTCGATATCCTCTATGCCTATAATTTCGGTGGTTCTCACCAAATTATCTGCAATTTGGACAGCGGCACTCAGGCGAGGATTCTCTACAGAGTGTTGCGGATGATGATGATATTTTACGGCATCGACCACTTCTTCCGAAAGCTGATGTTTACTCAGATAATAAGCACCCATTTCTGCATGGCTCCAACCGATACATGCCGACTCTGCCTCACACTCTGCCACTAATGACGGGTGGGATACGCCTAACATGGCTTCGAATTCTTCCGGAAATACTGAAGCTTTGACAATGTGACCGACATTGTGAACCAAACCAGCAATATAGTCTGTGTCGTCTTCAAACTGCAGATTCGCGATGCTCGCCACTTCTCGAGTGATGATCGCAGTGCCGATACTGTGTTGCCAAAGCATCCGCCAATCTACCCGTTCATTGCCTTTCTTTAAACGATTGAAATCTTCGATTACAGGAGTGGCCAGCGCCAACTCACGAATCTGCTTTAAACCCAGGTAGAATATGGCATCTTCAATATGGGTGACACGTTTCGACAAACCGAAAAACACTGAATTCACAAGTTTCAACAAACGTGTAGTCAGAGTCGGATCCCGCCGAATAATCTCAGCGATCTGCGAAGTAAAGCTTTGTTCCGCGTGAACGAGTTCACTCAATGCGTTATTGATACTGCGCAACGAGGCCAATTTCGGACAGTTATCGATCCGTTTCTCAATTTGCTCATGGGTATATTTCGGTTGGGTTTGCATGGATCAGTTTTTTTGTACGGCATCCAGAACAGTTCTTATGTTTTCCAACTGTTCGTGAGCTCGTAAAATGTATACGTTTAATTCAGCTTCGGGAATCTGTAAAATATCTAACGTGCGGGCATCTAACTCCACTGCCATGGCAGCACGCCCAAAATGACAACCTATTGAGGTTAAAATAAACTTGGTAAAATGCAGACAGTATGTGAGTTTTACGTGCTCCTTGGCTGCAGCAGGCATATACTGATACAAGATCGGTATACGCACTTCATCTGGATAATCCCAGCTACTCAGCAAAGCATTACACGCCTGCGCATGGTCAAAGCCCAAGACATGTTTCTCGGCATCGATTAAACTTAAATGCTGTTTATCGATTTCGGAATACACTGCCTCATAGACGTCTCCATCGAGTTGATTGATGACAAATTTCCCTAAAGAATGCAAGAGGCCCACTGTGTAAGAGAGTCCTCTCCGCAATCCAAAATGGTCTGCAAGATCTTCCATAACCATTGCCGTTGTCACCGCATTTTCCCAGAGTGCGCCTTCGTCTAAATAATAATTATGCACCGACTTATCGCCCACACTGCGGCACAAACATAAACTCACTAGCTTGTATAACTCTTGAAATCCTATGCGCCCTACTGCTTCATTCAAATCCGAACACGGCTCTGAAAAGCCGAAAAAAGCACTGTTACTCATGCTGATAATTTTTGCGGTGAGTCCAGGATCTACTTTCAGCAAATTTACAACATCGGCAGCGCTCGTATGGTCGTTTTCCAGCACAGACAATAATTGCGGTAATACCTGTGGGTTCGGCAGCAAATCTTTTGTTTGTGCGACAAGTTCTGTTAGGTTCATGTTAAGTCTATGTGTTTAGAGCCCGTTGGCATTTTTATTTCGACCACTCCGGTACTCAAATTCAAATGCAAGGTGCGATTATTCACTCCCCCGGTATCGGTGAATACCGGACGAATCCCCGAACGCGACAGAATGGCTTTTACTTGTGCAGTGTTGCGACTGCCAATTTTAAACACATCACTGCTTCCGAGTACGGAAGCGCCGCCAGCCAGCATCAATTTGCTCCGCCGTGTATTCCCGCCCATCCCCTGGATATTACGGAAAAATTGCACCAGTCCGGTATCGGCAAACATCGCAGGATTTTTTTTTGCTTTGTCGGGAGACAGCTTGGCTTCCGGCAGCATGATGTGTAAAATACCACCGACCAAAGTGTGTGCGTCAAACATGACGACTCCAATACATGAGCCCAATGCGTATGTGCTCAAGACAACATTGGGGTTATTGGCAACGGCCTGATCGCCGACTCCGATAACAACCCGTTGTGTAAATATTTGCCCAATACTCGCAGCACCTGCCACAATACAATTTCCTCTCTAATGATACTTCAATCAATTCGTTTTAGACGTATGGCTCACTCAATATTGAGTCCAACGCACTCAGTGCTCGACGTTGCTTCGCAATACTTCTCGATAACACACTGCGTTTATTCTCGAGATTGGTAAGCTCCATATTGAGCAACCGCAAATGTTTGTCGCTATTCACCTGTTGCCGTGGGTCTTTGGCTGTTTGCACCTCACGCTGAACAGGAGCTGGACTGGCTGTTTGGCGCTTAGGCAGTTGCTTCTTATAAGGCCAAAAAAATCCACCTAAAATCAAAAATATCCCCAGGACACTGTACGCACTGGACAACTGGTCCGCAAACAAAATACCAAAATACAAACACAAGATACCTAAAAACACCACGGTGGTACCGATAGCCACTTGCGCCCGATAGAACACCACAGCCATGTCCACTTTCCTGCGGGCACGAACAGGTTTGCTTTTCTTCAAGTGCTGCTGTTTAGCTTTGCGTAACACCCCTTCATGGCCGCGTATTTGCGTAAGCAGTTCCCGTAGTTCTTCGCGGACTTTGGCGATTGCGCTTTCCTCAACCTCCAACGCCTTTTCCATTTCGCCCATGTCCTGGATAACCTTCTCGCGTTTGTTCGCCCAGATTTTTTCGATAACTTCCACGTATTCAGGCTCATGAGGTATCGGGATCAGGGTCGTATAATCTTTGGTAGTTCTGTAAATATCGTCCACAATTTTTATATTGTGATCCGTGACTTGAAAAAAGTCTGTGTGTGTACGGGTATACTTCATCAAGCCTTCCCACTCCTCAGGATATATTTCTTTGAGAAGTTTTTTATTAAAATATTGGAATATTGAGAGCTTGGTTAATATTTCTCGATCTTCCTTTTTCTGGATAACTGCGACGATCTGGTGATATTGGGTTGCTTTGCGTTCAGATTCTTTAAATCCAGTTAGATCTTCCGCCTCTTCCCATTTCATCAAACTATGGACGATTGGACCGTCAAATACATGTTTATCAGGATATTTTTTTAATTTGATCCCCTCGAATTCCAGAAGCCATTGATACGCTTGCTGCGCTTCTTTTATGTCACAAAAAATATGCAGGCTCTCGGTGGTGATTTGTCCTAAATGAGCAGCCCATAATAGCCACTTTTTTTGTGGTTCACTGATGATTCGAAAAACATCGGCGACTTCATTCGAAGAAATCGGGCCATCAGACGTATCCAGTATAGGCTTCAACAATCCCAATAATAACTTGGGCACACCCTTGGAGCGTTTATGCAGGTCGGCTGCTCGATCGACAGGCAAATTATACGCTTTTAGACATTCCTCTATTTCCTCCTCGGAAATGGGCCTGAGTTGACTCTCCGTTACCGCATCCATCGGCAAGTCCCAATAGTTGTCAAAATCTTCTGTACCTAACAGAGATTCTCGTCCAGCCAGGAGGAACCGAACATCTAATTTGCAGTCATCTGCTTGGGTATATTTAAAAATCGTTTCGCTGAACCATTGTTTTTTAGGGGCGTCCCACTTCCCATAATCGTCCAGTACAAAAATAACCCGCAACAAACGCACTGCTGGGGCATCCCCTGCCGTGAGCGGCGTCACACAGGCTTCCAATTGCTCGAGCCAGCGACGCTCTGGCGCTTCGTCATCCGGCTGAATGGCAAAGGTCTGCTGAAATTGACTCAAAGGCGCTTTCACAGCCTCCAAATTGGCCACCATGTACTTGTTCAACAATTCGAGCCATTTCTGCGTATTCTTTTCAAGGGCAAAGTTTAAGGGCCGAATCCATATCCAGGCGTTGTCCGTATCCGCCATGAGCAATGCGCCAAGCTTGCGGTGGAATGCTTTTTTGCCGATCCCCTGAGCACTTTTTAAATAGTAAGCAATGACTTTTTCACTACCGTCTACAACTTGCTCCAAGCTGCTCTTGTAGTACTCCAATTCGGTGTGTCTGCCTATAAAAAGGTCGTTCATTGATCGCTCACTAATCAATAATACTGTCGACGCATACGGTGAATACTTGATTAAAAGATCACGGGCTCACGATCTCGATCCAGCGATACATTTGCACGCCAAGTGAAATCATGCATGCCCAGCGAATGCCCCGCAGCCTCCTCCACCAGCCAATGAGCAAAGCGTCCCCCTGCAGCATGGCACAAAAGGTAACCGCCTCCAAAACGAGGATTGATGTCGATAATATAAGGCGGGGCATCCCCTCCTTGCCAAAAAACCTGAAAATTGAACGGACCATAGATCGGCGGCAACACGTCGACCAACTTTTGCGCCAATGCAATTAAAACGGGTTCATTGACTGTCTGTCCCCGATGCACCTGGCCGCCTACTATCTTATCGCGGCGGTGCGGGATAATGCAGCAGCAGCGCCCTGTTCTATCTACATATAAATTAATGGTGTATTCTTTGCCGGCAAGCCTTGGTTGCACCAGCCAGTTATCAGGTATGCTCGGAATCTGCATCTCGGTAGTCACCAGCAAGATGCCGTCGGCTCCGGCACCGAAAGGATCTTTGGCGATCCACGGCAATGGAAATTGTTGTTGCTTAAAAGCTGCAACCGCAGCGCTTATCTGCAGCGACGCAGGCGTGGGCAATCCATGTTTGACCAATAAATAACAGGTCTGCCACTTATCTAGAGTGAGGTTGAGACATTCGACCGAGGCAGTGGCCACTGATAACTTTGCTGCATATTTTGACCAATACAGCAACTCCGCCTCACGCGTTGGCACCACTAACCCAATCTGCTCTTGCTGGACAATTTTTTGAATGCAGGCAGTATAATCCGGATCGGCATCGGCGGGCACCACATAAAACGCATCGCATGCACGCGCAGCCGGCGCATGCGGATCCACATCGACTCCAACCACTCGACCGCGCCGACCCCTCGGCAACTCAGTAAATGCTTTGACCAACGCTATTTTTGCACTGACGGAGGTAACTAAAATGTTCGGAGGTCGATGTCCCATTGTAAATGCCCGTATCTAAGCAGCGGCCTGAGTACAAGGCAATCTCTTTGCACAAGGTAAGCAATTGCAGGATGTGCAGCATCGAACGGATATATACCGCGACGCCTAACACAAGCGTTGAATTCATGCTTCATTTTCGTCTACAATAGGCAAAATCATCATGAAACATACTGAAGCTGCATCCCGAATACAATTTCTTCGCAAGGAAGTTGCGCGCCATGACGAGCTGTACTACCGCGAATCGACCTCGGACATAAGCGATATTGAATACGATGCGTTGAAGCGTGAACTGGCGGAGTTGGAGGCTGCTCATGCCGAATTGGCAGTGGAGCACACCCCCACCGCTACAGTGGGCGATGACCGTAAAGAGGGATTTGCCAAATACCGCCATCGCATGCCCATGTATAGTCTGGATAATACCTACAACAAAGAGGAATTGTTTGAATTCAGCCGACGTTTAGGGAAGTTATTCGGCGTCGCAGCACTTGAATTTATCATCGAGCCGAAAATTGACGGTGTGGCGGTCAGCTTAACCTACGAACAAGGAAAATTTGTCCGGGCAGTAACCCGCGGAAACGGCGTCGAAGGCGATATCATTACTCACAACATCACCTCGATTGAATCCCTGCCCATGCAATTATACGGTGACTCACTGCCCGACCAGATCGAAATTCGGGGAGAAATTTACATGACGCATGCAGAATTCGAGCGGATCAATCACCAACGCGCCGCCCAGGGTCTGGCACTCTTTGCTAATCCGCGAAACCTGACATCCGGTACGGTTAAACAGCTGGCAGGAGTGGGCGATCGCAATCTGAGTATTGTGCTGTATGGGCTGGGATATTGCGCGCCCGCTCAATTTAAATTGCAAAGCGATTTTATCGATCAAATAAAACGATGGCAACTGCCCTCAGTCGAACAACAGTGGCATGCAACAACGATTGAAGACGTGTGGTCGTGTATCCAGGAACTGGATGCGGCACGCAACTCCTTCGCCTACGAAACGGACGGTGCGGTCATCAAACTCAACTCAATCGAGCAACAGCAAGAAGCGGGGGTGACCGCAAAAGCACCCCGTTGGGCGATCGCTTACAAATTTGCCGCAGAGCAGGCAGAGACACAGCTTCGTTCCATCAATGTGCAAATTGGCCGGACGGGCGTGATCACCCCGGTTGCCGAACTCGAGCCGGTATTACTGGCGGGCACGACGGTGTCGCGCGCAACTCTGCACAACGAAGATGAGATCAAGCGCAAAGACATCCGACCAGGCGATACCGTGATCATTCAAAAAGCAGGGGAAATCATTCCACAGGTGTTGAGCGTGGTAACCGATAAGCGACTCAGCGACAGCCAACCTTTTAATTTTTCTGCTTTTCTGCAAGCACAGGGTATCCATGCTGCGCGCATTCCGGGCCAGGCTGCTTGGCGCCTGATCGGCAAAGGCGATCCCGAACAAACCAAACGTGGCATTGTGCACTTCGCCAGCCGCTCGTGTATGGACATCGACCATCTAGGCGAGGCGGTAGTCGAACAGTTAATTCAACACAAACTCATCACAGATATTGCCGATCTCTACACCCTCAAACAAGACGACTTGATCGAGCTGGAGAAGTTCGGACAACGTTCTGCTGACAATTTGATCCGTGCTTTAAATGATAGTAAGTCGCAGGAGCTGTGGCGCCTCATTCACGGACTCGGCATTCCCCACGTGGGTGCTCAATCAGCGAAAGACCTCGCACGCCACTTTCACAGTATTCGCCAATTAATGGAGGCAGACAAGGTCTCCCTGGTCGAGATTGACGGTGTTGGCGAAATTGTGGCCGACAGCATCCTGTCCTTTTTTGCGGATAAAAAAAATCAAGACCTGATCAGAAGGCTGGGCGACTATGGGCTCAAGCTCGAAGAACAATCCGACAGTTCGGCAGCCGACGAAACCCCTTTAACCGGCAAGACCCTTGTCCTCACGGGGACGTTGCCTGCCCTGTCACGAGATGAAGCAACGGCATTGATTGAAAAAGCTGGAGGCAAAACGAGCAGCAGTGTCAGCAAAAAGACGGATTTTTTACTCGCAGGTGAGAATGCCGGAAGTAAACTGAGCAAAGCGCAAAAATTAGGGATTAAGATTTTAGACGAAGCAACCCTCAGAGCTCTGATTCAACCATCTCCACCCTCTTCACGCCATAATCACCAAGACGACTAGATGGACTCGATGAATTTCAATCGCTGGAAAGATCTGGTTGCCCACAACCCGCAAAAGGCCACAGACATTTTTTTTCAGCATCTAAGCACCCTCGATGCCGTCGTCCGGCAAGCTGCGCTTACGCAGACAGTAGAGCGCGCAACTGTATACGCACAATTCCGCAGAGCAGCAGAGGCCATTGACCACCCACTTGCCGGGATTCCCTATCTGCTCAAAGATGTGTTCGACGTAGCGGGCAAGCCCACCTTGGCTGGTTCGACCTTTCTCGGCACGGTGCGTCCGCCACCAAAAGAAAGTAGTTTCCTCCAAAAATTGTTGGAAGAACACAGAGCGGTCTATTGTGGCAAGACACAACTGAATGAATTTGCGTATGGTTTGAGCGGAGAGAACCCGCATTATGGAGATTGTCCGCACCCCCATGTTCGGCATTGCTTGAGCGGCGGTTCCAGTAGCGGTTCTGCTTGGGCCGTCAGTGCGGGTCTTGTGCCGCTGGCATTTGGCACTGACACAGGCGGATCAATACGCGTGCCAGCTGCGTTTTGTGGGATATTTGGGATGCGGATTCCATGCCATGAACTGAGCACACAGGGTGTTTTTCCACTCTCGCCATCATTTGACACCGTCGGTTGGTTCACACGCAACTTGACCGATATACAAGCTGCGAATTCTGCCTTGATCAATTGCTTGCCGCTACAAGATACTCCTTTTCGTGTGCTGTATCTCCAAGGTTACGCCGAACCTACAGCGCGCGGGTTGGCCCGAGGCTACGACCACCTGGCCAAACATTTAGGCGCTGAAGTGGATCCCGAATCCAATGCCTGGTTAGTCCATTCGCTCACGGGCACACAGGCAGCTTATTCGATTTTACAAAGCCGGGAAGCTTTTGAGGTGCACAGGACATGGCTGGACAATAAAAAATCTGCGTATGACCCGGTCGTTTGGGAGCGCATCCAGAAAGGGCGTAATTGGTCGTGCTTCGAACTAGAAAAAGCACAGGCTAAACGCGTAGAATTAAGAAAAATATTTGCTGATATTTTTACTCAATATGACGCAATTCTCATTCCTTCTACCCAAACACCCTCCGTTCCGAAAAGCAAACTAACCGCTGAGTTTAGACAAAACCTACTCAAATTAACCGCTCCAGCAAGCATGGCTAAATTGCCTGTATTAACCCTTCCCATTCATTTGGCCAATCGACTCAGTGGTGGCATGCAAGTGCTGTTTCCGAACTTGGATCGCACCAATACAGTGGAAATACTCGAGCGCAGCTTGGATTACTACCGACATTAAATTTAAAGCGAAACACCAGCTTCCCTAATTGAAAAAAAATCAGGGAGACCGCTAACAGACACTCATAAACGCTGTCGCTCTAATTTAAATTCAAGATGTACGCTGGGCACTAAACCCTGGTTCGTTCTTTTCTATCGAAGCCATCGACTCTTGGCTGAAGCGGTGCTTCCTCCTCGTCAATATCGTCGTGGTTGTAGTAATCTTGGTACGATTTATCGTAATAATTGGAATAATAGTAACTCGCAACCGCTACGGTAATTTGATTTAACACAGCGCCAAAAATGGGCGTATTTGATTCCATCAACCGCCTTAAGTTGGCTTTAGCAGTTTTGCGCTTCACTGCGTTATACTTGATTACGTACACCAGTCCATCCGCATGCGGCAGAATGGTCAACACATCACTCACCGCCGCAATCGGTGGCGAGTCGATAAAAACACGGTCGTATCTTTCGGCCAATTCTGCCAACAATTGTTCGAAATGAGGGCAGTTCAGAATCTGCGTTGGATTTTTGCACCTTCCGCCTGCCGTCAACACGTCTAGGTTAGGGTAGAAGTCTTTGATAATGACCTCATCCAACGACGCACTGTTATTAAAATATTGATTGATACCTTTTTGACTCTCTTCAATCGAAAGCGACTTGGCTACATTCGGCATGCGTAAATCTGCATCCATAATCAGTGTTCGCTCTCCATGGATAGCGAAGGTCAGCGCCATATTGGTCGTCACAAAAGATTTCCCTTCACTTGGGGAGGTACTGGTGGTGATAATAACCTTGGCATTTTTACTGACCTCATTGATTTTCATCGCTGAATGAATCGCTCGAAAGGCCTCCGTAACCCTGCGGTCGCTATTGCTAGCTACAGCCCGGGCCTTTTCAGGAGAATTCAGGCGTTTAATGCGCGGCACCACGCCGACCAGCGGTAAGCCAAGTGTCGATTCAATATCGAAAGCACTTTTTATTTTGTCGTCCAAGACGGCCATTGCAAACACCAGCCCAAGGCCTAGACCGACACCGCCAAATAGTCCGATGGCCAAATTCATCGGTACATTTGGCTTATAGGGGTCGGCTGGTGGAGTTGCCTTGTCAATAATTCTGGCACTGACCCCCTGCATGGCCATCTTGGCCGTCTCGGAGTTGAGCCTGAGCACCATTTGCTGGTAAAGCCCAGAGGTTACGTCCAACTCGCGCTGCAAAGAATCGTATTCCACCGCCAGTTTATTCAGGTCTAACACCTCTTGCTCTTTCTCTTCCAGCCGGATGGCTGACAGTTGGTAATTCTCCTCTGCCTGCAGGTATTCGACTCTGATCTGTTCAACCGTCGATTGAATGGCTGCATCCAGTTCGTCTTCGATCTGCTCTAAACTTTTCTGCGCTTGAATCATCTTAGGATGCTTCGACCGGTAGCGTTTTTCTAATGACGCTATCTCAATCTTCTGCGATGATCGCTGCCGCAGCAGCTCATTTATCCGATTGTCCTCAGCGATAAACGGCAGGTCCCAAAGGGGTTTGGCTTGTTCTTGAAATTGTTGAATCAGTTTCCAGTTCGTTTCCGCAACATCGAGGATCCGCTTGTCAGCTGTCAGAATATTGTTCAGCGAATTTAGCTGCTCACTGAGAATGTTATCCCGCCTATCCAACGAAACACTTCTATGCTTTTCACGATAAGCGACCAATTGATCTTGAATTTTCTCTACTTTCTCGCGCTGTTCATCGACGCGAACTTTTAAGTCTTCCACTGCGCGCATTGAACTATCGATGTTCAGTCTGACATTGTAATTGACAAATTCGTCGGTAAATAAATTAGCCACATCCGCTGCGACGTTGGAGTCAGGGTGTTCGTATTGCACCGATACCATCAACGACAGGCGGATGGGAACGATGCTGCGATTTTGAATCAACACCTCTTCCATGGTCAAAGGTCCGCTCAATCGAAAAGTGTCTTCGTAAGGAGCCATAAATTTGGCGCGGTCTTCGTCTTTGATCCGCTCTGCGACTTTTCTGACAATTTCAAGACTCTCCAAAATCTTTACCTGCGTCATAAAATCCTCAGTATTGGAGATGCCGTCGTAATCAATATCTCCCGTACCCAGGATATCTGCATCATCTCTCAACACCTGCACAGATGAAGCCGCACGATAGATGTCGGTAGCATGGAACGTATAGAGGATGGTGCCGGTAAAAATAATAAAGAACGTTACCACAAAATACCAGATCCGCTCTCGCAGGATCAAAAGATAGTCTTTTATACCGCGCTGAGGTTGAAGCTCATTCCCTCCGCCATAACCACCAGTGCCTCCGTAGTTATATCCATATCCGTAGTAGTAACCGCCATAACCACCAGGTCCGCCGTAGCCGGAATTTCCATAGCCAGCCCCTCTGTAGCCACCTCCGCCTGTCCCAGCCTTGTGCTGCTCTTCATTCATAATATCTCAACCCAAATGCCCAAAATTAAAAAAGTCGTTCATCTACAAAAATGGAGTCGCCGTCCTGCAATTTTATGTCTTTTGCACGCCCCTTGGTTATCTCCGTGAAATTAATTCGCATCACCTGTGGTTTCCCATTTTCATCGGTTCTGGTGAGGCGAACCCTGCTCAAATCGGCGAGCCGATTATGTCCTCCAGCTCCACTGATCGCCTTGGTAAGGGTCAATTCTTCCTCAGGTGGGATAGGTACTTTTCCTGGCCGGTTAACCATGCCCAACACCTCCACTCGCCTTTCGGTGTAAACCAATACGAGCAGGCTGATATGCGGATTGACCAGATAATCACGGTTATAGAGGTCGGTAATTTTGCGTCGCGCATCATCGACGCTTAAACCGCCTACATGCGTCACGCCGATAAGCGGCAGTGTAACGGTACCATCTGCCGCTACGCGAATCTCCTGCTCAAGATCGGGTTCCTGAAAAACCTCCATCCGAATCAGGTCTTGCGGTTGGATCACATAGTTGCCGGAGATGCCACCGCCATCAGAACTCTGCGCAGCCGCGTTGAAGCCAACGATAAAAGAGGTAAAACACAGTACCACACCCATTAGTTTTTTCATAAGCGTCTCGAGCCAGGCGATGAACAAAAAAGGAAGGTTTCTAGGGATAGACCTTCCTTTTGTACAAATTGTTCAAGATTCCTTTTAATACCGCAGCCGAGCAGACAAATTGAACGAGTGGTTTTCATAGTCGTCAAGTGGATTGGATGAATCATTGTAGTCAAAAGAGTAACCGGCTCCCAAAGTAACATAAGTGCTGGGTGAATAGGCGACATTGAAGCTGCTGGTATATCTGTCATCTTCTCTGCTCGCAAGCGCCGTGGTTCCAGAATAGTCTGAATACGTATATCCAACATCGGCACCTAAAGCCAAAAGTTGATTGTAATTCCAAGTTCCGCCAAAAGAAAGTCGTGTATCTTCTATCGAGCGGCCATCACCACCACTGTCAAAATCGCGGTCAATCCCAGCTCTTAAGGACGTTTTCGGCGAAAACTTATAGCCGAAATCTGAATTCACCGTAAAACTCGTGTTGTTTGTGCCAATATCAGAATCCCGATTTTGAACACCAAGGTTAACGCGGCCGTTCCATTTCACAGAATTGTAGCGCAACGCCAAACTGCCAAAATTATCCGTGTAGGTATTACCGCGACTCACTATATTTGGTTCGACGTCCGTCATTTTATAGCGATACCCTAGACCCACACTGAGTTTTTCCGAATATCGATAAAGCACATTGACAGGAAAGCTGAAACTGTCCTGGTCGCTGAAGCCACCCGGGTTGTTGGTATACTCTTCCAATCGGTAAGCAGCACCTGCCTCCATATATGTTTTAGGTGAGAAATCATATTCGCCCTCCACACCGGCATTGTACAGGTCGCGATCGATGATCAACCCGGAAACGTTCACATTTCTCGCGGCGGTATTGCTCGATACTTGCTGAAAGGAAGCATTTGCTTTGAGATCCAATTTGTCGTTCCGGTAAATTCCAGAACTGATGACGTTAAAGTTTTCTGTGTCCTGGCCATCAAAGGTACTGTAACGAATGATGTCTTCGCGAAACACTATGTTGAAACTGGCGTTGGAATTGCGACCGGCCTCAATACTCACACCAGGTGAAAATACAAAGATGAAGTCATCCTGGTCATTTACGTCTGCAAACACATTGGTTTCGTAGGAACCTCGAAAAGAGCCATCGAAAAATACATTGACCGAATCGCCTATAGACACCATCGGGGCCGAATTCATTTGGGGTGAAAGCAAAGAGACGAGCGCAATAGTCGCCAGTAAACGAACAGGTTTGTTTTTCATCAATGTGACAATGGGTCAATTTTTTGATTTACTAATTCTACTCAATAATCGTTTGAGACATCCAAATCGACTTTAATAATTAATTTTATGCTGTTTGATTTATCAAACAAACCCCTGATGGGTCAAGCCATTGTGTTGCCGAAGAGACAAATGCCAAATGTTGCCATGCATATCGGCGAAATTGCTAATTTCTTGCGTCGAACGTGTAAAATTTCTGCAAAATAAACGCGCATTTGGCCAAAGACAATCGCTGAGGTCGAAAAAAAAAGTGCAAAATCGGTAACGATAGCTGCACGTTTTTCCGACTTTGTTGAATTAAAAACTGTAAAATGTTCTACGATTGGTTTTACTGTTCGACATAGCTACACGATACGTCTGATGGCTTGCATGGGTTTGCACCTGCGAACGGCGAGCCCTTTCATCACTTTCAGTCCAGATTGCTTATGCCTAAACATGCCAGAAGAGTCTCAACGAACAATTCCGTCTTACTCGGATTCGCTTACCGCCTCAGGGGGCCCAAAGGCAGGTGGCAACTAAAATTTCGCTGGGGGCGGATTTTTGCCACGCTCGGGTTAATGGCAGTTTGCGGCTACGCGGCACTGTCTTCAGCGTTTTACTTTTATTTCAAATACAAAAAGCACTACGAGGACGTCAGTTATTGGAGCATGTATACGCTCCCCTTTCGATTGGACGAGCACAAGCGTGAAATGGGGGAATATCAAATCGAAAAGGCCAAGAAAATACTCAAGAGCCCCGATTTGGATCAAAAGAAATTTTTCGCTGCTTATCAAAATCTTCGGGCCGGGGTACTCAAATCTCCCGCCAACCTAGAAGCCCGTATGATGCTTGCAGAAATGCTGATATTTCTGCTCAAGAATCAGGATATGGGCATGAGCGTCTTGCAACAGGGGGTCCAGTATGCGTATCAAGATTTTGCATTTCTGCAGTATTACATAAAAATCCTGTTGAATTTCAAAAAGGACGCAGAGGTCATCGACTTGGCTGAACGCATCCTTGCGACCGATCCTGGAACAGAGATTCAGAAACTGCTCGCTCTCGGTGCAGCAACCGCTCACCAGTTTCGGGGCAATTTCGATCAGGCCGAAGATTATGTTCAGACCTATCGACTCGACGATGAGTTGGAAGGGGCTCTACTGTCCGCTCAAATCAGTTGGGAACGCGGTCAAAAACAAACAGCCATTGCCAAATTAAAGGCAAGTGTAGGCAGGTATACCAACGACGAAGCTATTTACGCCCGCCTGAGTCGTTTCTATCGCAAAATGGGTGATTTTGAAAAAGCACGCGCAGAAACGGTTAAAAGGATCGTGAATGCACCACTGGAAATCGGCCCAAAAATCGATTTGCTCCACATTCTGCGGAACATAGGTGAAGCGGAGCGCGCGGAGCGCCAAGCAGAAGATGTTTTTTTACAGTACAAAAATGACAAATCCAGCCTCCTCAAACTCGCTAGCTACGGTGCTGAATTTGGCTTGGTGGACTTAAATCGCCGAATCTATCAACATGCATTGGCATCCGATTACGATATCGCTTCTTTCGCCCTCATGCTCATCGAAGCCAATATCGAACGTAAACAATATGACGAAGCCATCCGGTTTACCGAAGAACTGGTGAAAGAACGGCCAGATTGGCTGGAACGCCACTGGGCAATTTTCAACAGCCTGCGCGCAGTTGCTCACTTCGGTAACGGCAACAAAGACCTCAGCAATATTTATTTAGACCAATTCTTGAAGGAAACTCATGTTCGGGTTGAGTCATTGTTAGCGGTTTCAAATGCTTTCCTAGAGTTGGGCGGGCAAGAAGAAGCCCGGGCAGTCTTACTCCAAGCCTACAGCAACAACCCTGAAAATCAGGCCGCGCTGTCGCAGCTGATAAAACTCGAAATCCAACTGGGCAATTCTGCTGACCTGGGCGGCTACCTTAAACGATTGCTGAAAATGCGGCGCCCTTCGATCGATCTGTTAAACGAAGCCTATCGAAAACTGGGCAGCGACCGGTTTATCTTTACGCGCGATCGAAAGGGCCTCCTAATTGAACTCAATTCAATTTTGAATCCCATTCAAGAGACGCCGAACACATCAACTCCTTCTTGACGAAGACTCGTGGTCCTCGTCGTCTTCAGGCTTAGGCAATTTGCGCACCGTCACTGAAATAATCCGCCGTTCGTCCACCTCGTCGATTGTCAGGGATAGCCCGATATCCTCCAAGACGACTTGTTCACCATTTTCGGGAAAACGGCCTAATTCAGAGGTGATCAGACCGCCAAACGTGGACACATCGTCATTTTCTATCTCGATCTCTAAAATCTCCTCGAGGTCATGCAATGGGGTCAAGCCGTCCACTTTGTAATCCACCAAGGAAATGGCGCTGACCTTTTCCTCTTCAATAGCGTCAAACTCGTCATCAATTGCCCCGACCAGCTGCTCAAAAATATTTTCCAAGGTCAACACCCCAATGGTGCCACCGAACTCGTCCAACACCAGCGCCATATGCCCCTTTTTCAGCAGTAACAATTTTAATGCGTTTTCCAAAGGTTCTTCGCTCGAAAGGCTGACGATCTCTCGCTTGATATTCCGCAATCGCAGATGCTCCATTTTGCCCTTAAACCGAAAAATGTCTTTAATATGAATCACCCCCACGCAACGGTCTAAGTCCTCCTCGCACAGGGGATAGCGCGTATGTCCAAATGTCTTTGCAACCGCGATATTTTCTTCCAAACTGTCGCTCAAATCCAAGATTTGTACTTGATTGCGGGGCAGCATCACATCTGACACGACCAGCTCGTTCATTTTCAAGCCGTTGGTCACAATCTTTCGAGCCAGTGGTCCCATCCGCAGATCCTGCCCACCCAAAGCGCGCAGTTGTACTTCGACATCGAGCAAATCAAAATCCGCCGGTTCGTCGCCTGCCCCGCGCGGCGTCAAGGCTTTGGCAGACCGGTTTGCCAGCCGCACCCAGGGCCCGAGCAAAAAAACCAGTAGCCGCGCAACAGATGCACTGCAGCGCAAAGCCCTTTGCGGTTTGCGCAACGCCCAACTGCGCGGCAACAAATCGGCGAATATATACCAAATCGTAACCGCCAGAAAAACCGCACATGCATCCCATAACAACGCATTGCCCATGCCCTGCAATCCGGCACCGAACCAAATTTCAAGCAACAGGCGCTGGATCAGTATACCGACGACAAAACTCGACAAAATGAGGAAAAAACGAATAACCGGCGCCACGCGTCCTGCATTTTGCATCAGATAGTCAGCTGCCGCTTCGCCAATAGTATCGTCTTCATGGCTCTCCAAAGCACGATACCGCAGTTTGACCAGACTGATTTCACAAGCGACCAACAGCATGCTGAGCACATACAGTAAGCCGAGTCCCACCATGCAGCCCAGCCAATTAAACGTTATCGCATTCACGGCGTCGATCGCTCCTTTAGCAGGCATGTATGTTCGGGACCTGCCGCAAGTTGTCCAAGGACAGCGAGCAGCCGCTCATTTTGCGACTGGGTTCCTACCGAAATTCGAATATGGTTAGGCATTGAGTAAGGTTTTAGTGGACGGGTGATCACCCCGTGACGTTGGAGAAATTCAAAAACTTCCAGCGGTTTTTCAACTCTCAAAAGCACAAAATTCGCTTTGCTTGGATAGGTTTCGAGTCCGAGTTCCCGCAACCCTGTATCGAGCTGTGCCAAACCGGCCTGATTCACCCGGCGACTTGCCGCTACAAATGAGGTATCTTGCAAGGCGCCGACCGCTGCTGCTTGCGCCAGGGCATTCACATTGAAAGGCTGGCGGACTTGGTTCAACAGCTCAATCATCTCTACCGAACCATAGCCATACCCAATCCTGAATCCTGCGAGTCCATAAATTTTAGAAAATGTCCGCACGCACAGGATTTTTTTGTTGTCTCGCATGTATGCACGCATATCCGGAGCGGCTTCCAGGTATTCGACATACGCTTCGTCGAAACAAAAAATCACATGTTCGGGTAAGTGCGCAATGAAATGTGCCAACTCCTCGTCTGTGTTGGCAGTACCTGTCGGATTATTAGGACTCGGCAAAAACACAATTTTTGTGCGGGCTGTTATGGCCCGCAACACAGCATCCAGGTCATGCTTGAAATCCGGCATAGCGACCGCCACCGGCTTGGCCCCGCACAGCAATGTGGCCAGCTTGTAAACAATAAATGCTTGCGCCCCAAACACCACTTCATCGCCTGGCCGTAAAAAGGCCTGGGCCAATAAAACCATGATCTCATTGGAGCCATTGCCCACGATGATACGCTCAGCCTCCACACCCAGCTTGGTGGCGAGCGCGGCTCGCAACTGCACACAGCCCCCGTCGGGGTACAAGTGACTCTCTGCCAAATGCCGCCTGACGGCTTCCAGCGCCAATGGCGACGGCCCGAGAGGATTCTCGTTGGACGCCAGTTTCAAGACATCACCCAGCTCTAAACGAAATTCCCGGGCCACTTGTTCGATAGGCTTTCCAGGCTCGTAAATAGGCTGCGTCAAAACGGATGGACACACAAGTTCTCTTAAAGTCATGAGTGTAAAACACCAAGAACTTGCCAAACCCTGATAAAAAAGCAATAAAACACTCAACGAGTGCTCAGACTCAAAAACGCTATGAAAATCATCGTCACCGGAGCTTCAGGACTGGTTGGTCACGCAACTGTGCAAGTCGCCCTTAAACGAGGCCACGACGTGGTTGCTTTTTACCACAATCGCAAGCCGGATGTACCGCCATCCGTGCGGCTGCAACAAATGGACCTCACTACCATCGAAGGTATCGTACCCATCTTATTACACGAATTTCCCGATGCCATTATTAATGCAGCAGCTGTATCTAACCCCGCTGCGGTCGATGCACAACCCGACTTAGCCGAAAAGCTCAACGTCGCCCTGCCGCGGCGCCTGGCACAAGTGGCCCATCATCTCAGTGGACGCCTGATTCACATCTCGACCGATATGGTGTTTGATGGGAGCCAACAACAACCTTACAGTTCGACGGATACGCCCCACCCCCTCAACCTCTACGGACAGATGAAACTGCTCGCTGAACGCGAGGTATTACAACACGGCGGCAAGAGCGCCACGGTGCTGCGCATCGCAATCGTAACCGGCAACAGCCCCTCCACAACCCGTAGCCTCCACGAAAAGCTATTGGCATGTCTGGCCAATGGCGAAAAGCCGACGTTGTATACCAACGAAATTCGACAACCTAATTCCGCTGACAACGTTGCAGCGGTCTTGGTCGAACTCTGCGAACGGTCTCACCTAAGCGGCATTTTTCACTGGGCAGGAGCTGAGCCGATCAGTCGGTATGCAATGGGATTGCGCATTTTGAAGCGATTCAGTTTGCCTGAGGACTGGATCACACCGGCTGAAGATGACAACCCCAAACGGCCGCATCACCTCACTTTCAATCTGGAACCTTTGCTTTCCAAGTTAAAAACCCGCCCCACATTTTTTGCTGATCAGCTTGAAGACGCACGGATCCCGCCTGTGTGTCAGACCTGGTACGCGAACATGCTCAACCTGTCCGAAGCGACAATGCCACCACCACGGTTGATCAAAGGACGCGATTTTTGAACAGGGCCGGAAATGCAATGCGATCTTCATTTCGCTGTACTTGAAATTTGACTTCAGTCTCCAGCTGTCGATACTTTTGTTATCATTCGCAACAAGTTCACAACAATACACATTTAAAAGCGATCGTGCACGTCTTACCAATCCGATCCGACTCCCCAGAAACGAACATGGCGCTCGACTTACTGATGCTCGAGTCTTACTCAGAGCCGGAGGTCCCGAGATTTCGTCATTATGGCTGGAGTGTGCCCTCCTGGACATTTGGCTACAGCCAGAAATGGGGTATCAAGCATGACCTCATTTGTGAAATGGCCGCACACATTATCCGTCGTCCGACCGGAGGCGGTCTGGTGGACCACTTTCATGACTGGACGTATGCCTTGGTGATCCCCGCATCCAACTCATTATCTGCCGAAAAAGCGGTGATCTCCTATAAAATCGTTCACGAAGCATTGGCGCGTGCCCTGGAGGCCAATGGTTGCACTGTACTTTTGAAATCGAAAGATGAGACCTCCAAAGACGTCATCAACTCATCGATTCTCGATACTCCACCACCATCCGATATTTGCTTTGAACATCCTGAAGTGTACGACGTGGTACAGGAAAATGGTGCTAAAATAGCCGGTGCTGCCCAAAAGCGCAGTCGGGAGGGTCTGCTATTTCAGGGCTCGATTAATCGCCAGGCTGTCGGCGAAATGGACTGGGACGCATTTCTGCAAACATTTTGCAAAGAACTTGGAAGCGCTCTGGGAACGTCTCCCAAAGACGTCCACTTTCCCCCATTCGATTCGGATAAGATAAACGAGCTCAGCCAGAAATTTAATTCAGAAGATTGGAATCGACAACGCTAGCCTCGATATCACCAGCTTGGAGGCGGCATGGCCGGAACGCTCGGATACGATCGCACTACCCAAGTCACTCATCGCGCAGCACGTCCAGCGGTGGGCGCGTCGCAATACTGTAACTGTTGACCACCCCCATAAACGTTGTCAAAGCGGTCACTGATAACATCACGATGACAAACGATGCTATCGGGATGTTGGGCTCGACCTTAAAAAGAAAAATGCCGAGGCCCCACGCTGCAACCCCGGACAGCAGCATCCCCACTGCCGCAGACAGCAAGCCCAAAAACACATACTCGATGGTTACGATACCCAGAATTTGTCGTGCGGAAGCCCCCATTGTCCGCAGCAACACGCTTTCGCGCGCCCGCTGATAACGACTGGTGATCACCGCCCCGACCAACACGATCAATCCGGTAATGATCGCAAACGACCCCATAAACCGAATCACATACGCCACCCGGTCCAGCACCGTCTGCAACGAACCCAGGATCAGTCCCAGATCTACGGTGGTTATATTGGGATAAGTCGCCACCACCTTTTGCTGCAATTCAGCTGTTGCAGCAGCGCCTCCCGTTTGCGTAAACGCAATATAAAACGTCGGTGCCGCTTCTAAGACACCAGTGGGGAACACCGTAAAAAAGTTGGAACGCATCCGCTGCCAATCCACTTCACGAATGCTGGTGACCACCGTTTCCACCGGTATTCCCTGCACATCAAAGACCAGCTTATCACCTGTCCAAATCCCCAAATCTTCCGCCATGCCCCGCTCCATCGAAATCGGCACGGGCTGCGCGGTCAACCCTTCCCATTGGCCGACGAATGTGCCCTCGACCAATGACTCTGTCGACGCTTTTAAACGGTCGCGATAAGTGGACCGCCACTCACGATTCAAAATCCAGGATTCAATCTGCGCATCTGAATCTTTGCGGATAGATGCCACTGAGCGATCTTTGATTTGCACCAGGCGCATGGTCACCACCGGTGCCTCCTCAATAACCGCCAGGCCCTCTGCTTCGATCAACGCATACAGTTCCTCACGTTGATCCGACTGCACATCGAAAAATAATACATTCGGCTCGTCGGCACGGTCCAGGCGATCAGTTTGGTTCAGCAACATATATTCCACCAAATAAACCGTGAACACCAGAAACGTTCCCATGCCCAGCGCAATCATCACATACAGCGTGCGGTTGTTCGGCCGATAGAGATTTTTGATGCCCTGCCCGACGACAAAGGACCGCACACCCCGCGCACCCCACTTTAAACTGAACCGAAGTAACCCAGCCAACGCGTATAGAATGACGAACACCGCGATGCATCCCAGGCAAAAGAGCACGCCATGCCACCAGACGCTGACCTGCCAGATACTGAAGAGCAGAAACAGGGTGCCAATCGCCGCGATCACCAGTAGCGCCCAGCGGTCGCGCCAAATTGCGTAGCGACCTTCGACGCGGGCTCGCAAAGCCCGCAGCGGCGATACCGTTCGAACGGGCAACAACGGCAGCATCGAAAACAAAACGGCAATACTCAGCCCAAATAAGAATCCCACCCATATACTGCGCCAGGAAAAAAACACCGCCAAATCAAATGGCAAAAACGGCAGCAGCAAGCTTGGTAACAGCGACTGCAATCCAGCCCCCAAGCACGTGCCAATGCCCACACCGAGCACAGCCACCGCCATCACCTGCAACCAAAAAACCAGGAATGCCTTGTGCCGACTCACTCCAAGACAGCGCAACAAAGCCACTGCTTCAAATTTACTTTGCAAATACACGTGGACGGCACCTGCAATGCCAATCGAGCCCAACAACAGCGCCACCCATCCAACGAGTTGAATAAAACGGTATACGTTCTCTATCGCATTGCCAATGCGCTCTTTGCGCGTTTCTACTGTTTCGTAACGCAATCGTTCACTGGCCACAAGCTCAGCCATCTCCCCATCCAGCCGCTGCGTATCGAAACCTGCTGGGAACTCGAAATAGGCACGGTGACGGACCACACTCCCAAATTGCAACAGCCCCGTCGCCTCAAGAAACGTCTGCGCAATGTACACTCGCGGTGCGAACACACTGGAAAAAGCCGATTCACCGGGAATGCTCTTCACCCGCCCGGCGATCGTAAACGTCACTTTTCCCAGCTTTATCGGATCGCCAACTGCCAGCCCGTACTGCACAAACAAACTGTCATCCACCAGCGCCAGCGGTTGTGCCGCAGTATCTAAATCCACGCTCTCAGGCGCAACCACCCACTCACCGTAAAACGGGAAACCGCCCTGAATTGCCCGCACCAACACCAACCGCGTCGCGTCCTGCTCGGGCCAGGCAGCCATGGAGGTAAACCGGACCTCACGGCTCTGGCGCCCGCCCAAACCCGCAAAAAATTGCTCCGCCCGCTCCGAAAAGGGAGTTGCACTACGCATCACCAAGTCGGCCCCCAAAAGTGCCTTCGACTCGCGATCCAACCCCGTGCGCAAATTGTGCCCAAGTGACAAGACCACCACCAGGGCTGCCACTCCAAATACGATCGACAACATGCAAAACAACAATCGCCGCCGTTCTTTGCGCGCATCCCGCCACGCCATCCGCGCGCACCAGCGCATACCGTAGTCCGCACGCACCGAGTGCGCCGCTGCATTCTCCTGACGCTTCATGTCGACTCACTCAATTCGCCGCCACGAATCTGAACACTGCGATCCAAACGGGCTGCCATGTCCCGATCGTGCGTTACCAACACTAACGTCGTGCCCCATTCGCGATTCATTTCGAACAACAAATCGACAATCCGCGCACTGGTCACATCGTCCAAATTACCCGTCGGTTCATCGGCAAACAGGATCTTAGGGTGATTGATAAACGCACGCGCCAGAGCCACCCGTTGCTGTTCGCCCCCCGATAACTGCACCGGATAATGGTCTAAGCGTTCGGCAAGTCCAACGCGCTGTAACAGCTCTCTGGCAGCAGTGTGAGCATGGTGGTTTCCCCGCAATTCCAAGGGCACCATAACATTTTCGACTGCTGTCAACGTTGGCAATAATTGGTAATTTTGGAACACAAAGCCGACCTTTTCGTTGCGCACCCGGGCACGCTCGTCCTCTCCCAACTGTTGCAATGCAATGCCATCCAGCATCACCGAACCCGTGGAAGGTACATCCAGGCCTGCCAATAACCCCAGAAGGGTCGTCTTGCCACTCCCTGAAGGGCCGACAATGGCTAATTTTGACCCCGCTGCAATCGTCAAGTCCACACACTGTAACACTGTCAAATCTCCGTGCTCGGTCGGATACGACTTACTCAGCGCTGAGGTTTGCAGTATCACTGGATTCTCATTTTTTATATTCATTGCCTCCATCGAATAAATGCCTCATTCTCACCCTGTTAATTATGTCCATCACCCTCCAATATGCTCTCAATAAAATTCTGCCAACATTCATGTGTGCGCTGATATGGACCACCTCTTCAGTAATCGTGTCAGCCACAGAAAAGTCAACGTCACGGATTCTTTTCTTTGGAGATAGTCTCACCGCGGGCTATGGCCTCGCTCCAGAGCAAGCCTATCCTGCCCTGATCGAACAAAAAATTATTGATAATGAGTTACCCTACGACGTTATCCCAGCCGGTCTCAGTGGTGAGACTACTGCCGGGGGGGTCCGCCGACTCAACTGGATGCTGCAAAACACGCCTGTGGATATTTTTGTGCTGGCACTCGGTGCCAACGACGGTCTGCGCGGCATGGATCCGCAAGGCACTGAGCGCAACCTGCAAAAGATGATCGACCGGGTCAAAGAACAGTATCCTGATGCCAAGATTGTGATCGCCGGTCTGCAAATGTCGCCCAACCTGGGTGCGGACTACGTGCGCCAGTTCAATCAAATATTTCCGCGCATTGCCGCAAAAAATAATGCCACTCTGATCCCCTTTTTACTCGAAGACGTCGCGGGTATCCCGTCCCTCAACCTTGCTGATGGTATCCACCCAAATGCACAGGGGCATGCCATCATCGCCGATAACGTGTGGGCACACTTGCAGCCCTTGCTCGACCGATATCCCGCACCGGATGCACCGTGACCCCGTATGCCCATTGGCACGGAATTTTTGACCATGACTGAGGCAATCAAAACAATTCGCAGACGCCGTGGGGATTGGATCTTTGCGGCTATCACGTATGTGGCTGCCTTGCTTGTTTTTCTGCCGGTCATTCGGTGGATTTTTGTGCAAACAACGACGAAAGAGCAGTTGCTCCATGCCTTTGTCATTTTGTTCGGTTCCGGCGCACTGCTCGCTTACTACAATCAGGAAAAACTGCAACTGCGCCTGCAACACGACGCGTACAGTCATGGGTTACTGCTCCTCAGTTTTGGCTGCATCGCCATAAACCATTGGTTGGCACTGCCATTTTTAGGGCTCATGAGTTTTTGCTTGGCGCTGGCTGCCCTTGTCCGGTTTACCTTTGGGCCACGCACCTCCCCGATTACACACGCCCTGTTGATCGCCTTTGCCCTGTTTCTGCTGCTGATGCTGACGATGCCTCAATTCGACTGGCCGCTGCGCCGCATCGCCGGCAGTTGGTCGGCATGGTTACTCGGACTGCTGGGAAAAGGTGCGGAGTTAATCCTGATTACCCGGCCTGAACCCCAACTCATCCTGAACGTCGATCAACGTCCATTCGTCGTTGCCCCTGAATGCAATGGCTTTGGCATTATCAGTGCGTCGATTTTACTGTGTTTACTGCTGAGCATTTATCGCAGGGTATCCTTGCTCGATACTGGCTTATTGCTGATCGGTTCCGTAACGCTGGCGTTTTTCGCCAACACGGTGCGCATTTTGCTGATTGTGTGCCTCGCTCCGCATGTCGAAAATTATATGCTCATGCATGAAGTCGTGGGCGCACTGATTTTTTATGGAGCATTGGCCCTCCTGGGGTGGCTGGTGATAGGCTTCGGCAAGCAGCCGCAGGGCAGTGGTAAAACGGTAAAACAGTCAGTGACCCCAAAGATAACGCTTCGCTAGCGGCGTGTGGACATAAAGAAGACATTAAACAAACAACTATGACTGACGCATCTCAAAACAGCCATCTTCGTTCCCTCATCCAAATCTCTGTGTCTCCGCGGCAACCATACTCCATTCTATAATTTATCAATAACTAATACCTGAAGTCATAAAATGCCCAATGTGGACTTTTCCGGTTTTCTTGGACTGAACACACCTCGCTGAGGGAGTAAAACCTCATTTTTCACGTCTCCACTTGTATGGTCATGATCGGTCCCATTGGTTGAAAAGCCGATGCATTCGTAATGATTATTGCCAACGTTGGAATCCATGACCGACCGTTCCATCCGAGCACTTGAATAGCAGTCAATCGACTTTTTTTGCGAAGTATTTGCAAAAATTACATTGAAGCCAGTTATTTCCACGATAACAAATTGCAGGATGCGTTTTCAGCACGAACAGCAAATCGCCATACAAGCAGTGATACAAGCTGCTGAACTTTGTCAACAGGTTAGAACTCAGCTGAGGCAGGCGGAAAGGATGACCAAAGACGATCGGTCGCCAGTTACCGTCGCCGACTTCGGCGCACAGGCGCTGGTGCTGAAGGCGTTGGGCAAGGCATTTCCCGATGATCGAGTGGTTGCAGAAGAAGATGCTGCCGATCTCGTTGAGCCATCTCAACAAGACCTCCGCGAGCGTGTGGTGCACCACGTGCAATCGATCGATCCGGATTTTTCAGAACAAGCCATTATCGCCGCGATCAATCGTGGCCAACACGGCGGTGGTAACGACGGCCGCTTCTGGGCGCTGGATCCAATCGATGGCACCAAAGGGTTTTTGCGCAACGACCAGTATGCCATTGCACTGGCACTGATCGAAAACGGCGAAGGGGTCCTCGGCGTCCTTGGCTGCCCGAGCTTGCCCCAAGAAGGCGTGGCGCAGAACAGCCACCCTTTGGGCTGTCTGCTCGTTGCTGCAAAAGGCCAGGGTGCGCAGTTGCTATCACTGCAAGGGAACCTGCTCGACACTCTCCAGGTTGCCAACATCAGCGATCCGCGCCGGGCGAGGGTATGCGAATCCGTCGAGAGCGGGCACTCTCGCCAGGACCAGTCGGCGCTGATTGCGCAACAACTGGGTATCACCCAGCCGTCGCTCCGTATGGACAGCCAATGCAAATACGCTGCCATTGCGCGCGCAGATGCATCCATTTATTTGCGCCTTCCAACCCGACCCGGTTATGCGGAAAAAATCTGGGACCACGCCGCTGGCGCGATCGTGGTTGCGGAAGCTGGTGGCAAAGTTACCGATATCCACGGCACACCACTGGATTTCTCCCTCGGCAGAACACTGCAGCGCAATCAAGGTGTCGTCGCCACAAATGGGCATTTACACGACGCAGTCATTAACGCCGTACAAGCAAGCCTATGATCGGCTGAAACGACCCCGACCGACGTGCATCGCACGGACGGGTGCGCGCCTATCTACGATTTTGCTGACTGAGCCGGAGACTCCGCGGTATACACTACCTTTAATCGCAGAAACAATTTATTTTCATTCAATTCGGCAGAAGGAATGGGCGCATCCGACGTCACGCATGCTAATTTTAGAGAGAGCACGCTGGAAGAGTTTATCGGCCCTCCCAACCAGCAACATTTAAATGCACATACAGATGACACTGCAGTACGCAGGCGGCAGTTTCGCAGAGAAAATGTTCGCGAACATGCGCAAACCGCAGTCCCTCGCTTCTACGAGCCACCTGCGGATATCAGCAATTGGTTGATCGATCATGAAGAAACCCGCATCTTTGAATCGGTGCCCGGCTATGCAACCTCTCCCTGCTCAGCCTGAGGACGCCGAATTCGTTGCCTACCCATTTGAGTTTATCGATTAATCCAGATTATGCGTCAGTGTGTTAAGCTAGCCAACAGCCGTTCAATTTCTTCCAACTTGGCGGTGTTATCTGCAAGCTGTTGGCGAGCACCCGCAACCACCTGTTCCGGTGCCTGATTTACAAATTTCGTATTTTCCAGCTTGGCACGAATGCCCTGCAAAATACCTTCGAGTTTCTGCTTTTCTTTGCCCAAACGCGCCTTTTCAGCCTCGACATCGACTGAACTTGCCAAGTCCAAATAAAGAGTGCCGAACTCGGTCACCACTGCAGGCGCATCGGTAACAGCCGATTTGGTGGCAATCGATTGGGCTCCGACTAGCTTTTTTAATTTGTCCACATGAGATAAAACAATGGCTGCATCCTGCTCATCACTGACTAAATAATAGGCTACATCCTTTTTGTTGGCCAAATTGTACTGCGCCTTTAATGCACGCGCCTTGGACACAAAATCGCGCACGTTCACAATTTCCTGTAATGCTTGTCGGTTCAACGTCACACCTGCTGCCTGGAGTGTCGCATGCAACGATGCGCCGTCACCAACCGGACTGTTTTGCATAAAATCATCCGTCCCACCAAATCCCATGTCGTGCCAGAGTTGTTCAGTGATAAAGGGAGTGATGGGATGCAACATCAACAATACTTGACGCAGACAAAGGTCCTGAATCGCCAGGCAGTTCATCTTTAAGCCGGTGTCTTTTAATTTCGATTTGGAGATCTCGACGTACCAATCACAAAAGTCATTCCAGAAAAAACTGTAGAGGTGCTGCGACGCTGCATGGAATTCATACTGGTTGAGGCTGTCATCATAGCGATCCAGGGTGTCGATGAGTTGGCATAGAATGGCATGGTCGTCGGCATCAAATTGCTCGACGTCCAGACGCGCCACCAGTTGCTCAAGGTCGGTTACCTCCTGGGTGTCGGTATGGTTTTGCATTTGCCGAAAACGCGCGGCGTTCCATAACTTGTTACAGAAATTACGCCCGTGTTCGACCGCCGGGCACACCGTAGGCTTACCGTCTTGGGCTGCTGCATATTGGAACAGAATGTCCTGCCCTTTCGGTGCGATCATCAGCAATCCCAGGCGCAGCGCATCCGCACCGTATTCGTCGATCAAATCCAGTGGGTCGGGAGAATTGCCCAACGACTTCGACATTTTCCGGCGCTGGCCGTCGCGAATGAGCCCGTTGAAGTAGACGTGCTTAAACGGCACCTCTCCTTTAAATTCCAGGCCCGCCATGATCATGCGCGCAACCCAGAAAAAAATGATATCAAACCCGGTCGCCAATACATTTGTAGGATACCAAAAATCGAGTTCCTGCTGCTGCTGCGCATCGGGGTTGGGCCAACCAAAGGTTCCAAACGGCCACAGCCAAGAACTCGCCCACGTGTCCAACACATCCTCTTCCTGTTCCCAATTTTCTGGGTCCGCTGGCCCTTCAACAGAAACGTGCACATATTCGGGGTTGCGAAAATCTTCGTCAGTAAGTGCAGCGCGATCGAGCCCCTTTTTGTACCAAACAGGAATGCGATGGCCCCACCACAACTGGCGACTGATGCACCAGTCTTGAATATTGTTCAGCCAATGAAGGTAGGTTTTTGTCCAACGCTCCGGGTAAAATCGAATGGTGCCATCTTGAACCACCTGCTTGGCCTCCTCGACCTTGGGATACTTCAGCCACCATTGATCCGACAAGCGCGGCTCAATCGGCACATTCGCCCGCTCGGAGAAACCGACATTGTTTTCATAGTCCTCGACCGCAACCATCAACCCCATCTCTTCGAGCTTATCCGCTGCCACTTTGCGCGCCTGAAAACGATCCATACCACAGAACGCACTGCCCGCCTTTTCATTGAGGGTGCCATCCGGATTCAACACATCGATAACCGACAATTGATGGCGTTGGCCAATTTCCCAGTCTGCACGGTCGTGGGCAGGCGTGACCTTTAGTACACCCGTCCCGAATGCACGATCGACATGTTCGTCTAACACAAAGGGGATTGGTTCGCGCGGAAATGGCCGCCAAACATGCTTGCCGTGCAAGTGCTGGTAGCGCTCATCCTGCGGGTGAATGGCTACCGCGGTATCCCCCATAATCGTTTCAGGACGCGTGGTGGATATCTCAACATATTCGCCCGGCAACTCCACAATTGCATACCGCATCTTATACAGTTTGCCCTTTTGCGGCTGCATGATCACTTCCTCATCCGAGAGCGCCGTCAACGAAACCGGGCACCAGTTCACCATGCGCTGCCCCCGATAAATATGGCCTGCCTCGTAGAGCTTCACAAAAGCCGTCAATACCGCCTCGGAATAGTCCTCATCGAGCGTGTGCACCGCACGATCCCAGTCACAGGAAGCACCCAGTTTACGCAATTGCTGCAAAATAATGCCGCCGTGTGCATCTCGCCATTGGCATGCCTTCTCCACGAAATTTTTTCGCCCGAGATCGTGGCGGGTCTTGCCTTCGGTTTCGCGTAGCTCGCGTTCTACTCGTGTTTGGGTGGCAATCCCTGCATGATCGGTACCCGGCATCCACACCGCAGCTTTGCCCTGTTGGCGGGCACGACGAATCAGGATATCTTGAAGGGTGTTGTTCAAGATGTGCCCCATGTGCAGAACGCCGGTAACATTCGGCGGTGGGATGACGATGGCATACGGCTCTTTGCCATCTTCGGCCACTCCGCGAAAACAGCCGTTATCGAGCCAACGTTGATACCAGTGATGTTCGACCTCAGCGGGGTCGTAGACTTTGGCGATTTCTGACATAGAGCCAGAAATTCAATCCAGCCCCGCCAGAGAGTCGAGAATTTTCGGTGAATGGATGTTTGATTCTAAGCTTTTCTATGCCCCAAAGCTACTTACTCGGTTCAAGCTGACCTGCAATTTAGATTTTAGTGACCGAGATTGCAAGAATTGTGGAATGTCTTTTCTGGAGCCTTCTCAACCTTCGTATCGCACTGTTTGGTTCCCACTTCCGTCAAGCGTTACATCTGATTACTATCCACATGTGGGTTCCTCCATTGACGTTCGAAGGTCAATTCACTTGGAATACTACATCTGCACAGATCTCTGTGAGCTTTGCCTTTAATTGGTTAATTTTTCTTGTAAAATATTCACTGTCACTAATTTTATCTGCTCGAATTCTAGTTAAATAGTCTGTGGGCATCGCTCCGTTATCCCTGAAGGTGTAGTAGTCTTTTTGTGTTTTAAAAAAACCTGACCGAAATTTTCTTTGAACGAAATTAATAGTGGCATTTGGGTTGATATTTTCTGAAATAAATGATTTCAGCCCCTTACGATCATAGTTCATAGTACTGGCTATTTCGCGAAATGCCGCTGAACTTGCAGTTCCACGAAATCTAAAATTTGCCCACCCACTCGGGTCCACCACATTCGGATTCTTATGCTGCCCTAATGCAAAGCGATTCAATGCTGCAATCGAACGCCCTTGAATAAATTTGTCCGGTCCAGGAAACGCACCCATCTCATAATCAAACAAGCGACCGTTCCACTGCCCCGTATTGGCGGAGGCAATCAACACGTGGCCGGTGTAGCCACGGGTATTTTCAGCTGCTGGGGCGTTACTGATGTCAGCTGCTACACCACTGGCCGCCACCTGCAACCCCCAAGGGTCATAGCGCGCAGAATCCTGCGCAATGCCATCATTATCAACGGTTCGCACCGGGCTACCGAGGTGATCTTTAAGCAAACATGTATACTGCGGGCTGCTGGGGTTGCTCACATCCATCTGCACGTCGGGACTGTAGCCTTTGGCGCGAATATACACCACCGACTGGCTATCACTGGCATTGTTGGGCGTCCATAGCCGATAATCCATCCTTTTTAAATAAAATGTCTTACGCCCGTCTGCATACCTGCGCAACATCACCGACGACTGTCTTCGTCAGTCGATTGCTCGCCAAATCATAGCCATATTGACCGACATCATTGCCACCGACACCGGTATCAAGGCTGCTCGACGCATAAGGGCTGCCCCCATAAGCAATTGCCATGGATGCCAGCAGTGACAGGCACAGTCGAAAGGGAGAGAACAAAATAACAATTCTTTTCATTTTTAAATTTTAAGTTGGATAGTTATCAAAGCATGTATATTATTTTAAATTTGTTAAAATATAATATAATAAATTTGGCAATTTCTTTTTAATTTTGCGAACAACAATTCGTTCACGCGGCATCTCTCCGTGCACTACATGGAGTGTATAAGTGCAGCATTTTAAGCGGGGCAAGTGTTTTTTAATATTCGATAGATGTTTGAATCCGCCTTATATCCAATCCCATAACTGCTGTTACAATCAACACAACTACTCAGCACTCTGGAACAGCCAACCTGGGCCTTGAGCACTGCACTGCTAAACTCCGGGCTCAGTTATGTTCGGTGCTGAGCTATGGCGCAAATTCCACCGGATTGGAATCTGGAACAATACTACCCATTTTATTGTGGCAAGCACTGTAGCCATCACCAACGGTCAGGGCATTTTGATGTTAATGATCGTTTTCTAATGCGAATCTTTACCCATAAGTCATAGACGTGTGTGCATCGCATTCTCGGCACATCCAGCAGTGTTGAGTCGCTGACCGTATATCGCCGAAAAACTAAGGGCTAAGGTGGACGCTCTTCCTTTAGTTTACGGACCTGCCAAGCATGGGGCGCCCGTTTACGGGTCGCCGCCTTCTGCTTGCTGCGACATGTCGCAGCTAATGGAAACCTGCTTCGTGCCGCAGAACTCCCGACAAGCTGCGGTTTTTACCTACTTACCAATTCCGAACGCTTCAAACCCAAGCTTCTTCAGCGCTTTGAGATCCAGTATATTACGACCATCGAACAGGAACGCTGGCTTCAGCATGGAAGCGTAAATCTTATCATAATCGTAGGTTTTGAACGCATCCCATTCAGTTAAAATCAGCACTGCGTGTGCACCTTTGGCCGCGTCATAGGGGTCCGCTACACATTCGATATTGTCCAAGTTTTTTGCGTCCACATACTTCAGATCGTTTTCAATCTGTTGCTGGGATACCTTGGGGTCGTAGACCGAGATGTTAGCCTGCTCTGCCAATAAATCGCGACACACATAAATCGCCGATGACTCGCGGGTGTCGTTGGTGTCTTTTTTAAACGCAAACCCAAAAACTGCGATTTTTTTACCCGATACCGTATTAAACAACGTCTTTACCACGCGCTGCGTAAACCTGCGCCTCTGATAATCGTTCATGGCAACCACCTGCTCCCAGTAAAAAGCAACTTCTGGTAAACCAAAATGCTCACACAAATAAACCAGATTGAGAATGTCTTTTTGAAAACACGATCCCCCAAACCCTACCGAAGCTTTCAAAAATTTCGGGCCAATCCGGCTGTCCGTACCAATCGAATGCGCGACTTGGTCCACATCCGCCTCGGTCGCCTCGCACAATGCCGAAATGGCATTGATCGAAGAGATGCGCTGCGCTAAAAAGGCATTTGCGGTCAGCTTTGAAAGTTCTGAAGACCAGACATTGGCGGTCAAAATACGCTCGCGCGGTACCCAATGTGCATACACATCCACCAATGTTTGAACGGCGGCATTACCCTCGGGCGAATCTTCTCCACCAATCAACACCCGATCCGGTGAATACAGATCTTCGATCGCCGTGCCCTCCGCTAAAAATTCAGGATTCGACAATACCTGAAATTTTGGCCCATCGGGGTTAGCCGACAATATGCGCCGAATGGCCTCCGCAGTTCTTACGGGCAACGTCGATTTTTCAACGACGATTTTGTCAGTCTTGGCAACGCGACCAATTTGCCGGGCACATAACTCGATATACTTCAGATCAGCGGCCTTGCCGGCACCCACACCATAGGTCTTGGTAGGCGTATTGACCGCCATGAAAATGATATCCGATTCCGCTATCGCCGCGTCCACTTCGGTTGAGAAAAATAAATTCCGGCCCCTGGATTCATCCACCACAGCTTGTAATCCGGGCTCGAAAACCGGCAGTTCGTCCGAATTCCAGGCTGCGATTCGCCCTGCATTCATATCAACGACCGTCACCGTGATCTCCGGGCATTTCTGGGCGATTACAGCCATTGTGGGTCCCCCAACATATCCAGCTCCTATACAACAAATTTTCATAATTCAGTAGTGTTAAACTTAATTTTTTAGAGATAGCATTTTGATTGTAAGCCCTCCACTCAATAGAGAAGGTTGAACATTCGGCAACTATTTAGTGTGATTTTGCTCTACAATATAAAATTTTGCCTTAAATTATGGTTCTTCTCATTCCAAACAATCACTCCATTAAAAATCATTATGCACGCTAAAATGTTTCTCGTCACCGGATGCGCCGGATTTATTGCTGCCAGGACAGCAGAAATGCTGCTGGAATCAGGCCACAAAGTCGTCGGTATCGACAATATGAATGACTACTACGACCCTACTATTAAAGAATTCCGCTTGCAGCGATTGCACACGCACGCGAATTTTTCTTTCAGCAAAATCGATCTTGAGGACTTGGATGCGCTCGAATCGCTCTTTTCGCAACACACGTTCGACGCCGTGCTCAATCTGGCTGCACGCGCGGGCGTTCGCTACAGCATGGAAAATCCATTCGTCTACATGACCACTAACGCGAATGGAACGCTGAACCTCTTATCGCTGTGCCAGCGCTTCGAAATTAAAAAGTTTTTGTTGGCGTCCACCTCGTCTCTCTATGCCGGACAAAAAATGCCGTTTGTCGAGGACTTGCCTGTAAACACGCCGATTTCACCGTATGCCGCGTCGAAAAAAGCGGCAGAGGTGATGGCGTATACGTACCACTATTTGTACGGCTTAGATGTCTCAGTCGTGCGCTATTTTACGGTTTTTGGACCAGCCGGGCGGCCGGACATGAGTATCTTTGCATTCATCAAGTGGGTCGATGAGGGCACACCGATCACCATGTATGGCGATGGTTCACAGAGCCGAGACTGGACCTATGTGGACGATATTGCCCGTGGCACCATCGCAGCAGCCACACGCGAAGTCGGTTACGAAATCATCAATCTCGGTGGTGGCCGCAATCCGAAAACGTTAAAATATATTCTCGAATTGATCGAACAAGCCATCGGCAAAAAGGCGGTCATCGACCACAAGCCCTTCCACATAGCGGATATGAAGGAAACCTGGGCCGACATCTCTAAAGCCAAACGGCTGCTGGATTGGGAACCTGAAATCACCGCGGAGGATGGAATCGAACACACTGTTCGCTGGCATATGGACAACCAGACGTGGTTAAAAAATGTAAACGTCTGATCCATGAAGCAAGCACCGGTTCCTGTCAGTATCATCATTCCGATAAAAAACGAAGCACCCAACCTACCTCGGTGTTTAGCTTCTGTTCAATGGGCAGGTGAAATTTTCGTCGTCGACTCGAATAGCACCGACGGTTCGCAAAAGATTGCTACAGAAAACGGTGCAACTGTGGTACAATTTGGATTCAATGGAACGTGGCCCAAAAAGAAAAACTGGGCTCTCGAGACGCTGGACTTCAAATTCGAATGGGTGTTCATTCTGGATGCCGATGAGGTGTTGACACCTGAAGCGGAAGATGAGTTTCGGCGCATCACCAGCGATGCTCGGCATCCAGTCGATGGTTATTGGATCAATCGGCGATTCCATTTTATGGGCAAGTGGCTCAGGCACGCTTACTGGCCCAACTGGAACCTGCGCTTGCTCAAACACACAAAAGGGCGCTATGAAAAACTCACAGACGCTCCAACCAACAGTGGCGATAATGAAGTTCATGAACATATTGTCATCAATGGCAAAACCGGGCATCTCAAGTCTGTGATGGATCACTACGCCTTCCCCGATGTGGCAACGTTTGTGGAAAAGCACAATCGGTATTCAAATTGGGAAGCGCACGTCGCACTGGATCTATATCTGAGTGGCAAGCAACCAGCGCTGGATGGGGGTGATGTCAGTTGGCGCCGCAAAATGAAACAATCGGTGCAACACCTGCCGTTTCGCCCGACCCTGCGCTTTCTCTATGTATATATTTTGCAAAGAGGGTTTTTAGACGGTAAAGAAGGTTATTATTTTGCCCGGCTGCACGGTGTTTATGAATTGCTCTCCGTCGCCAAAATTTACGAGATGAAAAAGCGTGTGCAGGCACATCCCGACTGATTTGGGGAAATTTCCCACGTCTGACAGCCGCTTATTTAACAATCTCTGCTTATGAGCGACGCGCCGTGCAGCGACTGGCTTGGCTGAGCTTCGCCGCATCAAGGAGCTTGCGGCTGCGCAGCCCTTAAAAACGCATCCCCTTTCACCCTGCAACCGTGGGGTGCCCATTTACGGGTCACCGCAATCGAATACCCGGTTGCTCCAGCCCTTGCCAAAAAAAACAGCTTCAAAAACTAAACATAGGCTAGCCCGAATGGCACTTGGTTAAGCTGGGTTGTGGAGGATTTTGATGGGTGGATTTTCCGAGCGGAAGTGCTCGAAGTATTCGTGTCGGGGTTTCTGCAACCATCGGGTGCATTGGGGTCTTCGTTTGACCCTTCGCGATTCGTTTCATCCGGGTCTTTCGGTCACGGTTCTTTCGACGAGATACAGTCACATTTTTGCGCGTTGGCGCATGCGCAGGATCGGACGTTTTGCCATATACCGGAAGTTGTCAACGAAGGTGAGAACTTCCAGTTGGGCGCCTCACAGGCTCAGGCGGCGGTGGTTTACACCCTTTTCTGTTGCCGCTTTGAGCATGATCAGGCGCATCAGCAGTTCTTTCTCGATCATCGCTGGGATTTCCGCACTCTTTTTTTTACGGTTTCAAAACTTTTTGAAACTCGGTAGCTGCCGAGAGGTGCTTTTAACTAAGTGCCATTCGCGCTAGCCGGCAAACGTTTTGTCACTTAAATAGGCACGCACTTTGTCCAAACTCCATGTATTGAAAACATGCGATTTTTCTAACCAACCTTTACGGGCGATATGCACACCTGTTTTATAAAACTCGAAGCCTGCGGTATCGTGTGCGTCTGGATTGATGCTGCACATCAAACCGCGCTCGGCGGCTTTACGCCAATGCCGCCAGTCCATATCTAAGCGCCAGGGATTCGCGTTCAACTCAATTATCACATGGTTCGCCAAGGCTGCATCAATGACTTTCTGCACGTCGACCGCATACGGCTCGCGCTTCAACAACAGGCGCCCGGTCAAATGGCCCAACATCGTCGTCGCCGGATGCTCAATAGCTTTGATGATTCGCGCCGTCATCGCTGTTTCATCCAGACTGAATGCGTTGTGCACCGAGACCACCACGTAATCGAGTTGCTGTAAGACGCTATCTTCCAAATCCAGGCTGCCATCTTTCAAGATATCACATTCAACACCGGCAAACACATACGGGGTGAACGTGCCCGCTTCATTCAATGCCTGCACCTCTGCAATTTGCTGCAGAACACGCTCTTCATCTAAGCCATTGGCTTGAAAACTGGCCTTGGAATGGTCGGCAACTCCCCAATATTCAAACCCCAGGTCCTGTGCTGCCTGCGTCATCTCGCGCAAGCTGTTGTGCCCATCTGAGGCATGCGTGTGATTGTGGAAGACACCGCGAATGTCGCGCTCCTCGACTAAGTTCGGCAAGGCATCGTTTTCCGCGGCTGCAATTTCACCACTGCCTTCACGCAACTCGGGGGGAATAAATGCCAAGCCCAGCAGTGCGAACAAGCCTGCTTCCGAATCGATGGTCCGCCCCACTTCATCCACCATCTTACCGCCTGCACCTTTTTCGCCCAGTCCCCACTCACTCAAGGACAAGCCACGCTCCAGAGCTCGCTGGCGCATTTTCACATTGTGATCCTTGGAACCGGTGAAATGGTGCAGGGCATAATAAAACTGCGCTTCTGGAACAACGCGTAGGTCCGCCTGCAATCCATCTTGCAGCCGAATACTGGCTTTTGTCTCTCCCTTAGCGGTGATTTCTTTCACCTCTGGCTGTTGCGTAAACCAATTCATAATGGGCTGCGGGTGTGCCGAGCCGACTAGAAAGTCCAAATCCCCCACGGTTTCCATACACCTGCGCAAGCTACCTGCATGCTCTGCCAGGGCAACTTCGGGGAGCTGCCTGAGGCCTTCCAAAATCGGCTGAGCGATAACAAAAGCATCATACCAGCGATGCCGCTTGCCATAGGCTTCTCGATTGGCGATCCCGGCCAGGATTTTTTCGGCTGTCTTTTTGCCGAAGCCCTGCAGTGCCGCGACGTCTCCATTACGGCATCCCGCTGCGAGCGCATCTATGTCCTCAATACCAAGTGCATCGCATACTTTCCTGATTTTTTTGGGCCCCAATCCCGGGATCTCCAACATCTCGATCAAACCAGGTGGAATCGATGCTTTGAGATCATCGTAGTAGGCAAGTTTGCCGGTGGTGTAGAGGGTTGATATTTTCTCAGCCAATGCTTTACCAATGCCCTTCACCTCGCCCAACTCACCCGCAGCAATGTATGCGCCCAAGTCGGATTCCAGGGTCTCTAACGCACGGGCACCTGTTTGATAGGCACGCACTTTAAACGGGTTTTCTCCTTTCAGCTCTAAAAGGACGCTGATAGCTTCTAACACGCGGATAACCTCTGCTCTATTCATGGCCGGATGCTTACAGTTGGCTTTTGCTTCTAGTTAATCACAGTTGCAACATCTTGCCCCGGATTTCCGGAAGAAGAACGGACAACTGTTCTTACTCATGAGCGGCTAAACGAGAAAACGCAATCTTGAAAAACAGGGCATTCCCCTGGCAGCCGCACAGCTGCCCACAAAAGCGTCACACGACAATTGACTAGAGCTGACAACAACTCTAATTTGTTTGGCTTCAACATATCTATGAAAAAAGCACTGATCACCGGCATCACGGGCCAGGACGGCTCGTATCTAGCCGAAATCCTGTTGGAAAAAGGCTATGAAGTACACGGCATTATTCGTCGTTCATCGACGTTCAACACCAGCCGCATCGACCATTTGTATCAAGATCCACATGTGAACAATACGAAGTTGTTCCTGCACTATGGCGATCTGGCCGATTCGGTCCAATTGGTAAAACTGTTGTACTATCTGGAGCCGGATGAGATCTACAACCTGGGGGCACAAAGCCACGTGCGGGTATCCTTTGATGTGCCGGAATACACCGGAGATGTGGTCGGATTGGGGTCTGTGCGCATCCTGGAAGCCATTCGCGAAGCCGGGCTGGTCAAGAAGTGTCGCTACTACCAGGCGTCCTCCTCTGAAATGTTCGGCAAGGTTCAGGAAGTTCCGCAAACGGAAAAGACCCCGTTTTGGCCACGCTCTCCGTACGCATGTGCCAAGGTGTATGCTTACTGGCTCACCGTTAATTACCGAGAGTCTTACAATTTACACGCATCCAATGGCATCCTGTTCAATCACGAATCGCCCCGCCGGGGCGAAACTTTTGTCACCCGCAAAATCACCCGGGCAGCCACGCGCATCAAAATGGGCCTGCAGGATAAGTTATACCTCGGCAACGTGGATGCCAAACGCGACTGGGGATACGCCAAGGAATACGCTGAAGTCATGTGGCTGATGTTACAGCAGGACAACCCAGATGACTATGTTTGTGCCACCAATGAAACGCACACTGTCGCTGAATTTTGTACAGAATGTTTTGGGATGCTCGACTTGGATTGGAAGGAATACGTTGCTTATGACGAACGTTATGAGCGGCCCGCTGAAGTGGAGTTGTTGATCGGCGACCCGACGAAACTCAAAAAACAAATCGGTTGGGAACCTAAGGTAAAGTTCAAAGAATTGGTTAAAATCATGACCGAGTCCGACTTAAATTTGGCCCAACAAGAACTCGCCTATAAAAATGCCACTCAAAATATACCAGGCAATCCGTAAGAGCCGGTTACGCTTCTGCCTGTAGCGGGTTCTATTGTTCCCTCAACATGGAAGATACGCCCAAACCCCGGACCCTTTTTTTCAGCGCCTTACACTCATGAACGAAGACGACAAAATATTCGTGGCAGGCCATCGCGGGATGGTGGGACAAGCTATCGTGAAAAAATTAATCAGCGCAGGCTTTACTCAATTGATCACGCGCACACGTCAACAACTCGACCTGTGCGATGCCGCTGCAGTCGACGCTTTTTATCGCACGGAACAGCCTGCCATCGTGATCATCGCGGCCGCACGTGTAGGCGGAATTCACGCAAACAGTCATTATCCAGCCGAATTTTTGCATGAGAACCTCGCGATTGCCCACAATTTGATTCATAGCGCCCATGTCCACAATGCAAAACGCGTATTGTTTCTGGGCAGTTCTTGTATCTATCCGCGCGCAGCACCGCAACCGATGCCCGAGGAGTGTCTGCTGACCAGTCCACTCGAGCACACCAATGAAGCGTATGCCATTGCCAAAATAGCCGGGCTGAAACTGTGTCAATACTACCGGCAACAATATGGCGTGCTGTTCCACTCCGTGATGCCGACCAATCTTTACGGCCCAGGGGATAACTATCATCTCGAAAATGCCCATGTGATGCCCGCATTGATCCGCAAGTTTCACGAGGCCAAACAAGCAAATGCTCCTCAAGTTGTACTTTGGGGGACGGGCGCGCCCCGTCGAGAACTTCTTCATGTAGATGATTTAGCAGCCGGTATCCTGCATCTGCTCAACATGGAGGATCCCCCCGACTGGATGAATATCGGGTTCGGCACGGACGTCACCATTCGCGAACTTGCCGAGATCATCAAAGACATTGTCGGCTACACAGGGGCCATCGTTCAAGACCCGACCAAACCAGATGGAACCCCACGTAAATTAATGGACAATTCCCGAATATTTGCCACTGGCTGGAGGCCTGCCTTTTCTTTGCGCGATGGCATCCAGGACGCCTATGAGGATTTCTTACGTTCCGAAGCGAGTGGCTATGTACGACAGGCATAGCGTACACTGAATGTGCGACCACAATTAAAGCGGATACAGGGTTTAGCCGTTCCCAGCATTTGCTGCAAATGCCTCAGGTTTTAAAATTCCATTAGAATTTGAGTAAAATTCAGGTTTATTCTGCCGATTATTATATTGGTTACTGTCAGCTTTTACCCACAAAAGCCGACTCAACTCAACCCCTTGCATCCCCGCAATTCCAGCGAACTCAATATGTATCCAATCGACCATATGCGCCTCGAGGAAACCGCATTCCCTGTGAGTCGGGTGCCAGGGGACCCATCGGTGAATAAAGAAGACGCGATTCGAGTGCTGCTGATAGAAGACAATTTGACCGACGCGCAGTTGCTAAAAAGGGTTCTACAAAAATCAAAGTCACCCATCCCCATCCAAATCGCGCACGAAGCAAGTGTGGCAGCCGCGCTGCGGCATATCGGTGACCAGGAAGTCGACGTCATGCTCATCGACTTTTCGCTGCCCGATTCTCTGGGCCTGGAAACCTTTAAAATGCTGCGCGCGCGCTTCCCCAATATCCCTATCATTATTCTTACAGGCAACGATTCAGATGATCTCGCTATTAAAACGCTGAAAATCGGTGCTCAGGACTATATTACAAAACATGAATTGGATGGCAGGCTCCTGATTCGCTCACTGCGTTATGCAGTTGAGCGCCAGCGCTTACAAATAGAGTTAAACTTTGCTCATAAGCGCCAACTCCTCAGCCAAAAACTGGAAAGTTTAGGGCTCATTGCTGGTGGAGTTGCGCACGATTTCAACAATCTACTCGGCGCTATTTCGGGCAATGCTGAACTCGCGGAACTCAAGTCATCACACAACCCGCAGATCAAAGGATTTTTGCAGAATATCACTGCTGCCTGTAAGCGCGGTGGTGAGCTGTGCAATCAATTGATGGCTTACTCCGGGAAAGGCTATCTGGATTTGACCGTGTGCGATCTGAATGAGTTGATCCAGGAGCTCCTCCCTCTCATTGGTGTTTCGCTGAATAAGCAATCGGAAGTGCACTACCACTTGATGGCGCATCCGCCAACTGTAGAAGCTGACAGCACACAGATTCAGCAGATCATCATGAACTTACTCACCAATGCCTCGGATGCATTGGAAGACAAAGTGGGCACAATTCATGTGGAAACGGGGGTGTTCCGGCTCGATCCGATTTTTATGCAGGGTTATTTTTGGGGCGCCAGCACGATCAAGGAATGGCACGAATACAACTACGTGAAGGTTGAAGACAATGGCATCGGCATGAGCAGCGAAACCATAGCCAAAATTTTCGATCCCTTTTTTACCACCAAATTTTCAGGGCGTGGATTGGGGCTAGCTGCAGTTCTGGGGATCGTCCAGGCACACAATGGAGCCCTAAAAGTCAGCAGTAAAGTGGGCGAAGGCAGTAGTTTCTGGTTTCTCCTGCCAACCAGTAACCAACCCAAGAAACAGAAAAAATTCGTCAAAACAGCAACCCAACGGTGGCAGGGACACGGCACTATCTTAATTGCGGATGATGAATCCGATCTGCGCGATGCCCTTGACAATTACCTGCAATGCATCGGGTTCACAACTATTTTAGCCGCCGATGGACTGCAGGCAGTTGAACAGTTTGAGCAACACAAAGAGACCCTCAGCGCCGTCTTGCTCGACATGACGATGCCAAAGTTAAATGGCAAAGATATCTACGGGCACATCACGAACAAGATGCCAGATATGAAAGTATTATTGATGAGTGGCTATACCGAGAAAAAAATTGAAAGCGAATTTGATTTGGGCGCCTCCCTGGCGTTTATCAAAAAACCGTTTCGCCTGCAGGAACTCAACGAAGCGCTGCAAAAACTGCTGGCTGATTAAGCATTCGATGGTTCTGTCTATTATCTTTGCACCACATTTCAGGACGTTGCCATACAGGCGCTAAAATATCTATGGTCCTCAATACGTGGAAGATTCGCTGGAATCGCTTGGACGGCCTGGACCATCCGGCAAACTCGGAGCACCCTCAAGACTCAAGCCGTCGGACACATCCCTGCCTGCTGAATATCTGAAAATTTCCATTTCAGGCAAAGGTGACATGAGTGCCGGTCGTTCTATTTGTGAATATAAATGCGCAACGCCAAAGTGCTCAGGAGCCACTCCATGGCCAAGTCCCTCACTGAAATCGAACAGGAATAAACCAAAATCACTCTCATGCGAGTGCAATGTATGCACACTGATATGGCTTTGGCGGCCAGATTCACTGCCAGAAACACTCACCCCTGTCGAATCATCGTTGGCGGTGGCAAACCACCTGGTCATTGTCGCTGCAGAGCTTTCATCTTCTACCAGGGCATCGGGTTGAGAATGTTCAATCGGCGCCATTTCAATCCTTAATATCCTGTGTCTAGGTCGCCGCGTATTCGCACGGGCAATCGTTGCTGCTCTGGCTGCTTCCGCTCGCGCGTGTCTATGCTCAGCGGTTTCGGCAAACAATCGCTCGCGAGCCACCCGCGCAGCTTGAGAAGGGATCGTGTTTGTCGTCCGCGCCAATGTCGCTGCCCTGGCGCTCTCCGCTTTGTAGAACCGGATTTGCCCGGCACCGCCTCGCAGTTGTTGACGAGCCTGCATCGCAGCAGCGTCCGGCGCATAAAGCCTGGCTACGTGATAATCAACATGCTTAAAAATACCGATGCCAGGAGTGTCCATCCACCCACTTGGATCTTCACGATTCGGATTGCGATTACGAGCCAGTGCAAAGCGATTCAAACTAGCTATCGAACGCCCTTGAATACATCTATCCGGCCCAATAAACAGCCCAACTACAGAGTCATGGATACGTCCATTCATGTGATGCATCCGGGCGGAAGCAATCAGTTCATGTCCTGTATAGCTGCGTGTCCTTTCTACTTCTCTGGCATCGCTCAGATCGACAGGCACTCCGGCTGCACTGAGTCGCAACCCCCATGGGTCGTAGCGAGCAACTGTCGCGGCTGTA
>Ga0102943_1000183_pt1 | contig 43233 bp, 37 predicted proteins | sample SalPonC_black_MG_FD_78174 | JGI IMG/M metagenome (GOLD analysis project Ga0102943, IMG submission 78174) | Salt pond soil microbial communities from South San Francisco under conditions of wetland restoration - Salt Pond MetaG... | ecosystem: Environmental > Aquatic > Marine > Intertidal zone >...
GAGCCAGGCGGAGACCGGCGGCGCCGCCGCATTGATGAGGATGCCGATCAGCATCATCCAGGTGTCGAAATTGGTGGCGAGCACCGGCATGATGTCGATGGAGCCGGTGTGCACCACCGTGCCCTCGATACCGACCTTCAGGATCACCCCGCCGATGAGGTGCATCACCGCATAACGGATGCCCGCGGCCCGCGCCGCCGGCGTGCCGCCGGCCCAGACGATGACCGTGGAGAACAGCGCCATCAGCTCCCAGAACAGGAACAGCGTGATCAGGTCGCCGGCGAAGCTCACGCCGACCGCGCCGGCCGCATAGGCATTGGCGGCGGCGAGTTCGTACCAGCGCGCCTGACGGAAGGAGAACAGACCGCCGGCGAACGCCATGATGGCGAAGATGGTCGCGAACAGGCGGCGGACGTCGCTGCCCTCCACCGGTTCGATCTGGTAGTCGAGGAACGGCACGGTGACAACGACGCCGTCCGGCACCTGCCAGATGGCCCACAGGGTCGCCAGCGGGGCCAGCAGCACGATGGCCGATCGCAGGTGCCCGCGTGTCGGCCCGATCAGCAGCGCCGCGACGATCAGGATTACCGCGGGTGGCAGATATTCAGGCATCCCGCTTCTCCCTGTCCTCTAGGTAGCCGCCCTCCAGGTAGTAGTCCTCGTCGCGCTTCAGCGAGTAGCCGAGGGCCTTCGCCACCAGCACCATGGCGAGGCAGGAGAAGAACCCGAAGACGGCGCCGAACGCGAGCCAGCCGTCCACCACGAAGTGTCCCTTCACCGGAATGAAGAACTGGGCGGCCACGGTGAGAGCGAGGACCACCCAGAAACCCCGCCACAGCAGCCGGATGTTCTCCGGCCTGGCGAGCCAGTGATCGCGTTCGTCGCGTTCCGATTGCCCGCTCATTCCCACACCTCGATCAGCTGCCGTTCGAGCTCGATGACCGGCCCGTTGAAGAAGAAGAACAGAATCGTCAGCGCCGCGGTCACCGTCAGCGCCAGCACGGCGGGGAAGGGCGCCTCGCCGTGCTCCTTAGCGCCTTCCGGTTCCCTGCCGAACCAGGCCAGGTACACGATCGGCAGGAAATAGAGCGCGTTCAGGGCCGTGCTGGCGATCATCGTAAAGATGGCCACGTAGTTGTCGGCCTGGAAGGCGCCGGCCAGTATGTACCACTTGGAGACGAAGCCGCCGGTGGGCGGCACGCCGATCATGCTGAACGCGCCGATGGTGAAGGCCGCCGTGGTCCACGGCATGCGCCGGCCGATGCCCGCGAGCTGGAAGATCTCCGTCTTCTTGGACGCCGTGTAGATGGCGCCGGCCGCGAAGAACAGCGTGATCTTGCCGAATGCGTGGGCCACCATGTGGATGGCCGCGCCGACCTCCGCCAGCGGTTTCAGCACGTCCGCCGCCAGCACGATATAGGAGAGCTGGGAAACCGTGGAATAGGCCAGCAGGCGCTTGATATTCGTCTGGCGCAGCGCCACCGCACTGGCCGCGATGATCGTGAAGGCGGCGGCATACAGCAGCCACTGGCCGCTCGGCTGGCCGAACAGGTAGTCGACGCCGAAGATATAGACGATCAGCTTGGTGATGGTGAAGACGCCGGCCTTGACCACGGCGACGGCGTGCAGCAGCGCGCTGACCGGCGTCGGCGCCACCATCGCGGCGGGCAGCCAGCGGTGCACCGGCATCACGGCCGCCTTGCCGATGCCGAACACGAACAGACCGAGCAGCAGCCCCAGCAGCGGGCCGCCGAGCTTGCCTTCCAGGATCCCGCCCGGCGTGAAGTCGCCGGTGCCGGCCACCATGTATGTCCAGATGATGGCCGGCAGGAACAGGCCGATGGAGGTCGTCAGCAGGATGCCGAGATATACCCGGGCGGAGCGGACGGTGGCCGCGTCGCCCTTGTGCGAAACCAGCGGATAGGTGGAGAGGGTCAGCACCTCGTAGAAGAGGAACAGGGTGAACAGGTTCGCCGCGAAGGCCACGCCCATGGCCGCGGCGAGCGAGATGGCGAAGAAGGTGTAGAAGCGGGTCTGATTCGCTTCGTTGTTGCCCCGCATGTAGCCGATCGAGTAGACCGAGTTGACGATCCAGAGCCCGGACGCGAGCGCCGCGAACAGCATGCCCAGGGGCTCGACGCGGAAGGCGATCTCGATGCCCGGGACCACCTCGGCCACGCTCACCGCCGGACGGGCGCCGGCCATGAGCTCCGGGATCAGGCTCCATACCACCACGGCCAGAACCGTGGCTGTGACCAGAGTGACGGTTTCGCGCAGGTTGTCGCTCACGCGGCCGGCGAGGAGGATGCCCAGCGCGCCGGCGAGCGGCACGGCGAGCGCCGCCAGGATGGTAGCCGCGGCGGTCACGGCGAGTACCCCAGCAGGATGTCGGCGCCCTGGCCGGCCAGCGCCAGCGGCACGTCGGGCGAGAGGCCGAAGAAGATGTTCGCCAGTGCCGCCAGCCAGGCGGCAGCCACCAGCATCACAGGCGCCTCACCCGTCTTTGACTCTGTCGTCCCGGTGGCGGCCGGCTCCTCGAAATAGGCCGCCTCTATCACCCGCCAGATGTAGGCCAGTGCCATCAGGGAGGTCACGACGATGACGGCCGCCAGCGCGGCTCCGTGGCCCTCGGTGGCGATTGCCGCCGAGAGCAGGTACCACTTGCTCACGAATCCGGCCGTGCCCGGCACGCCGACCAGGCTCAGACCCGCGAGCACGAAGGCACCCATGGTCCAGGGCATGCGCCTGCCCGCGCCGCGGATCTGCTCCAGCCGGACGCCGCCGCAGCCGGCGGCGAGTGCCGCCACGGCGAGGAACAGTGCTCCCTTCGCCAGCGCGTGGTTGAACATGTGCAGAATGCCCGCCGTGACACCGGTGGCGGTGAGCAGGCTGACGCCCAGGGTCATGTAGCCGATCTGGGCCACCGACGACCAGGCGAGCAGGCGTTTCAGGTTGCGCTCGAACAGCGCCACGCCAGAGGAGACGAGCAGGGCGAGGAGGGCGAGCGGCATCAGGAACAGCGCGAACTGCAGGCCGTGCTCGGCGAGATTCGGCTGGAACACCATGAAGTCGAAACGGATCAGGACGTACAGCGAGACCTTGGTGGCGCAGGCCGCGAGAAAGGCCGTCACCATGTGCGGTGCGTAGGTGTAGGCGTTCGGCAGCCACAGATGCAGCGGGAACACCGCCGCCTTCAGTGCGAGCCCCGTCGTGACGAAGCCGGCGGCCACCAGCACGGGCCGCAGATCGCTTACCTGCCCGACCCGCTCCGCCATGTCGGCGAGATTCAGGGTGCCCGTCATCATGTAGATGAGGCCGATGCCGATCAGGTAGAAAGTGGCGCCGATGGTGCCCATCACGAGGTACTTGAATACCGCCGGCAGCGCCCGGCGGTCCGGCCCGCCGGCCACCAGCACGTAGCTCGCCAGCGAGGAGATCTCCATGAACACGAAGACGTTGAAAGCGTCGCCGGTGACCGCGATGCCGGCGAGGCCCGAGAGGGCCAGGAGCCACGCCGCATAGAAGAGCGGCTGGCGCTCGTCCTCGATCTGGGAGTCGATGCTGCGTGCGCCGGCGAGCAGCGCCACGCTGGAGGCGCCCGTGACCAGCAGCAGGATCAGCGCGTTGAACGGGTCCACCACCAGTTCGATGCCGTAGGGCGCGGCCCAGCTGCCCATCTCGTAGTGGGGCCGGCCGCCGGCGAGCACCGCCGCCGTCAGGCTCAGCGCGATGGCGAACGCGCACAGACTGGCGGCCGTCGTGGCGGCCCAGGCGAGCCGCCGCGGCCGCAGCAGCATTACCAGCGGCGCGGTCAGCATCGGCACTACGACCTGGAGTGCCGGGAGGTGCTGCTCCAGGGCCGTCACCGTCCCCCGAGCTCCCTGACGACGTCTTCCTCGACGGAGCCGAACTCCTCCTTGATGCGCACGATGATGCCGAGGCCGAGCGCCGCCGTGGAGATCCCGACCACGATGGCGGTCAGGATCAGCACCTCGGGCAGGGGATTCGAGTACAGCACGTCCTCGTCGCCCGGCTTGAGGATGGGGCCGGTGCCGCCCTCGACCTTGGCCATGGTGATGTAGAGCAGGAACACGGCCGACTGCATCAGCGCGAGACCGATGAGCTTCTTGAACAGGTTGCGCTTGGCGATGACCGCGTAGATGCCGCTCATCAGCAGCAGCGGGAACACCAGATAGTGATACAGCCCGAGGAACTCCATCATCCGAATCGCTCCCGGGCGGCGAAGGCGTGGAAGATCGTGAGCAGCACCCCGGTGACCGTGATGCCGACTCCCGCCTCGATGATCAGCAGCCCCATCTGCTGGCCCTTGACCGGGTCGCTCGCCAGCACCGAGTAGTCCAGGAAGTTCCCGCCGGCGAGCATGCCGGCGACGCCGACGGCGCCGTAGAGCAGGGCGCCGCCGGCGGTAAGGCCGTTCAGCACCCGGCGCGGGATGAGCCGCAGCGCGCGCTCCTCCCCCTCGAGCAGCGCGTAGAGAATGATGGACGATGCGATGATGGCGCCGGCCTGGAAGCCGCCGCCGGGGCTGTACTCGCCGTGGAACTGCACGTAGAGACCGAACAGGAGAATGAACGGGATGAACAGCCGGCCGACGACCCGCGGGATCAGATAATGGCGCAGGCCGTTCTCCCCGCTGGCGATCATGGCCGTTCCCCCGGGCTTCCGGGACGGGCGCACGCCCAGGATGAACATCACGCCGATGCCGGCGGTGAAGACGACGAACACCTCGCCCAGCGTGTCGTAGCCGCGGTAGCTGCCCAGCACGGCCGTGACGATATTCGGTATGTCGATGAACTCCGGCGTCTTCTCCAGATAGAAGGGCGCCACGTGGACGTGCACCGGCGCGTCAGGGTCGCCGTAGCTCGGCATGCCGAGGGTGGCATAGCCCAGGACCAGGGTGACGGCGATGAAGATGCCGATGGCGACCGGCCGGTAGGCTGAAGGAGTGCGCTCCTTCTCGGCGGTGAGCGCGAGCGCGCCGAGGAAGAACACGGTTGCGACGCCGGCGCCCACGGCGGCCTCGGTCAGGGCGACGTCGGCAGCGTCCAGCAGGAAGAAATTGATGGCGATCAGCAGGCTGTAGATACCGGTGAGCATCACCGAGACGAACAGGTTGCGGGTCTTTACCGCGGCCAGCGCCGTCACGACCAGTAATGTCAGCAGGAACGCGCTGAAGATCTCCGTCATGAACATCAGGAGGCGTCCTCTGCCTCTGCGTCGTCCCCTGCCTCATCGAGCGTCTTCGTCCCCGCCAGCAGCGCGGCACTGGCCAGCGCGTTCGAGGCGGTGGGACTGGTCAGCATCAGGAAGACGAGTATGGCGACCAGCTTGAAGGTGGCGAGCGAGAGCCCCGATTGCAGCATGATGCCGGCCAGAATCAGCGGCGGCCCCATGCTGTCGGTCACGCTGGCGGCGTGCATGCGCGTGAACAGGTCCGGCATCCGCAGCACGCCGAGCCCGCCTATGAAGACGAACGCGCCGCCCGCGGACATGAGAATCCAGCTCGCGATGTCCAGCGCCAGCTCCATGCCGTCAGCCCTCGCCGCCGGCGGGCTGACGGGAGGCCCGGTTGCGGAAGAACTCGAGCACGGCCAGCACGCCGGTGAAGTTGATCAGTGCGTAGGCCAGCGCCAGGTCCAGGAAATCCGGGCGGTCGTAGAGGAAGGCGATCACGGCCGTCAGCAGCACCGTCTTCGTGCCGAACATGTTCACGGCCAGCACCCGGTCATAGAGTGTGGGGCCCAGCAGCGCCCGCACGAGCGCGAGACCCATCGTCACGATGACCGCGATGCTGACCACGTAATACATGCTCAGCGCCTCCGCAGCGAGGTCACGCGCCGGTCCATCTCGCCGCCGAGCAGCGACTCCGCGCCCGCGCGGGTCAGGCTGTGCACCTTCAGCACGCCGTCGTGCACGTCGAGCGTCAGGGTACCCGGGGTCACCGTGATGGAATTGCCGAGGATCGCCTGGTCCATCGGATGATCGGCGGAGGCCCGGATCTCGATCACCGTCGGCTCTATCGGCAGCCCCGGGCTGAGCACCGCCCGGGAGACCTGCAGGCTGGACAGCACCATCTCCTTGAACAGCCAAGCCAGGTAGCCGACGTAGCCGACGCCGTAATTGAGCGCATAGGCCTGCCGATGGAAATGGCCCATGCGATAGACCAGATAGAGAGTCAGCAGACAGGAGAAAGCGCCGAGGCCGAGGAGCAGCGGCTTGTACAGCCCGGACCACAGCAGCCAGGCCGCGACCAGGGCGACGAGCAGCAGGAGCTTCTCCGCGTTGGACGATGTGCGGCTGGTCTGCATGAGGAGTGCTTCCCCGAGTCGAGTTAGTGCGTTCGCGTCGCGGGCGCCGCCATCGGCCCCGCGTCCCCCGTTCATGGCGACCGCAGAAGATACCGTTCCGGGCGCCCGGTTTCTAGCGCACAGAGGCTCCGGCCGGCCGCATGCGGCGGGTCGGAACGTGTCTCGTCGCGCTCCGGAAGGAGGAGCGGCTCGGAGCATAAGGAAAAGGAAATATGAAAACAATATCTAGTCTTAAATAGCCGGAAAGAGTTAACCTGTCTCGCCGGTACGCTGGCCGGCAATTTTCTGGAGTCACGCGCTTGGAGACACCCGACCACTGGCGAGGGCGGCTGGGCCGCTGGATCGAGACCGGCTGGCCGCACTACCTGGTTCTGAGTCTGATCGTGGCCAATGCGGTCACGCTCGGCCTCGAGACGTCGGATGCGGTCGTGGCGGAGGCGGGCGGCTGGCTGCGGGCTTTCAACGTCGTCGTGCTCGCCGTGTTCAGCGTCGAGATTCTGATCAAGCTGGTCGCTTTCGGCCCGCGTTTCTTCCGCAGCGGATGGAACGTGATGGACTTCCTCGTGGTCGCCATCTCGCTGGTGCCGGCCACCGGTCCGCTGTCCATTCTGCGCAGTCTGCGCATCCTGCGGGTGCTCCGGTTGCTGTCGACGGTCCGCCGCCTGCGCCAGCTGACCGAGTCGCTGCTCTCCGCCATCCCCAGCATCGGCTGGATCACCTTCATGCTGGGGCTCGTCTTCTATGTGTTCGCCGTGATCGGCACCGAGCTCTTCGGCGAGCGCTTCCCCGACTGGTTCGGCAACGTTGGCGCCAGCATGTACACGCTGTTCCAGGTGATGACGCTCGAGAGCTGGTCGATGGGCATCGCCCGGCCGGTGATGGCGGTCTATCCCTACGCCTGGCTCTATTTCGTGCCGTTCATCCTGATCTCCGCATTCACCATCCTGAATCTGTTCATCGGCATCATCGTCAACTCCATGCAGGCGTTGCACTGGGAGGAAGAGGAGAGCCGCCGGCAGGAGACCGAGGCGAAGGCCCATGCCGAGCGCGAGGAGATGCTGCACCTGATCCGCGAGACGGCCGCGAGGCTGGCTCGCATCGAACGGCGCCTCGGGCGCGAATCATGAGGAGACGGGATACCCCGTCCGGAGACTGGTCATGCGCCATCTGAATTACGGGCATCTGCAATATTTCTGGGTGGTGGCCCGCGAGGGCAGCATCGCCCGCGCGGCCGAGGTGCTGCACGTCACGCCCCAGACCATCAGCGGACAGCTGAAGCTGCTGGACGAGGCGGTGGGGGAGCGGCTGTTCCGCAAGGCCGGCAGGCGGCTGGTGCTCTCGCGCACCGGCCAGATGGTGTTCGAATACGCCGACGAGATCTTCAACCTCGGCGCGGAACTCGCCCAGGTGGTGCGCGGACGACGGCCCGACGTGCCGCGGCACCTGAACGTCGGCATCGTGGATTCCATCCCCAAACTGGTGGCCTGCCGCATCATCGCGCCGGCGCTGGAGGCAGAGGACGCGCCGCGCATTCGCTGTCAGGAAGGCACGCTGGACCGACTGCTGGGAGAACTCGCCGTCCATCGGCTGGACCTCGTGCTGTCGGATCAGCCGCTGCCCGCGGGTCTGAACGTCAAGGCCTACAGTTACGTGCTGGGGGAGAGCGGCACGTCGTTCTTCGTCAGCGAGGCGCTTTACGCTCGCTACCAGGGGGATTTCCCGGCGCTTCTCGACGGCGCTCCCATGTTGCTGCCCGGCCAGGGCACCGCCCTGCGGCGCAGGCTCGAGGAGTGGTTCGAAGCAAACAACCTGGTGCCGGTGGTGGCGGCCGAATTCGACGACAGCGCCCTGCTGAAAGCGTTCGGCGAAGCGGGGGCAGGGGCGTTCGCCGGTCCCACGGCCATCGCGGACGAGATCTGCCGCACCTATGGCACCCGCGTCATCGGCTCGACGGAGGAGGTCCGGGAGCGCTTCTACGCCATCTCGCCGGAGCGGCGCCTGAAGCACGCGTCGGTGGTCGCCATCACCGAGGCGGCGCGGGAGCAACTGTTCGGCGCCGACGGGCCCTAGACGACGAATCATGAAATTCGGGAAAACCTCCTCCTGGCGCATGGATGCTTCGGTCTGGCCGAAGTAACGCCAAAGCACAATCCGCTGGTCACCGGGGCTCCCCGTGGGCAATCTCCAGGCTCAACCCCCGGCAAGGAGCATGCCCATGGACCTGAATCGAGCACTGGAAGGCCTGATGCGGAGCGGTATCGGCGGTAGCCTGGCGGCCGGACTGGCCGGCGGGCTAGCCGCCAATGCGATCAGTGGCAAGAAGACCCGCAAGCTTGCGGGCTCCGCGCTGAAGATCGGCGGGGCCATCGCCGTCGGCGGACTGGCGTGGAAGGCCTATCAGCGTTATCGCGCGGCGGACGGCGGGACGGCGGCCGGCGCTGCGCAGTCGAAGAGCTGGGCAGGGCTTACCGAGCGCGGCTTCCAGCCGGCGGAGCCGGCCGCGTGCCGCCACCGGGACCTGCTGATCATACGGGCGATGATCGCGGCCGCCCACGCGGACGGCCACCTGGACGAGAGCGAGCGCCGCCGCATCTTCGACCGCATCGACACCCTGGATCTGGATGCCGCCGAGAAAGGGCTGTTGTTCGACGAACTGCGCCGCCCCCTCGGCGTGGACGAACTCGCGGCCGCCGCCGGCACCCCCGAACTGGCCGCCGAGGTGTACGCCGCGGCACTGCTGGCCGTGGACGAGACACAGGCGATCTCGCGCGCCTATCTGACCGAACTCGCCGAGGCGCTGGCGCTGCCGACCGCGCTCGTGGTCGAGCTGCACCGCAGTGCCGGCCAGTCGATCCAGGCCCTCACCGAGGCTGCGGCCGGAGCGAATCACAGGGCTGCCTGATGCCCGCCTGGGCCGGGGTACGGTGTCCACGGCCGTGCCCCGGCCATTTTTTTGCTGGCGTGCAGGCCTGTCCGGCCGCGCGCCCGGCGGGGGCGTGACCGCAGCCGACGACGCACGCCGGGGCCGATTCGTAGATTCACCTATTCCTTTCCCGGCTTCGGTTGTCGAATGCTGGCAATCGGCGCACCCACCGTCCGACGGGCCATCATGAGCATTCTCGTACTGAACAGCGGCAGTTCCTCCATCAAGATCGCTCTGTTCGCGCCCGAGACTCTCGCGCGGATCGGAGGAGGAGTTTTCGAGCGCATCGGGACCGATTCCACGGCATTCTCGTGGCGGGCAGGCGCGGCCGGCGCGGCGCCCGACGCGCGCGACACGCCGCTGCCGAGGGCGGATCATCGCCGCTGCCTGGAGCATCTGTTCGACGCATTGCCGGAGATCGCGCCCGAGGCGGAGCCGACGGCGATCGGCCACCGGGTCGTGCATGGCGGTGACGGCTTCGCCGCGGCCGCACCGGTGGACGATGCCGTGCTCGAGAAGATCGAGCAGACCGGCGTGCTCGCGCCGGTGCACAACCCCGTCAACCGGCTGGGCATGGAGGTGGCCAGCCGTCGCTACCCGGACACCCCGCAGGTTGCCGTATTCGACACCGCCTTCCACCAGAGCATGCCGCCCATGGCCCGGCACTATGCGATCCCGGAACGGATCGCCGCTGCCTGGGGCATCCGCCGCTACGGGTTTCACGGCACCTCCCACCAGTTCCTCGCGCGCAGGGCCGCCGCCATCCTCGGCAAACCGCTCGCCGAGACGCGTCTCATCACCCTGCACCTCGGCAACGGCGCCAGTGCGGCGGCGGTGCGCGGCGGGCTGAGCGTCGATACGTCGATGGGAATGACGCCGCTGGAGGGTCTCGTCATGGGCAGCCGCTGCGGCGATCTCGATCCTTCCGTCGTGACGTATCTGCAGCGCGAAGCCGGCATGAGCGCGGCCGAGATCGACGAGCTGCTGAACAGTGAGAGCGGTCTGCTCGGCCTGGCCGGCGTCAACGACATGCGCGAGATCCACCGCCTGCGCGGCGAAGGGCATGCCGGGGCGCAGCTCGCGTTCGAGGTCTTCTGCTACCGGGTGAAGAAATACATCGGCGCCTATCTCGCGGTGCTGGGCGGGACGGACGCCATCGTTTTCGCGGGCGGCATCGGCGAGAATGACGCCGAGGTGCGGCAGGAGTGCGCCGCAGGGCTGGAGGCTCTCGGCATCGTCGTGGATCCGGCCCGAAACCGCTCGGCCGGAGACGGCGGCGCCATACACGGGGACGGCTCGCCAGTGGCGCTGCTGGTGATCCGCTCCGACGAAGAGGCGGAGATCGCCAGAGAGACGCTGCGGGCGCTTGCGCCCGAATAGGGAAGCAGGGCGCTTGCGCCCGGGCAATGAGATAAAAAGGGCCGGAAGGAGGTCAGGGATGAACAGACAGACGAACGAGGCGAACGCGGCGGTCATCGACGAGCGGGAACTGCAGGCCATCGATGCCTTCTGGCGTGCGTGCAACTACCTCGCCGCCGGCATGATCTACCTGCGCGACAACCCGCTGCTGCGCGAGCCGCTGCGGCCGGAACACATCAAGAACCGTCTGCTCGGCCACTGGGGAGCGAGCCCCGGCCTGTCGTTGATGTATGCGCATCTCAACCGCCTGATCCGCCAGCACGACCTCGAGGCCATCTTCCTCGCCGGGCCGGGCCACGGTGCGCCCGGCGTGCTGGCCCCCGTCTATCTCGAGGGCACCTATTCGGAGATCTATCCGGACAAGAGCCAGGACGAGGAGGGGATGCGCCGGTTCATGAAGCAGTTCTCGTTTCCCGGCGGCGTCGGCAGCCACTGCACGCCGGAGACGCCCGGTTCCATCCACGAGGGCGGAGAACTCGGCTACAGCCTGTCACACGCCTTCGGCGCCGCATTCGACAATCCGGAGCTGCTGGTCGCGGTGGCCGTCGGCGACGGCGAGGCGGAGACCGGTCCGCTGGCGACGGCCTGGCACTCGAACAAGTTCCTGAATCCCGTGACCGACGGGGCCGTGCTGCCGATCCTTCATCTGAACGGTTACAAGATCAACAACCCGACGATCCTGGCCCGTATCCCCGAGGAGGAACTCGCGAGCCTGTTCCGCGGCTACGGCTGGGTGCCGCATTTCGTGACCGGAGACGACCCGCTCGACGTCCACCGCCAGATGGCGAGCACACTGGAGGAATGCCTCGGCGAGATACGCGGCATCCAGCGCGAGGCGCGCGAAAGCGGGCGCGCTACGCGGGGCCACTGGCCCATGATCGTCCTGCGCACGCCCAAGGGCTGGACCGGGCCGGAGAGCGTGGACGGTCACCGCGTGGAAGGCTACTGGCGCGCCCACCAGGTGCCCATCCCCGGCGTTCGGGACGACCCGGAGCGGCTGCAACAGCTGGAGGAGTGGCTGCGCAGCTACCGGCCCGAGGAGCTGTTCGACGAGAGCGGCGCGCCGAATGCCGAGTTGCGGGCTCTCGCGCCTGTCGGCAACCGGCGCATGAGCGCGAATCCGATCGCCAACGGCGGTCTGGTGAGGCGCTCGTTGCGAATGCCTGATTTCCACGAGTTCGGCCTCGGCGTCGAACGGCCGGCGGTGTCCCTCGCTGAGAACACGCGTCCGCTGGGACGATTCCTGGGCGAGGTGATGCGTCGCAATTCGCGGAGTTTCCGGGTCTTCGGACCCGACGAGAACAGCTCGAACAAGCTCGACGCCATCTACGAAGTCAGCAAGAAACTCTGGCTCGCCGACTATCGGCCGGAGGACGAGGACGGCGGCGAGCTGTCGCCGGACGGCCGCGTCCTGGAGATGCTGTCAGAGCATACCCTGGAGGGCTGGTACGAGGGCTACGTACTCAGCGGGCGCCACGGCTTCTTCTCCACCTATGAAGCCTTCGTCCACGTCATCGACTCCATGTACAACCAGCATGCCAAATGGCTCGCCATCAGCCGCGAGATTCCGTGGCGCGCACCCGTCTCGTCGGTGAATCTGCTGATTACCTCCACCGTGTGGCGCCAGGACCACAACGGCTTCACCCACCAGGACCCGGGCTTTCTCGACGTGGTGGTGAACAAGAACCCGGAGGTCACGCGCATCTATCTGCCGCCGGACGTGAATACGCTGCTCTCGGTCGCCGATCACTGCCTGCGCAGCACCGACAACATCAACGTGATCGTCGCCGACAAGCAGCAGCATCTGCAGTACATGGACATGGACGAGGCGATCCGCCATTGCACGAAGGGGGTCGGCATCTGGGACTGGGCCAGCAACGATCAGGGCGGCGAGCCCGACGTCGTGATCGCCGGTTGCGGCGACATCCCGACGCGGGAGGCGCTGGCCGCCACCGCATTGTTGCGGGAGAATTTCCCGGATCTGAAGATCCGCTTCATCAACGTCGTGGATCTCTTCCGCATGCAGCCCGAGACCGAGCATCCCCATGGCATGTCCGACCGGGACTTCGACAGCCTGTTCACCGTCGATCGACCGATCGTCTTCAACTTCCACGGCTATCCCTGGCTGATCCACCGGCTGGCGTATCGTCGCACCAACCACCGCAATCTCCACGTCCGCGGTTACAAGGAGAAAGGCAATATCAATACACCGCTCGAACTCGCCATCGAGAACGAGATCGACCGCTATAGCCTGGCCATCGACGTGATCGACCGGCTGCCGCAGCTCCAGGTGGCCGGCGCCCACGTGAAGGACCGGCTCCAGGATCAGAAGATCGACTGCCGCCGCTACGCCCACGAGCACGGAGTCGATGAACCGGAAGCGGCGGCATGGCACTGGCCGTTCTGAGGGAGCCCGGGGCGGAGAACCAGGCTTAAGTAAGGTCTATAACGGCAGGAAAATAAAGATTAATTGGAGTCCGTTTTACAGGTCACATAGGCACCGTGACGGGTGCCGATAGCATGTCGCTTGTCCGGCGCCCGGTAACCGACCAGCAGGCGGTGACGCGCCTCGATGCTGCCGAGGAGATCGTGCCCGAGTTCCAGTGCCGCGCGCGCACGCGCCGCCGTGTAATCGTCGATGACGGCCCGCGCCATCTCCGACTCGTCCGCCCGAAACAGCGTGACGGCCCGTGCCTCGATGCCGGCACGTGCCGCGATGCTGCCGGCCTCGAAGGCCGCGAGCGCTTCGGTGACCTCGCGCAGGAAGCGCTCGGGGTCGTCGCAGGTGTAGTACATCAGTCGCTTGAACAGCCGGCCGGCGAACAGCGAGGCTTCCTGGATGGCGAAGTCGGGCGTGACGAAGGTCGAGGCCTGATTTCTGGTGAGGTAACGGTGCTTGCCGTACTCGGGCAGGACCTCGCTGCCGGCGATCCAGTAGGGCACGAACGGCGCCGTCACCGAACCGGTGGGCGCCACCCAGAGCATCTGCAGTTCGCCGTGCGCCAGATCGGGCCGCAGGTGCGCCACCTGGCCATAGCCGTTCCTGTCGTTGGAGATAATCGGGTCTCGCACCGCGGTCATCATGTCGCGCAGCGTGACGCCTTTATCCCTGGCCAGCTCCCTGAGACGCGCCTCGAAGAGCCGCACCACCTCGGCGCGCCCCTCGCCGTTACCGTAGATCGCGTTGACGTTGAACGGCGCGCCGCTGTCCGGGTCGTACCAGCCCTGCGCAACGGCGAAGGCGATGAAGTTCGCCGAGCCCATGTAATCCGGATGTGACCGGAAATCCGTCGGGATCTCCAGGATGTAACCGGGATACGACATGCGGACTTCGTCGCCCGCCAGTCGCTCGGCTATCCACAAGCCCTGACCGCCGGCGAAATTGATGAGCACCCAGGCTTCGTTCACATCCGCGAACAGGTGCGAATTGCCGCCGTAGGTCGAGTAACCGTACTCGTCGATCAGTGCGCCGACGATCTCCACGGCTTCGCGGGCGGTGCGAGCCCGCTCCATGACGATGCGAGAGAGATCACTGTAGCTGGGGCCGGTCTGCGGCTCCGGCGTCATATCCCTCAATTCCTGCCGGGACGGCGACCAGATGTCACGGGCGGCCACGCCATACTCGTTCAGTCCGCCGTTGGTGAGGGGTGGCGGGAAGCCTTCGAAATCGGTGTAGTTCATCGTGATGTACTTGGCCGTCTCGGCGACCTGTGGAATCTCGATGAACTGGCCGGGAAAAGTGGCGCGGTCGTCGACGCCCACGGTGATGGTGGCGCCCTCCGGATGGGTTCGCCGCGGCACGATTTCGAGCCAGTGGCTGGAAACCTCGTCGCCGGTGCCGCCGAGGAGCACGCTGCCGTCGGCCGTGAGATCCCGGCCGACATAGATGCCGTAGCTCGCGCCGGCGGGTGCCGCGAGGAGGAACAGCCCTGCGGCAGCCAGCAGATACAACCCGTTGGTTCGACTCATGACTGACTCCCGGGAGCGATTGGGGTCGAGTGTAGCGCGCGTGACCGGATCAGTAGCGTGGAGCGACTGATCCTTGCCCATCAGTATTTGTTGAATAGACTTCAGAGCATTTGCAGAAGAAGCGGCTAACTACATGAACAAATGAGTGTAATTACAGAATCACTTGAAGCGGCGACTTAATGTTTATCTGAGTTAGCTCCAGCCAGAATTTAACATAATATACATTATGCGCGGTTATGCCGGGGGTCGACCCCGCCCTCAATAGCGGAATCCCGCCTCCCCGAAATCCGGACAGACCTCCACCCGTCGTGGATCGGCAGCCTCGTCCCGGCTGTCCCTCAGCCAGCAGTCGTTGAATATCGAGCAGTAACAGAATCGCAGTCCCGTGTCGGGCGACGCCACCACCGCGCGGAACTGGGCGACGATTGCCCGGTCGCGAGTCTGCAGCAGCGTCACCGACTCGCCGGGCGTCAGCACGCGGTCGATGATGAAGTTGCGGCCGAAATCCCGCTCCGGGGCGTCTTCCGCGACGAGGCTCGCAACGGCAGCCTCCCAGTCGCGGACCGGCGCCCGGCGAGGTACAGCTCCATGGCACGCACGCGGGCCGGACCCACGCCCGCGTTCGAGAACGCGATAGAGAATCCGGCGCCGCTCTCGTTGGCGTAGTCGCTGACCTCCAGCTGCAGATACGGCCATACGGTGGCCGCGGTCTGCTTCCGCGCCGCCTCGGACTCCGTCAGCGCCGCGTACAGGGCCACCACGCCGATAAACACGCCGGCGACGGACAGGACCGTCTGCCAGACCGATACCCTGACGAACAGCTTCTCGGTGCGCGACATCGCAGGGGTCTCGGACGCGGTCTCCTGCGACGCCTCCGCCGGATCGTCGTTGTCCCGGCTGCCGGGTGTTTCCTGGGTTTCCAATCGCCTGCTCCGGATGATGGCACTCCCCGCCCCCGCGGCAGGCGCCTGCCGGCGGCATTCTACCGGATACCCGGTGCGGCCGGCCCGGTGGCTGGCAGCCATGCGAACGACGCGGATTCCGGTTACCCTCTGCGCTCCGCCTCCCATCCATACCCTGAAGGACACCACTGATGGCACGCCGCGGCGCCACGACGGCCGAGATATCGCCCCTGTTCGAACCCCGCTCCGTCGCCCTCATCGGGGCCAGCGAGCGGCCCGGCTCTCTCGGGACGGTGACCTACCGAAACCTGCTCGAGGGAGGCTTCGAAGGCCCCATCCACCCCGTGAACCCGGCCCACGAATCGGTCCAGGGTCATGCCTGCGTGGCCAGCGTGCTGGACATCGACGGCGACGTGGACCTGGCGGTCATCGTGACCCCCGCCGCCGCCGTGCCCGGCGTGCTGGAGGAATGCGGAGAGGCGGGCGTGCCGGTGGCGGTGATCCTCTCGGCCGGTTTCCGCGAGGCCGGCCCGGAGGGCCGGCAGCTCGAGGCCGACGCACTGGCTGCGGCAAGGCGCCACGGCATCCGCTTCATCGGCCCGAACTGCCTCGGCATCATGCGCCCCGACGCCGGGCTGAACGCGAGTTTCAGCCAGGTCATGGCACGGGAAGGCCACATCGCGCTGGTGTCCCAGTCCGGGGCACTGTGCACCGCCCTCCTCGACTGGGCCGCACCGCGCAATATCGGTTTCTCCTGCGTGGTCTCCAGCGGCACGGCGGCGGACGTCGACTTCGGCGAGATTCTCGACTATCTGGTGGTGGACCCCGCGACCCGCGCGATCATGCTCTACGTGGAGGGCATCCACGACGCGCGCCGTTTCATGAGCGCCGTCCGGGCCGCCTCACGGGCCAAGCCGGTGATCGTGATGAAGGCGGGACGGCATGCCGATGCCGGCCAGGCGGCCATCTCGCACACGGGCGCCATGGTCGGCTCCGACGACGTCTTCGACGCGGCCGTCAGCCGCGCCGGCGTGGTGCGGGTGCACAATTACGTGGATTTCTTCGCCGTGGCCGAGACCCTGCACACCGGCGTGCGCACCCGCGGGCCGCGGCTCGCCATCATCACCAATGGCGGCGGCCCGGGCGTCATGGCGGCGGACTTCCTCGCCGACAAGCGCCTGCCCCTGGCGAAACTGTCGGAAGAGACCCGGGCGAAGCTCGATGGCGCCCTCCCCCGCGCCTGGTCCGGCGCGAATCCGGTGGACGTGCTGGGCGACGCCGATGCGGAACGCTACGCCCGGGCCCTCGAGTTCGTGCTGGAAGACGACGGCTGCGACGGGGTGCTGGCCATCCTCGTTCCCCAGGCGATGACCCAGCCGGAACCCGTGGCCGAGGCCGTGGCGGATATCGTGGCGCAGGCCAAAAAGCCCGTGCTCACCTGCTGGATGGGCGGCCGTTCGATGGAGGCCAGCCGGGAGACGTTCCGCGCCCGCGGCATCGCCACCTATGCGACGCCCGAGGCCGCCGTGGAGGCTTTCTCGGCGGCGGCGGCCCACCGGGCCAACCAGGAGATGCTGCTGCAGGTGCCCAAACCGCTCGGACGTCGGGAGGCACCCGACCGGGAGGGAGCGCGGCTGATCATCGACGCCGCCCTGGCCGAAGGCCGCCGGGTGCTGGACGTGATCGAATCGAAGGCGCTGCTCGGGACCTTCGGCATCCCGGTGCTCGAGAGCCTGCCGGTCCGCAGTGCCCGCGAGGCTCTCACGCTGGGCGAGCAGCTCGGATTCCCGCTGGTGATGAAGATCCACTCACCCGACATCTCGCACAAGTCGGACGTGGACGGCGTGCGGCTCGGCATCGCGAACGGGGCCGAGCTCGGCACCGCCTATCGCGAGCTCGTGCGCTCGGTGAGCGAGCGCATGCCGGATGCACGCATAAACGGCGTGCTGCTGGAACGCATGTGGCGGCCCCGGAACGGCAGGGAGATCATGCTGGGCGTCATGAACGACCCGGTATTCGGGCCGGCGATCACCGTCGGCCTGGGCGGCACCCTGGTGGAGGTGATCCGCGACCGGGCGGTCGGTCTGCCGCCGCTGAACCGTTTCCTCGTCCGCCGCATGATCGAGGAGACCCGGGCGTCGCGCTACCTGGACGAGTTCCGCGGCAAACCGCCGGCCAACCGGCGGGCGCTGGAAGACGTGATCCTGCGCCTCTCGGACATGGTGTGCGAACTCCCCTGGATCGAAGAGCTCGATATCAATCCGCTGGTGGTGAACGAGAACAATGCCGTGGCGCTGGACGCCCGGGTGGTATTGCGCGAGAGCCGTGCCTCCGCCCGGGAATACGGACACATGGCCATCCACCCCTACCCCAGCGGCCTGGTGGGCGAGCACGTGCTGCGAGACGGCACGCCGCTGCTCATCCGGCCCATCCGGCCCGAAGACGCACAGCTCGAACAGGCGTTCGTCAGCAGCCTGTCGGAGCGCTCGAAGTACCTGCGCTTCATGTATGCGATGAAAGAGCTCACGCCGGCGATGCTGTCGCGCTTCACTCAGATCGACTACGACCGGGAGATGGCGCTGATCGCGCTTGCCGACGTCGACGGCGCCGAGCGTCAGGTGGGCGTCGCCCGCTACGTGACCTATCTGGACGGCCGGGGCTGCGAGTTCTCCATCGTCGTCTCCGACGCGTGGCAGAACCGGGGCCTGGCCACCGAACTGCTGCGGCGGCTGATCGACGTCGCCCGGGACCGGGGCCTGGAGGAGATGGACGGGGTGGTCCTGCGGGAGAACCGGGGCATGCTGGCTCTTGCGAAGGAACTCGGTTTCACGCGCAGAACGTCCCCGGACGACCCGGAGATCGTCTACATCACCCTGTCGCTCTGAGGCGCCTCAGGCGTTCTGCTGCCAGAGCTTCCGGACCTCCTCGGGCATGGCCTGGCGCACGTCCTCGATCTCGCCGCTGCCGATGAACTCGTCCAGCACGGCGAACACGGCCGGTTCGGTCATGGTCTGCACCTCCGCTCAACGTCGTCCCGATTGATCGACGCTAGCCGCTGCGGCCGGCGCGCCCATTGCGATTCTGCAATCGGGCGGTCGCCTCGCGCGGCCGTGCGCGTTTGACGAGCCCGGCCGGGCGGTCCAGACTGGCGCGGCATCGCCTGGAGTTCCGGTGAAGGGGCATGACCGAGTCGTCCGATAATCCTCCTCCGTCCGCCGCGGACGCAGAGAAGCGCGCGGCGCTGGCGGCGAACCTGGCCGAGGGTGCCATCGTCCCGCCCCTCGTCCAGCCGGACCTGGCCGGCCGCGACGATCTGGCGATCGTGGCCTGCCTGACCGGCGCCAGCGACGACGACGCCATCTTTCTGCCCGCGCTCGACTACTGCCAGATTCCTTCCCGCATCGTCCGCGAGACGGGCGACCTGACGGCGCAGCTGGAAGACGGGGCCGGCCTGCTGCTGATCGGCGACGAGGCCGTGACGGACGACGTGGTGGGCCGCCTGGCCGACTGGTACGGGACCCAGCCTCTCTGGTCGGCGTTGCCGCTGGTCGTCGTCACCGGCGGCGACACCGGCACCCTTCCTGCCCTCGCCTCGGCGGTGCAGCGGATCGGCGCCAGTCACCATACCGTCCTGCCCCGCCCCATGCGGCCGGAGACGCTGCTGGCCGTCATCTATGTCGCGGTGCGCTCGAGGGCGCTGCAGTACTCCCTGCGCGACCGGCTCGGTCTGCTCGACGCGCCGGATGCCTCCCCTGCCGAGGCGCTGGCGGAGGAGCTGCGCACCATCTACGAGACGGCGCCCATCGGCCTCTGCCTGCTGGATCGGGACAAGCGCTACGTGCGCATTAATCAGCGCATGGCCGACATGAACGGCGTACCCGTGGCCCGCCATCTCGGCCGACGCGTGGACCACGTCGTGCCTGGCCTCGCGCAGAGCGTGAACTTGGACATGCAGCGCGTGCTCGATACGGGCGAACCCGCGCTGGACCGGGAGGTGGTCGGGGAAACGCCGGCCCGGGACGGCGTGGAACGGGCCTGGGTCGAACAGTGGTATCCCCTGCGGGATCATCACGGCGACGTGACCGGCATCAACGTGATCGCCCAGGAGGTCACCGAGCAGCGACAGGCGCGCGAAGCGCTGCGCAGGGCCCATGCCCGGGAAAAGCAGATCAACGCAGAGCTGGAGATGCTGGTGGCCCGGCGCACCGGCATGCTGGAGCAGCAGGCCGTCGAGCTGAAGCGCCTGACGCTCGCCCTCTCCCGGGCGGAACACGAGGAACGCAAGCGACTGTCGGAGGTGCTCCACGGCGGACTGCAGCAGAACCTGCTCGCCACGCGTATTCAGCTGCAGGACTGGGCCGAGCAGCGCGGCACCACGGTGCCGACCACCGCCATGCGGCTGCTGGACGATGCGCTGAACCTGGCCCGGACCCTCTCCTACGAGCTGAGTCCGCCGCTGCATCCGAACGCGAGCCTGCGCGAGGAACTCGACTGGGTGTCCCAGTGGAGCCGCGAGCACCATGGCCTGACCCTCGAGCTGGACATCGGCGCGATCGGGACCGAGCCCGGCGAGACGCCGAGGCTCTTTCTCATGCAGAGCCTGCGCGAGCTGCTGGTGAACGTGGTGAAGCACGCCGGGGTCCGCGAGGCCCGGGTGCGGGCGCGGGAAGAAGCCGGCCAGCTGGTCGTCAGCGTCAGCGACCGCGGGTCCGGCTTCGACCCCGCCGTCCTCGAGCAACTCGAATCCCGGGAGGTGGGCGGATTCGGGCTGCGTACCATCCGCGGCCGCGCGCTCGCCCTCGGCGGCGAGCTCAAGGTGTGCCGCCGCGGGGGCGGCGGCATGGAGGTCTCCATCCGGATCCCGGCAAACAAGACCGATTGACGTTCCACAATGAAGGGGGTTCCCCGCCCCGTCCATACTCCGTGCTCCTGCAGTGGCCTTTTTTTGCGGCACGGAGAGCTCTGGATGGACAAGCCGACGGATCAGCAGTTTGCAGCCAGCGTGAGAAATGAACTCGGACGCGACGCCCGGGTGGAGGGCCGTCTGGGCGGCGTGGAGATCGCCGTGCGCGACGGCCGGTTGCGGCTCGGCGGCGTGGTGGAGGAATTGCCGGCCAAGCGCATCGCCGCCAATGTGGCCCGCCAGCTTGCCGGAGAGGAATTCGAGGTGGTCGACCGGCTGCGCCTCGCCGCGCCACGTCTCAAGGCGCCGATGCTCGCCCGCCAGGTGATCGACAACCTGGTCCGGGAAGAGACCTTCAGCGACTACGTGATCGTGCTGCACCAGGAATGGCGCGTCCGCATCGTACAACAGCCGATGGGGGCGGCTTTCGGCATCGAGGTGCGGGCTCAGCGGGGCGTGGTGTCCCTGGCCGGCAAGGCAGGCTGTGAGAATGCCCGCCGCGTGGCCGAGGTGCTTGCCTGGTGGGTGCCCGGCTGCAGCCGGGTGGACAACCATCTCGCCGTAGACGGGCCCGATGGCGAGTCGGACGAACTGCTCACCGAAGCGGTCTACGGCATCCTGGTGCGCGATCCGCTGGTGGATGCCCGGACCATTGAGGTGTCCGCGGCCGCCGGCATCGTCGAGCTGCGGGGCCGGACGCCGGACGACGAGTCCCACCGTCGTGCCGTGCGCGACGTCTGGGCGGTGCCCGGTGTCTGGGACGTCTACGACCGCCTCAGCAACGATGCCTGAGCGACCGGCGCCACCCCGCTTTAGGGGCGCCGGACCTCCCGCTGCCTAGCCTTCGGCGTATCGCCGCGCGACACCCAGCCGGTTCTGCTGCAGAACACGGACGAGTTCCGACCAGGATTCGGTGAAGCGGGAGATCCCGTCCTCCTCCAGCGCTTCGGCGATCCCCGCGAGATCGATACCGAGCGCCTCCAGCCGCTGCAGGTGGCGGTCGGCCTCGTCGATGCCCTGTGTCAGCCGAGGGAGCACCTCTCCGTCGTGCAGGAAGGCCTCCAGCGTCCGGCGCGGCACCGTCGCCACCGTATCCGGGCCGATCAGCGCCTCGACGTAGCGCGTCTCGCGCTCATCCGGGCGCTTGGTGGCCGTGCTGGCCCACAGCAGCCGCTGGGGCAAGGCGCCCCGGCTCTGCTGGGGCCGGAACTCCTCGCCGCCGAAGACCTGGCCGAAATGCCGGTAGGCCAGCCGCGCACAGGCGATGGCGGTGGCGCCGCTCAGCGCCTCGGCCTCGTCGCCCTCCTCGGCCAGCCGCCGGTCGACGGCAACGTCGATGCGGCTCAGGAAGAACGAGGCCACCGAGCGCACGCCGGACGGATCCGCATTGCGGGCGAGCCCGCGCAGATAGGCGTCGGTGACCATGCGGTAGCGGGCGAGCGAGAAGAGCAAGGTCACGTTGACGTTCACGCCGGCGCCGATGAGGCGCTCGAACGCGTGCAGGCCTTCACGGGTGCCCGGCACCTTGATCATCACGTTCGGGCGGGCGATCTGCTCGCGGAGATGCATCGCCGCCTCCACGGTCTCCCCTTCCCGGTGCGCCAGGTAGGGTGGCACCTCCACGCTGACGAAGCCGTCGCGGCCGCCGGTATCCTCGTAGACCGGCAGCAGCAGGTCCGCGGCGCGCCGGGCGTCCTCGAGCATCAGCCAGCGGGCCAGGCCGGCGCCGTCGATCTCGTGGTCCGCCTGCATCAGCGTGCGCATCGACTCCGCGTAGTCGCGGCCGTCGCCCACGGCCTGGCGGAACAGGGTCGGGTTGCTCGTGACGCCGTGCACGCCGATGCCGATGAGTTCCGCCAGCGAACCGTCCTCCAGCATGCGCCGGTCGAACCCGTCGAGCCACAGGGACTGGCCGTACGTCTCAGTCAGCGTCCGTATCCGCGAATCCATCTTCGCTACTCCGTCATTGGGTCGTGATTGCGTCGTGATTGGGTCAGGGGGATCTTTCGGATTCCATCCTTCACGCTAGCGGGCGCGCCGGGGCGGCGCATTGAGCGACGTCAATGGGCGCCGGAGCAGCACCCCCCGGCTCAGTCGTCGACCCGGGTCAATCCTTCGCGGATGGCGTAGCGGGTCAGTTCGACCACGTTGTGCAGCTCCAGCTTGCGCATGATGTTGCGCCGGTGAGTATCCACCGTGTTCGCCGAGATGCAGAGTCTCTCGGCGATGTCCGGGGTGCTGTGTCCCTCGGCGATCAGCTGCAGGACCTCGCGCTCGCGCGGGCCGAGGCTCTGCCAGGGCGTACCCGGGCCCGACTCGGAGTCGCGGATGAGGTTGGCGGCCTGTCCGGCGGCCGCCGGACACAGGTACGTATCGCCCCGCTGCACCGCCTTCAGCGCACGGCGCAGCTCGGAGTAGGCATTCTCCTTGAGGACGTAGGCCGCGGCACCGGCCCGCAGCATCTCGGCGATGAAGCGGCTGTCGTTGTGGCTGGACAGCGCAACGATGCGGATGCCGTTCTGGCGTCCGAGGATGCGGCGGGTCGCCTCCACGCCGTTCAGATCATCCATCGCGACATCCATGATCACGATGTCGGGACTCAGTTCCTTGCACAGCTGAACGGCCTCGAGACCGCTTCCTGCCTCGCCGACGACCTCAAGCGCTGCGTCGCGCTCGAGAATCGAGCGCAGCCCCTCGCGCATGAGCGCGTGATCGTCCGCCAGCAATACCCGGGCGTTCATAACCCTCCCACCAGCCCCATGACTGCAATCCATAGCTTATGGAATATGACCACTTTCCCGAGGGGGGCGGCAATGCGGGTTATTACGTCCGTATGCCAACGGACACGAGGCGTGGCGGGTTCAGGCCTCCCGGGACTCCGCCAGCGCGGCGATCCTCGCCAGCTCCACCAGGGAACGGGCGCCCATCTTCTGCATCAAGCGCCCGCGGTAGGTCTCGACCGTGCGATGGCTGATCCCGAGCTGCCCGGCGATGGCCCGATTGGAGGTGTCCGGCCCGGCGATCAGCAGCGCCAGGACCTCGCGCTCGCGAGTCGAAAGCTGCCGGTAACGCCGGCGCGCTTCCGCCTCTTTCTCCTGCGTTTCCCGCTGCAGCCGATCGGATGCCACGGCTGCGTCGATGGAGTCGATCAACGCGTCCAGGTCGTAGGGCTTCTCCAGGAAGTCGAAGGCGCCCTTGCGGACGGCGCTCACCGCCATCGGCACGTTGGCGTGAGCCGTGATGAAGATGACAGGCAGTGCGCTGTCCGCCCGTTTCAAACGGTCCTGCAGTTCCAGCCCGCCGATGCCCGGCATGCGAATGTCGAGCAACAGACAGCCCGCCCGTCCCTCGCAGCCGGCCTCGAGGAATGCCTCAGCGGAGGCGAAACTCTCCACCGTGTAGCCGCGCTCCCGGAGAGCCACCGACAGCGCCCGGCGCACGGCCGCATCGTCTTCGACAACGAAGACGGTCGCGGGAGCATTCACCGCTCGGGCTCCACCGCGTTGTCCGCCGCCGGCAGGCGAAGCTTGAAGACGAGTCCGCTCCCGGCCGAGTCCTCCGCCCATAGCCGGCCGTCGTGAGCCTCTGCAATCGAACGGCTGATCCACAGGCCCATGCCGAGACCCTCGGGCCGGGTGGTGTAAAAAGGCTCGAACAGCACTTCCGGATCCCCTTCCCACGCACCTCGCGCATTGTCGCGGACCGACAGCAGCACGCTGTCGTCTTCCGTGCTGGATGCCACGTGGATCTGCCCCGCTGCCGCCGCCGACTCTTCGAGCGCTTCCATGGCGTTGCGCAGCAGGTTCAGCACCACCTGACTGATTTCGACGTCATCCACCGGCACGGCCGGCAGATCGTCCTCGGCGGAGAAACGCAGCCGTATGCCTTTCTCCACGCAGCTGCTCTGGACCAGGCCGATGGTTTCGCGCACGATCCGGTTGAGATCCCGCGGTTTGCGCACCGGTCCGCGCCGGCTGAGAAACCGGCGCAGGCTGCCGATGATATCGCCGGCGCGCCGCGCCTCCGCGCTCGCGTCGGTCAGTATTTCCTCCAGTTCCTCCGCGCGGTCGCTGTCCGCCTTGCGCGCGATGGAGAGCGCGGCGTCGCAGAAGTGCAGACAGGCGGTGATCGGCTGGTTCAGCTCGTGCGCGAGGCCCGCCGCCAGCTCGCCGGCGGTCGTGATACGGGCGTCCCGCGCGAGCTGCGCCTCACGCCGGCCGGCCTCCGCTTCCCGCAGCAGGCGGAGATCCCGCTCGGTGATGCCCACGGCGTAGGCCTGCCCGGTCTCGTCGCTCAGGGCCGTCATGGCGGCGGCAACCTCCACCTCGTGGCCGTCCTTGGTGCGGCGCGTCAGCGGCACGTTCTGCTGCGGCTCGCCGGCGCAGGCCAGCGAGAGATGATGCTGCCACTTCTGCCGCTCGCCGGGTGCCAGCAATTCCTCGGCATCCATGGCGAGGGCCTCGCTCTCGGAGTAGCCGTAGAGGCGCTCCGCCCCCCGGTTCCAGGCGAGGATACGCCCGTCGGGGGTCTGCGCGGTAACCGCGTCGCTGGACTCTCGCAGCACGGCGGCGAGCCGCCTGGCTGCCCTGGCATCCCGCAGGGAGCGGGTGGCCTCCACGAAACTCACCACCAGCCCGCTGACCTCGCCGCCCTCCTCGATCTGGGGCACGATCCTGACCAGGTAAGTGCGGCCGTCGGCGTCGATCTGGGTCTCCACCGTCGCCGCCGTCCTGAAAGCCCGCGCGATCTCGCGCCCGAGCTCGTCGGCGTCGAAGACGCCGCCTACCGCCTCCAGCGGTTTGCCGACGGATATCGGCATGGCATCGAACAGTGCGCGGCTCGAGGCGGAATAGCGTGTGATGCGCAGGTCCGCGTCGAGCACCACCACCGCGGAGGCCACCGTATCCAGGATGCTCTCGAGATCCCGATTGGCGGCGGCGAGTTGCTCGGATTGCGTGCGCAGCTCCTCGTTGAGCGTATTCAGCTCCTCGTTGGAGGACTGCAGCTCCTCGTTGGTGGCCTGCAGCTCCTCGTTCGAGGTCTGCAGCGCCTCCGTTGCGGCATCGTGGTCGTCCTCCAGTGACAACAGTTCCTCGCGGGCTTCGCCGAGTTCTTCGGCGGACATCAGGAGAAGATCGCGGGTCGCCGCCAGCTCCTCGTCCGCTTCCCGGCGCTGCGCGGATTCGTCCAACCCGCCGCCCTCGCCGGAGTCGCGCGCCAAAGGCTCGAAGACCACCAGCGTCTGGCTCGCTGCCGCCTCCTCCTGCTCCAGGGCCATGGCGATCAATCGGACGGTCTCGCGCCCCTGCTCGGTTTCCACCGTCACGGGGCGGCTGCGCACGGTCTTCTCGCTGCGCTGCAGCTTGCTCAGCAGCAGCCGGAGTTCCAGCCGCAACGACTCGGGCAGCAGTTCGAGAATGTTCAGGGTGGCGCCGCCTGCAGGCAGATGCATGAAACGAGCGGTGTCGCCGTGGGTGTAGATCACGTTCAGCTGCCGGTCCACCAGCGCGCACGGCGGCATGTAGCGGTCGAACAGGATACTGCCCAGCCGAGCCGCGATATCGCCGTGAGGGGCGCGCCTTTCGCCGCTGCCCGCGGGCCTTTTCTGCCGCGGCGCCCGCGGCTGCCTGCCTGCAACCGGCCGCTCGATCCGTGCCGATCGCTCGCGGCGCCGGAAAATATTCACGTTGGGCACGAGGCGGTCGAACAGACCGGTGCGGTAACCGATACCCTCCGACTCGCCCAGCATCAGCAGCCCGGAGGGGTTCAGGCTGTAGTGGAAGAGGTTCAGCAGGCGCTCCTGGGTCGCCTGCTTCAGGTAGATCAGCACATTGCGGCACGCGATCAGATCGAGACGGGCGAAAGGGGGGTCCTGAAGCAGATCGTGGGTGGCAAAGGTCACCATCTCCCGCAGACTCCCGCGGACGCGCCAGGCCCCGTCGGTCCGGATGAGGTATTTCTCCCGCAGCCGCTCCGGCACGTTGTCCACGGCGGTCGCGAGAAACACGCCCCGGCGGGCGCGCCGGATCGCCGTCTCGTCGATGTCCGTGGCGAAGATCTGCGCCTCCAAGCGCTTGTTCGATGCCTCGACGGCGTCCGCGATCAGCATGCCGATGGAATAGGCTTCTTCGCCCGTCGCGCAGCCGGGGACCCACACCCTGATCGCCTCGCCCTGCCGGTCCCGGATCAGCTCGCGGATGGCATCGGCGAGTACGTCGAAGGCCTCCGGGTCCCGGAAGAGCTCCGTCACCGAGATCAGAACGTCCTGCTTGAGCCGTTCGGCCTCGTCCGGCGATTCCCGCAGCCATTCCAGATACTCTGCAGGATCGCCCCGGCGGGTAACGAACTGCCGCCGCCGGATACGCCGACGGAGCGTGCCCTCCTTGTAATCCTCGAAGGGGATGCCGGTCTTGCGCGCCAGCACCCCGACGATCGCCGGCAGCATGTTGTCCTCCGACGGCTCACGCTCTTCGTCGTCGGCCGCCGCGGGCCACGTCTCGAGCTGGGTCAGTTCCCGGCCGACGGACGCCGGATCCGTGACCACGTCGGCAAGCCCGCGGTCGATGACCGCCGCGGGCATGGCCCCGGAACCCGCGGATTCCGGGTCCTGGGCGATGACGATGCCTTCCGCGGCCTTGATGGCGCGCGCGCCCTCCAGGCCGTCGCTGCCGCTGCCGGAGAGCACCACGCCGATTGACCGGGGGCCATACTCGCGCGCCACCGTCTCGAAGAGGATATCGACGGTGTGATGGCCGCCGCTGAGGCCGTCCTCCTCGGAGAGCGCGAAGCGTCCGTCTCGCACGCCGCCTTCCTGGCCCGGCGGCAGCAGATACATCCGGTCCGGCTGCAACGGCTCTTCGTCGGCCGCGAAGGCCACCCGCATGTCGGTGAGCCGTTGCAGGATCTCGTCCAGATAACTCGGCTGCTCCGGGTCGGAGTGCACCACCAGCAGGTAGGCGGTGGCGTCACGGGACGGCAGTTCCGGCAGCATCGCCTGCAGCGCGCTCACACCGCCCGCGGAGGCGCCGATAGCGACGACCTGGCGTGGCGATGTGCCCGGGGAGCGCTCGTTCATGCGGCTTGACCGTTTGCGGACCGTCTGTTGATCGATTGTTGAACGGATGTGGGATGCTCGCAGAAAGCCGACAGCGTGTCATCTCGCCCGGCGCGCCGCTTCATTGCGAATTCGCAATGCTCTCCACCCGGGGCCTCCGGATGATGAGGCTATTGAACCAGCGTGAACCGAAGAGGACGGCGGCCGGGCCCTGCGGGCACATCGTTGCCGTGCGGGGCAACGTGGTCGACGTCAGTTTCCCGCCGCCACTGCCGCCACGGGACCGTGAACTCAGAAGCGGCGACGAGGGCGAGGTGGTGCTGGAGGTACAGAGCCACCTCGACACACGGACGGTGCGCTGCATCGCTCTCAACTCGGCCCGGCGCCTCGGCCGCGGACTCCCGGTGCGCGACTGCGGCGCCTCCCTGCGCATGCCGGTCGGCCGGGGGTTGCTGGGCCGGATGCTGGATGTGTTCGGCAACCCGGTGGACGGCGGTGAGGCGGTGGAGGCCGAGCGGCGCTGGCCCATCCACCGGCCGCTGCTGCCGCTGGCCGAGCGCACCACCGGCACCGACGTCTTCGAGACGGGCATCAAGGCCATCGACCTGCTCGCACCCCTCGAGAAAGGCGGCAAGTCCGGCATGTTCGGCGGCGCCGGCGTGGGCAAGACCGTGCTGATCAACGAGTTCATCAACAACATGGCCGAGCAGTACGAGGGCGTGAGCCTGTTCTGCGGCATCGGCGAGCGCATGCGCGAGGCCGAGGAGATGTACCGGGCCATGCGCGAATCCGGCGTGCTGGAGCAGTCGGTGCTGATCTACGGCCAGATGAACGAGCCGCCGGGGGCGAGGTTCCGGGTGGGGCACTCGGCACTGACCGTGGCCGAGTACTTCCGCGACGTGGTCCGGCGCGACGTGCTGCTGCTGATCGACAATGTCTTCCGCTTCGTGCAGTCGGGCACCGAGGTCTCCGGGCTGATGGGCCGCATCCCCTCGCGGGTGGGCTATCAGCCGACCCTGGCCAGCGAGCTCGCCGCCCTCGAGGAGCGCATCTGCAGCTCCGCCAATGGCAGCATTACCTCGGTGCAGGCCGTCTACGTGCCTGCCGACGACCTGACCGATCCGGCCGCCACCCACATCTTCGCCCACCTCTCAGCCTCCATCGTGCTGTCCCGCAAGCGCGCGAGCCAGGGCCTCTACCCGGCCGTGGACCCACTGCAGACGGACTCGAAGATGCTCACGCCCGGGGTGGTCGGCCGGCGCCATTACCGGGTCGCCCAGGAGGTCCGCCGCACCCTGGCGGAGTACGAGGATCTCAAGGACATCATCTCCATGCTCGGCATCGAGGAGCTGTCCCGGGACGACCGGGCCACGGTCAGCCGCGCCCGGCGCCTCGAGCGCTTCCTCACCCAGCCGTTCTTCACCACCGAGCAGTTCACGGGCAAGCCGGGCCGGCTCGTGACCCGGGAGCAGACCATCGACGGCTGCGAGCGCATTCTGGCCGGCGAGTTCTCGGACGTGAACGAGAAGGCGCTCTACATGGTGGGCACCGTCGACGAGGTGCGCAAAGGGGCCCGCGACGATGACCCGGGAGGCGGCGATGGCGGCGAGTGACCGCGACATGCGCCTGCGGGTTCTCCTGCCGACGGAGGTCCTGGTGGACGAGGCGGTGGACAAGATCATCGCCGAGGCCGCAAACGGCAGCTTCTGCCTGCTGCCCCGCCACATCGACTTCGTCGCAGCCCTGGTGCCCGGCGTGATGTCGTTCACGCGGGGCGCATACGAGTACTACGCGGGGCTCGACCGCGGCATCCTGGTGAAATGCGCCGGCGAGGTCACCGTATCCACGCTGGACGGGGTGCGCGGCGACGAACTCGGCGAGCTGGAGGAGCACGTTCGGCAGCGTTTTCTCGAGCTCGACGAACACGAGCGCAAGGCCCGCTCCGCCGTGGCCCGGCTCGAGGCGGGCACGCTCAGGACCTTCCGGGAGATGCAGGAGCGCAGCCGTGGCTGATCCCGGCGGCAATTCCGGCCGCAATTCCGGCCGCAATTCCCGCGCCCGGCCGGAGGACCGGGACCATGGCGACGACCGCCGGGCCCTCGACGAGGAGGTCGGCCGGCAGGCCCGCCGCAAGCTCCGCGCCCGCCGGCGCGAGAGCCGCAGCGCCTGGTTCGGGCTGGGCATGTTCGGGCTGGTGGGCTGGTCGGTGGCGCTGCCCACCCTGATCGGCACGGCCATCGGCCTGTGGCTGGACGAGCGCTATCCCGGCGACGTCTCCTGGACCCTGACCTTCCTCATCATCGGGGTGGCGGTGGGCTGTCTGAACGCCTGGTTCTGGGTGCGTCAGGAGAGCAACCGTGAGTGAGGGCAGCCCGATTGCGGCCATCCTGATCACCTTCGGCGGGCTGTTCCTCCTCGGGCTGGTCGCCGACCTGGCGGGACGGCATTCCCCCCTGCCCCGGGTCACCCTGCTCCTGATCGCCGGCTTCCTCATCGGCCCCTCGGTGCTCGACTGGCTGCCGCCTTTCACCGACCAGTGGTTCACCGTGCTGACCAACATCGCCCTCGCGCTGATCGGTTTCCTGCTGGGCCAGAACCTGACGGCGGAGCGTTTCCGGGAGCTCGGCCGGCCCGTGCTCACGATGTCCGTCGGCGAGGTCGTCGGCACCTCGCTACTGGTGTTCGCCGCGCTGGCCCTCGTCGGGGTGCCGCTGGAACTCGCCCTGCTGCTCGCGGGGGTGGCGCCGGCCACCGCGCCCGCGGCCACCGTGGACGTGGTCCGTTCGTCGGAGGCAAAAGGCAGGTTCACCGACACCCTGCTCGGCATCGTCGCCATCGACGACCTGTGGGGCCTGCTCGCCTTCACGCTGCTGCTGGCCGTGGCCGAGGCGCTGGGCGAGCGCAGCGGCGCGGCGCCGATGCTGCTGCACGGGCTGCGCGAGGTGGGCGGCGCGGTGCTGCTGGGCGTCGCCCTCGGCTATCCCATGGCGAAACTGACCGGCCGGATCCGCCCCGGCGAGCCCACCCAGGCCGAGGCGCTCGGACTGGTGCTGCTGACGGCGGGGCTGGCGGAGTGGCTGCAGGTCTCCTACATACTGGCGGCCATGACGCTGGGCGTCATGGTGGCGAACCTGGCTTCCCATCACGAGCGCCCGTTCCGCGAGATCGAAGGCATCGAGTGGCCCTTCCTGATCCTGTTTTTCCTGCTGGCGGGCGCCTCCCTGCACCTGGACGCGCTGGCCACGGCCGGCTGGCTCGCCGCGGGGTACATCGGGCTGCGGGTGGCCGGGCGGATGATCGGCACCCGTCTCGGCGGCCACCTGAGCGGCGCGGAACCGCAGACCCGGCGCTGGATCGGCATCGCGCTCCTGCCCCAGGCCGGCGTGGCGGTGGGCATGGCCCTGCTGGCGGCCCAGCGCTTCCCGGAACTCGCCGACCGCATCCTGCCCGTGATCCTCGGCTCCACCGTGGTCTTCGAGGTGGTCGGACCCGTGCTCACCCGCTACGCGCTGACCCGCGTGGGCGATATCCCTGCCGCCAGCAAAGGCCGGGAGGCCGGGGCATGAGCGGGAGCGCCACCCTGTTGGCCGCCCTGGCCGCCGGAGCGGCCGCCGGAACGGCCTATTTCGCACTGCTGTGGTGGACCGTGGCCGGCATCCCGACCGCCCGCCGGCCCGCCCTGCGCCTGGCCGGCGGCATGTTGGTCCGCCTGGCGGCTGCCGGCGCCGGTGCCGCGCTCGTGGCCTGGCTGGGCGGCTGGCAGCACCTGCTGGCGGGTGCCGCCGGTTTCACCGCGGCACGCATGGCGATGGTCCGCCGGCGGCTGCCGGGCATGCCCCGGGAGGAAACGCCGTGACCATCAGCCCGGACGGCATCGTCGTCTTCGAATGGGGCTGGCTGCGGCTCACCGCGACCGTGGTCTGGACCTGGGCCGTCATGGCGCTCATGACGATCGGCTCCTGGCTGATCACCCGCCGGCTGCAGACCGGCACGGAACTCAGCCGCTGGCAGAATCTGGTGGAGGTCATCGTGACCGGCATCCGCGACCAGATCCGCCAGGTCAGCCACCAGGAGCCGGGCGGCTATCTCCCGTTTGTCGGCACCCTGTTCCTGTTCATCGCCACCGCGAATCTGCTGAACGTGGTGCCGGGCTACATGGCGCCGACCGGCTCGCTGTCGACCACCACCGCGCTCGCCATCTGCGTGTTCGTGGCGGTGCCGCTGTACGGCATCGTCTACGAAGGCCCGCTGGCCTACCTGCGCCATTACGTGCACCCCACCTGGCTCATGCTGCCGTTCAACGTGATCGGCGAGATCTCGCGCACCATCGCCCTCGCCGTGCGGCTGTACGGCAACATCATGAGCGGCACGGTGCTGGTGGCCATCCTGGTGAGCCTGACGCCCTATTTCTTCCCGGTGGTCATGCAGCTCCTGGGACTGCTCACCGGCATGATCCAGGCCTATATCTTCGCCGTGCTGGCGATGGTCTACATCGCCTCGGCCACGTCCGCCCATGAACGCCAGCGCGCGGAGGACGACGACGGCGACTCATCCTGACAGCGACGAGGTACCACTATGGAAGGCTTATCACTCATCGGAATGGTCTCGGTCATCACGGCCGGCATCACCATCGCCATCGGTTCCATCGGCCCGGCACTCGGCGAGGCCCGCGCCGTGGATCGGGCGCTTGCGGCCATCGCCCAGCAGCCGGACGAGTCGGCGACGATCACCCGCACCCTGTTCGTGGGCCTGGCGATGATCGAGTCCACCGCCATCTACTGCTTCGTGGTGGCCATGATCCTGATCTTCGCCAATCCGTTCTGGAACGCACTGAGCCAGGCCGCGGGCAGCTAGGGGGCCGTTGACGCCATGCAGATCGACTGGATCACCGTCTCCGCCCAGATCGTCAACTTCCTGATCCTGGTCTGGCTGCTGAAGCGCTTCCTCTACGGACCCGTGGTGCGTGCCATGGACCGCCGCGAGGAACGCATCGGCGAGCGCATGGATGAGGCCCGCGACCGCGAGACCGAAGCCGAGCAGCGGGCCGAGAGTTACGAGGAGCGGCGCCGGGAACTCGACGAGCGCCGGGACGAACTGCTCGAGGAGGCCAGGGACGAGGCGGCGGACGAGAAGAAGCGCCTCGTCGACGAGGCCCGTGCCGAGGCCGACGAGGCCCGGGAGAAGTGGCTGCGTCAGCTCGACCGGGAAAAGGAGGCCTTTGCGGACGATCTCCGCCGGGACATCGCCGCGGTCTTCCGCAAGGTGGCCGACAAGGCGCTCGCCGAGCTGGCCGACCGGAGCCTGGAAGAACAGATGGTGGCGCGTTTCGTCGACCGCCTCGAGGCCCTGGACGAGGAAACCCTCGAGACGCTTGGCTCGGCAGAGGACGGCCTGCGCGTGACCAGTGCCGCTGCCCTGGAGCCGAATGTGCGCAGCCGCGTGACCCGGGCGCTGCACGAGCACGTCGCCGCAGATGCCGAGGTCACCTACGACGAGTCGGACGAACTCCTCTGCGGCATCGTGCTCCACGGCGGCGGACTGCGCATCGGCTGGAGCCTGGCCGACAGCCTCGAGGGCTACGACGAGCAGGTGCGGGATCTGCTCGCCGACGCCGGTGCCGCCACGGCCGGTGCAAAGGGCTGACAGGCATGCTGCGCGAACTGCTGCGGGACACCACGCAGGTGCTGGAGCGGGCCGGCGAGGCCTGGTCCCCTGCCCTGCGCGCCACCGAGACCGGCACGGTCATCGAGACCGGCGGCGGCATCGCGCGGCTGCGCGGCCTCGCCGGCATCCGCGCCAACGAGCTGATCCGCTTCCCGGACGGGGTGCTCGGCATCGCCATCAACCTGGACCCCGAGGAGGTCGGCGTGATGCTGCTGGCCGACAGCGATCAACTGGTGGCCGGCATCGAGGTGAGCTCCACCGGGCGCGAGGCGGATACGCCCGTGGGCGACGGGCTGATCGGCCGGGTCGTCGACGCCACCGGGCGGGTGCTCGACGACGGCGGCCCGCTGGAGGCCCGTGAACGCCGTCCGCTGGAGCGCCCTGCCCCGGCCATCATGGCGCGCGCCCCGGTTACCGTGCCGCTGGAGACGGGCATCAAGTCGGTGGACGCCCTGATCCCCATCGGCCGCGGCCAGCGCGAGCTCATCCTCGGCGACCGCCAGACCGGCAAGACCTCGGTGGCCGTGGATACCATCATCAACCAGCGCGACCGGGACGTGGTCTGCGTCTACTGCGCCATCGGCCAGCGGGGCACCGCCGTCGCGCGGGTCATCGACACGCTGCGCCGGCACGGCGCCATGGACAACACCATCGTCTTGACCGCCTCCGACGACGATCCGCCGGGGCTGCGTTTCATCACGCCCTATGCCGCGACCAGCATGGCCGAGTACTACATGGAACAGGGCCGCGATGCGCTGATCGTCTACGACGACCTCACCCGCCACGCGCGCGCCTACCGGGAACTCTCGCTGCTGCTGCGCCGTCCGCCCGGCCGCGAGGCCTATCCCGGCGATATCTTCTATATTCACTCCCGCATGCTGGAGCGGGCGACGCACCTGGCGGAGGACCACGGCGGAGGCTCGCTGACGGCCCTGCCGGTCATCGAGACCCAGGCCCAGGACATCTCGGCCTACATCCCCACCAATCTCATCTCGATCACCGACGGGCAGATCTATCTCTCCCCCACCCTCTTCCACAAGGGGCTGCTGCCCGCCATCGACGTGAGCGAGTCGGTCTCCCGGGTGGGCGGCAAGACCCAGTATCCGGCGTTCCGCGCGGTGGCCGGCGATCTCCGTCTGGCCTATTCTCAGTTCGAGGAGCTGGAGACCTTCGCCCGCTTCGCCACCCGGCTGGACGAGGAGACACGGGCGACCATCGAGCACGGACGCCGGGTGCGGGAGGTGCTGAAACAGGACGAGCATCGGCCCATCCCGGCCGCCGAACAGGTGGCCGTCCTCAACGCGGTGAACGAAGGCCTGTTCGACGAGCTGGCGACGGAGCGGGTGGGCGATGCGGAGGCGGCCATCCGTGAACGGGTCACCGATGAGCTGCCGTCGATCTGCGAACGCATCGAGGCCGGCGAGGAACTGGCCGACGAGGACTGGCAGAAGCTGACGGAGGCCGCGCGGGCGGCCATCGCAGCGCTGTCCGGGGAGGATTGAGACCATGGAGACCATCGAGAGGCTCGAGGACCAGCTCGACAGCCTGGGTGAGCTGAAGACCATCGTGCGCACCATGAAGGCGCTCTCGGCGGCCAGCATCCGCGAGTACGAACGGGCCGTGGAGGCGCTCGCCGGTTACGCCGAGACGGTCGAGCGCGGCTTTCGCGTGGTGCTTGCCGACCTGCCGGCCGGCGCAGGGCCGGTCCCGCCGGGCGACGACGCGGGCCCCGCCGGGGCCATCGTGTTCGGCTCGGATCACGGTCTCTGCGGCCGCTTCAACGAGACGGTCGCCGCCCACGCCGCGGAGGCCTTCGCCGCCGCGGGCGGGCCGCAGCCGCGGGTGCTGGCCGTCGGCGAGCGTGCCGCCGCGAGCCTCGAGCACGCGGGTTGCCGTGTCGCCGACCGCGTACTACTGCCCGGCTCCGCCGCCCACATCACGGTGCTGACCCGCAAGCTCCTGGTGCGTGTGCAGCAATGGCGGGACGAGCACGGCATCGCCTCGGTGCGGCTCTACTACAACCGTCACTCCGGCGGTCGCGGCTACGAGCCCGTGGAGGCCGCTCTGCTGCCGGTGGATCTCGCCCGGCTGCGGGATGGCGGCGGCTGGCCGTCCCGGGGCCTGCCGACCTATTCCATGGACCCGTGGCGGCTGCTTCGCCACCTGATCCACCAGTATCTGTTCATCACCCTGTTCCGGGCCTGCGCGGAATCCCAGGCCAGCGAACACGCGAGCCGGCTCGCGGCCATGCAGTCCGCCGAGGGCAACCTGGAGGAACGGCTGGAGGCCGTCACGATGACCTTCCGGCGGGCCCGCCAGAACGCCATCACCTCCGAACTGCTGGACGTGGTGTCCGGCTTCGAGGCCATTACTTCCGGCCGGGGACAACGTTGATGGGCATGAAAATCTCCCAGGTCTGGCCGGGCCGGCCCTATCCCCTCGGCGCCACCTGGGACGGCGAAGGCGTCAACTTCGCGCTGTTCTCGGAGCATGCGGAGAAGGTCGAGCTGTGCCTGTTCGAGAAGCCGCGGGGGCGGGCCATCGAACGCATCGAGCTGCGCGAGCGCACCGATCTGGTATGGCACTGCTATCTGCCGGATGCCCGCCCCGGGCTCCTCTACGGCTACCGGGTGCACGGCCCCTACGCGCCGGCGGAGGGCCACCGGTTCAACCCGAACAAGCTGCTGCTCGACCCGTACGCCAAGGCGCTGAAGGGCGGGCTGCGCTGGCACGACGCCAACTTCGGCTATCGCATCGGCCACGACGACGAGGATCTCTCCTTCGACAAGCGGGACAACGCCCGCTACGTGCCGAAGTGCGAGGTGGTCGAGTCGGCGTTCAGCTGGGGCAGCGACGAGCGGCCGGATACCCCGCTGCACGACACGGTGATCTACGAGATGCACGTGCGCGGCTTCACCATGCGCCACCCGGACGTGCCGGAGCACCTGCGCGGCACCTACGCAGGACTGGCGACGGAGCCGGTGATCGACTACCTGAAGCGCCTCGGCGTGACCGCCGTCGAGCTGATGCCGGTGCATGCGTTCGTGGACGACCGAGTGCTGGTGGAGCGGGGTCTGAGCAACTACTGGGGCTATAACACCATCGGCTACTTCGCGCCCGAGCCGCGCTACTCCGCGACCGGGCAGATCCGCGAGTTCAAGACCATGGTGAAGACCCTGCACTCGGCCGGCATCGAAGTGATCCTGGACGTGGTCTACAACCACACCGCGGAGGGCAGCCGGCTGGGACCGACGCTGTGCTTCCGCGGCATCGATAACGCCGCCTACTACCGGCTCGTGGCCGACGACCCCCGTTACTACATGGACTACACGGGCACGGGCAACACGCTGAACATGATGCACCCCCGGGTGCTGCAGCTGATCATGGACAGCCTGCGCTACTGGGTGCTGGACATGCACGTGGACGGCTTTCGCTTCGACCTCGCCTCCGCCCTGGCGCGGGAACTGCACGAGGTGGATCGGCTCGGCGCCTTCTTCGACATCATCCACCAGGACCCGGTGCTCTCCCAGGTGAAGCTGATCGCCGAGCCCTGGGACCTCGGCGAGGGCGGCTACCAGGTGGGCAACTTCCCGCCGGGCTGGGCCGAGTGGAACGGCAAGTACCGCGACGCCGTCAGGGACTTCTGGAAGGGCCACGGCGACGTCATCGGCGAGGTGGCCTCCCGGCTCTCGGGCTCGAGCGATCTCTACGAACGCGACGGCAGGCGCCCCTATGCCAGCATCAATTTCGTCACCGCCCACGACGGCTTCACCCTCACCGACCTCGTGAGCTACGAGCGCAAGCACAACGAGGCCAACGGCGAGGACAACCAGGACGGCACCGACGACAACCGCAGCCGCAACTACGGCGACGAAGGCCCCAGCGACGATCCCGCGATACGTGCGCTGCGCCGCAGGCAGAAGCGCAACTTCCTGGCCACGCTGATGCTCTCCCAGGGCGTGCCCATGCTGCTCGCCGGCGACGAGATCGGCCGCAGCCAGCAGGGCAACAACAACGCCTATTGCCAGGACAACGAGATCTCCTGGCTCGACTGGGACCTCGGCGAGGAGGATCTGGCGCTGCTCGGCTTCGTGCGGGAGCTGATCGACTTCCGCCGCACCCACCCCGCCTTCCGGCGCCGGCGCTTCTTCGAGGGCCGGCGCATCGGCGAGGCCCAGGTCAAGGACATCTACTGGTTGGATGCGGACGCCTCCGAGCTGACCGGCGAGGAATGGGAAGGCCGTTCCGCCGGCTGCCTGGGCGTGTGCATGCCCGGGGCCGGACTCGCCGAGACCGGGCCGCGGGGCCAGCCGGTGCGCGACGACGACTTCCTGCTGCTGCTGAACGCGGGCGGGGAAGACGTCGATTTCCGGCTGCCGGAGATCGGCGACATCGGCCACTGGACCGTCTGCTTCGACACCGATGCCCGCGGCGCGGTCTCGAGGCGGGAACTGTCGGCGGGCGAGGATTATGCGCTCGCCGCCCACTCGCTCGTGCTGCTGATGCACCGGAGACTGGCGGAGTGATACGCCGCCACACCATGCCCTGGGGCGCGCAGGTGACGCAGGACGGCCGCGTCCGCTTCGCCCTGTGGGCGCCGGCGGCGGCAACCGTCTCGGTGCTGCTGGGCCGGGGAGACGGCGGCGCGGAGCTGACGCTCGCGCCCGGCGACGCCGGGTGGTTCTCGCTCGCCACCGGGGCGGCCGCGCCGGGCAGTCTCTATCGCTTCCGGATCGACGGGGCGGACCTCGTCCCCGACCCCGCCTCCCGCTCCCAGCCGCACGGGGTGCACGGCCCGAGCGAGGTGATCGACCCCGGTGGCTTCGACTGGCAGGACGCAGACTGGCGGGGCCGGCCGTGGCACGAGGCAGTGGTCTACGAGCTGCACGTCGGCGCCTTCAGCGAGGGCGGGGACTTCGCCGGGGTGGAGCATCGACTCGATGAGCTGGCCGATCTGGGTATCACGGCGCTGGAGCTGATGCCCGTCGCCGCCTTTCCCGGCACCAGGAACTGGGGCTACGACGGCGTGCTCCCGTACGCGCCGGAGCGCTCCTACGGCGGTCCCGCCGGACTGAAACGGCTCGTCCAGGCGGCCCACGGCCGCGGACTCATGGTGCTGCTGGACGTCGTCTACAACCATTTCGGGCCCGAGGGCAATTACCTGCACCGCTACGCCCCGCAGTTCTTCACCGCCCGCCACCGCACCCCCTGGGGCGACGGCATCAACTTCGACGGCGAGCACAGCGAGACGGTGCGCAGCTTCTTCATCGAGAACGCCCTGTACTGGCTGGAGGAATACGCTCTGGACGGCCTGCGCCTCGATGCCGTCCATGCCATAGCCGACGATTCCCGCCCCGACATCCTCACCGAACTCGCGCAGCGGGTGCGCGAACGCTACGCGGGCGAGCGACCGGTACACCTGGTGCTGGAGAACGACGACAACGCCGCCCGCTACCTGGACCGGAACCGGGACGGCGGCTACGACGCCCAGTGGAACGACGACATACACCATGGCCTGCACGTGCTCCTGACCGGGGAAAGGGACGGCTACTACGCCGACTATGCCGACCAACCGGCTGCCTCCGTCGCCCGCTGTCTCGCAGAGGGCTTCGCCTACCAGGGCGAGCCTTCCCCCCACCGGGACGGCGAGGCCCGCGGCGAGCCCAGCGCAGCCCTGCCGCCCACGGCTTTCGTGTCCTTCCTGCAGAACCACGATCAGATCGGCAATCGGGCGTTCGGCGAGCGCATCCACGCGCTCGCTCCCGCGGCCGCGGTGCGCGCCGCGACGGCACTGCTCCTGCTGGCCCCCTCGCCGCCGCTCGTGTTCATGGGCCAGGAGTTCGCGGCCGACACGCCGTTCCTGTTCTTCTGCGATTTCGGGGAGGGGCTCGCCGAAGCCGTGGCCGAAGGCCGGCGGCGGGAGTTCGCCCGCTTCGAGCGCTTCGCCGCTGCCGCCAGCCGCGCCGCCATCCCGGACCCGAACGACGAGGCCACGTTTCTCCGCTCCCGGCTGGACCGCGACGCCGCGGGCCATGCCGGACAGGCGCGCGAGGTGCGCTTCTTCGCGCGCCTGCTGGCGCTGCGCCACGAGGAGATCGTGCCGCGGCTCGCCGGCATCGGCATCGGCGGCGGCGGCGGCGGCGCCGGCCGGGTGCGCGGGGCGCGGGCCGGGGCGCTGCAGGTCGAGTGGACCCTCGCGGACGGGTCGGTGCTGGCCGTCGCGGCCAACCTCGACGACGGGGCGGCGCCGCCCGGCGTCCTCCGGGTGCCCGGCGGACGGGTCCTGTTCGCCTGGCCGGAGGCGGCGGCGGCGGAACTGGCGGCCGGGGCGCTGCCGCCCTGGAGCGTGGTGTACACGCTCCTCGTAGAATCGAGACCATGAGTCCGACGCCGATGATGCCCCGGGCGACGTACCGGCTGCAGTTCAACGGGGATTTCACCCTGGACGATGGCGCAGCGCTGGTGCCTTATCTCGACCGGCTCGGGATCAGTCATATCTATGCTTCGCCCCTGCTGAAGGCGAGGTCCGGCAGCAGCCACGGCTACGACATCGTCGAACACGACAGTCTGAATCCGGAGGTGGGCGGCGAGGAGGCGCTGGCACGGCTCACGGACGCACTGCGAGCCCGCGGGATGGGCCTGATACTGGACGTCGTGCCCAATCACATGGGGGTCATGGGACGAGACAACCCGTGGTGGCTGGACGTCCTCGAACACGGTCCGGCATCCCGCCGGGCCGGCTACTTCGACATCGACTGGGACCCGCTGAAGGACGAACTCCGCGGCAAGGTGCTGGTGCCGGTGCTGGGCGATCACTACGGCAACGTCCTGGACAGCGGCGAGCTGGTGCTGGCCCACGACCCGGCGGAAGGCACATTCGCCGCGGAATACTACGAGCACCGCTTCCCCATCGACCCGCGGGAGTATCCACGCCTCTTCGCTCACCGAACCGACGACCTCGCCGGACGGCTCGGCGAAGACGGCCCCGCCGCCGCGGAGCTGGCGAGCCTGCTGACGGCGTTCGGCAACCTGCCGCCCCGCTCCGCGGTCTCGGCTGCCGAGCGTGACGAGCGCGCCCGGGACAGCGCCATACACAAGCGTCGCCTCGCAGACCTCCGCGCGGAATATCCGCAGATTGCCCGCTTCATGGACGAGGTGGTCGCCGACTACAACGGCGCCGGCAGACGGCCGGGCGACGCGGCGCTGTTCCACCGTTTGCTCGAAGCCCAGGCCTGGCGGCTGGCGTACTGGCGCGTCGCCGCCGACGAGATCAACTACCGGCGCTTCTTCGACATCAACGACCTCGCGGCCCTGCGCATGGAGGACGAGGAAGTGTTCCGGGCGACCCATGGCAAGGTCCTGGAAATGGTCGCCGCCGGCCGGGTTCAGGGCCTGCGCATCGACCATCCGGACGGGCTGTACGATCCGGCGGCCTATTTCGAGCGTCTCCAGGCGGCTGCCCGGTCGGTCGGCCGGCCGGCTGCAGGTAGCGATCCCGGGTCCGATGCCGAGGCCGGCACGGGCCTCTACGTGGTGGTGGAGAAGATCCTCGCCGCCGGAGAGCAGCTGCCGACGAGCTGGCCGGTGGCCGGCAGCACGGGCTATGAATTCGCGCGCAGTGCGGGGGGACTGTTTGTGGCTGCGCGGAACGAGGCCGAGATGGACCGGATCTACCGCAGCTTCGCCTTCGCGGACGGCGACTTCCGCGCCGTCGAGAGGAATTCGCGGCTCACCATCATGCAGGATGCCCTGGCGAGCGAGCTTGCGGTGCTCGCCACGGAACTCGCCCGCATTGCGGAGATGGACACCCATACGCGGGACTTCACCCGCTCGGCGCTGCGCGAGGGCATCTCCGCCGTGGTGGCCTGCTTTCCGGTCTACCGCACCTACGTCACCCGCCAGGGCTGCTCCGAGGAGGACGCCGGGCGCATCGAGGCCGCGGTCGGCGAGGCGCGCCGGCGCGCCGCCCTGCCCGACGAGTCGCTGTTCGACTTCCTGCGCGACGTTTTGGTGACCCGCCGGGCCGAGGCCCGGGAAGCTCGTTACCGCGACCGCGTCGTCGCGTTCGCGATAAAATTCCAGCAGTTCACCGGACCGGTGGCCGCCAAGGGCGTGGAGGACACCGCCTTGTACCGCTACCAGCGGCTGATCTCGCTGAACGAGGTGGGCGGCGCACCCGATCGCTTCGGGACGCCGGCGGCGGAGTTCCACCGTGACAACGCCGCACGCCTCGCCGCCTGGCCCGGCGGCTTGCTCGCCGGCTCGACGCACGATGCGAAGCGCTCCCTGGACGTCCGCATGCGCATCCACGCCCTGTCCGAGTGGCCGGCCGAGTGGGAGGAGCGCGTGGCCCGGTGGCATGAGGCGACAGCGCCACTCAAGCACGAGGTCGACGGCCGCATGGCCCCGTCGGCGAACGACGAGTATTTCCTCTACCAGACGCTGGTCGGGGCCTGGCCGGCGGCAGGCCGGCCCGGCGGCGACGGCTGGGAGGACTTCGTGCAGCGCATCCGGGCTTATCTGCGCAAGGCGTTCCGGGAGGCCAAGCGGCACACGGAATGGGAGAGCCCCGACCCGGACTACGAGGCCGCCGTGCAGCACTTCGTGGCCGGCGTGCTGGACCCGGCACAGGGTTCAGCGTTCCTCCACGACTTCCTGCCCTTCCAGCAACGCATCGCCGCCGTCGGCCGCTTCAACAGCCTGGCTTTCCTGGCGCTGGAATACACCGCTCCGGGCGTGCCCGACATGTACCAGGGCGACGAGCTTCCCGATTACCGGCTGGTGGACCCGGACAACCGCCGGCCCGTTGCGTTCCAGGCGCGTTCCGCCGCACTGACGGCGCTGGAGTTGTGCTGCGACGGGAATGGCTACGCGCCCGCCTCTCTCGTCCGGGAAGCCGTGGGGGATCCGGCAGACGGCTCCCTGCGGCTCCAGCTCGTCCGCCGGTGCCTCGCGCTGCGCCGCCGCTGGCCGTCCCTGTTCGCGCGAGGCGAGTATCTGCCGCTGACGCCGCGCGGCGAGCACGCCGACCATGTCTGCGGTTTCTGCCGGCGGGACGAGGGCCGATGGCTGATGACGGTGGTCCCCCGTCTCGTCGGCGGCCTGTGCGACGGCCGGCCTCCGGTCGGCAAGAAGATCTGGGACGAGACCGCCCTGGTGCTGCCCGCCGGCCTGGAACCGCCGGCGCTCCGGCACCTGTGCACCGGGGAGACCCTGCGGACGGCGCCCTCGCCGGAGGGTCGGATGATCCGCGCTGCAGACGCGCTGCGGAGCTTCCCCGTCGGGGTCTTCGCGGCAGCGAATCAGGCCTGAGCGGGGCGCTCAGAAACTCTCCACCAGCCGCAGAGCCTGCCGGGGACAATTGCTATCGCGATCGCAATCGCCATCGCCATCGCGATCGGGACTGCTCATCTCGGCGAGCGTCTCCCGGGTCACGAGCACGGTGTGCGGGGTTCCCTCGCCCGGATTCTCCTTTCCGTCGATGACCGTTCCTGCCGGCACGCGGCAGCCGGGGCAGACCACCGCATTCCTGATCCGGCAGTCCTCGCCGATGCGGGCGTCGGGCAGCAGGACCGAGTCGAGGACCTCGGCGCCGGGCCCTATCTCGACGCCCCTCGAGACGATGGAGCCCGTCACCCGCGCGCCGCATATCGACGTGCCCCGGGCCACGATGGAATCCACCACGGTGGCGCGTCGGCCGCTCTCGTCGCGCTCCAGTATGGCCGGCGAACAGGCGACATCGGCCGTGACCACCTGCCAGCCCGGACGATAGAGGTCGCGGCGCGCCGCAGGATCGAGCAGCGCCATGCTCGCTTCGTAGTAGGCGTCCACCGTGCCGGCGTCCCGCCAGAAGCGAGGCCGGCCGCGATCGTCGACGAAGGGGAACGCGAGCACGCGGTAGTGCGCCAGCATCGCCGGCAGCACGTCGGCACCGAAATCGTGCAGCGAGCCGCCGTCCCCGCCGAGCGCGGCAACCAGTGCCGGCAGCCGGAACGCGTAGATGCCCATGGACACGTAAGCCGCGTCCGGACGGCCCCGGATGGGTACCGGCCCGTCGGGCTTCTCGGTGA
>Ga0102943_1000184_pt1 | contig 43193 bp, 37 predicted proteins | sample SalPonC_black_MG_FD_78174 | JGI IMG/M metagenome (GOLD analysis project Ga0102943, IMG submission 78174) | Salt pond soil microbial communities from South San Francisco under conditions of wetland restoration - Salt Pond MetaG... | ecosystem: Environmental > Aquatic > Marine > Intertidal zone >...
GACGAAGGAATCTGTTGATTATCAATTCAAAAAGATTAACTGCGTTGAGCTTGCACTTCGTGCTGCGGTTCCTTCACTTCGTTCGGAATGACGTTTTCAAACCTTTTTGGACAGCCTCTTTTTTTTATTCTACATTTTTCATGGTAAGCTGAATGCGTTTCCTGGCAACATCCACTTCCAGCACTTTTACTTTTAGATGCTGATGCAGTTTTACAATTTCATTTGGGTCAGATACAAAACGATTCGCCAGCTGAGAAATATGTACCAAACCATCCTGTTTTACGCCCACATCAACAAAAGCGCCAAAATTGGTAATATTAGTAACAATCCCGGGTAATACCATGCCTTCTTTTAGATCTTCCATCTTATGAATCCCCTCGGCAAACTCAAATACTTTAATTCCTTTTCGGGGATCGCGTCCGGGTTTTGCCAGTTCATCCATGATATCGGTTAATGTAGGAAGGCCCACTTCATCGGTTACATAATTATTCAGAACAATTTGCTTGCGCAGATTTTCATTTTTGATTAAATCAATTACCTCACAATGTTGATCAGTAGCCATTTTTTCTACAATCGAATAACTCTCGGGATGAACGGCAGTATTATCCAACGGATTTTCTGGTTCGCTAATTCGTAAAAAACCAGCTGATTGCTGAAAAGCTTTATCACCCATCCGTTTTACCTTTAACAGCTCTTTTCGCGATTGAAATGCCCCGTTTTCTTTTCGGTAATCAACAATATTTTGAGCTAACTGTGGGCCAAGTCCGGAAATATAATTCAACAGATGCTTGCTGGCTGTATTCAGATTTACACCCACCAGGTTAACGCAACTCTCCACTACCTGGTCTAATTTATTTTTTAGTTTATTTTGGTCTACATCATGCTGATATTGGCCAACCCCTATCGATTTTGGGTCTATCTTCACCAGCTCAGCTAACGGATCCATCAGTCTTCGCCCGATAGAAACCGCTCCACGGACAGTAACATCATACTCAGGGAATTCTTCACGTGCTACGGAAGAAGCGGAATAAACAGATGCGCCGTCTTCACTCACTACAAAAACACGGACATCTTTCGAAAAACGAATTCGCTTAATTAATGCTTCGGTTTCGCGGCTTGCAGTCCCGTTTCCAATGGCTATGGCATCAATTTTAAAGGTTTCTGCCATCGAATCGATTTTCTTCATAGCCATCCCTTTTTCATTTTGCGGGTGGTGCGGATAAATGGTTTCGTTATGAATCAAACTCCCCTGTGCATCCAAACAAACCACTTTACAACCAGTCCGGTAACCCGGATCGATTGCCAGTACATTTTTCTGTCCCAGGGGCGGAGCAAGTAATAACTGACGTAAGTTATCGGCAAAAACATTAATTGCAGATTCGTCGGCTTTTTCCTTGGATGAATTTTTAAATTCCGTTTCAATGGAAGGTTCAAGCAATCTTTTATAACTGTCTTTGACGGCAATTTTCACCTGTCCGGAAACATAATAACTTCCTTTAACAAATTGCTTTTCGAGTATTTCCAGGGCTTCTTCCTCATCCGGAGAGATAGATACTTTTAAGAAACCTTCATTTTCTCCACGTCGCATAGCCAGTAGCCGATGAGAAGGACACCTTTTCAATGGTTCTTCCCACTCAAAATAATCTTTATATTTAATTCCTTCCAGCTCTTTTCCTTTAACTGCTTTTGAACGGATAGCTGCTTTGTGTTGAAACAATCGACGAATACTGTTTCGGGCTCTCTCATTTTCGTTTATCCACTCGGCAATAATATCCCTGGCACCCTGCAAAGCATCATCAATATCCAGAACATCGTCACTCAAAAACTGTTCGGCTCGTGCTTCTAACCTTAACTCCTGCTGTTTCATGATTATTTTGGCCAGCGGTTCAAGACCTTTCTGTTTGGCAACACTTGCCCGGGTTTTCTTTTTGGGCTTATACGGAAGGTATATATCTTCCAGCTCAGTTAATGAGTCTGCTTTATCTATTCTTTCTTTTAACTCATCAGTCAGTTTCCCCTGCTCATCAATGGTTTTCAAGATAGTTTCCCTTCGCTGGTCGATTTCTTTCAACCTACCCAGAATATCTTTAATAGCAGTAATCTGTACCTCGTCCAAACTACCGGTTACTTCTTTTCTATATCTACTTATAAAAGGGATAGTTGCTCCATCATCAAACAAACGTACAGTGTTTTCTACCTGCCATTCATTAATTGAAAGGGTGGCAGAAATTTTTTTAACATGTTTTTCAATCATAACAAATTTAGTTAGGGGTAGCTAAATTAGCTATTTTATTACTATCTTTAAAATAATAACACGAACAATATTTTATCTTTTGATGAGTTAGCAAAATAGAATCTATTAACCTTTAAAAATATAAAATCATGAAAAAGAATTTCATCCTTTTGGTATTATTAACTTTACTTTTAACTTCGGGGAAAAAAAACTTTTATAAAGTTCCTAAAAACTTTGCATTTATCCCTATGGGAACAACAACATATAATGGAAATACTATTTCTGTAGATGCTTTTATCATGCAAAAGACAGAAGTTACCAATAAACAGTATCGTGAATTTTTAAATTCACTTAAAAAAAATAAAGAGTTAGAAAAACTAAAAATTGCACAAATTGATACTATAAAATGGAGGCAAGCCGGAGAGTATAATGAGCCTTACGTTAACTTTTACCATAAGCACCCGGCCTATGACAATTATCCGGTGGTAAACATAAGCCGTGAAGCAGCAGAATTATATTGTGAATGGCTTTCACAAAAATGGATAAAAGAAAATGGCCAAAAAGTTCAATTCAGGCTACCCACAGAGAATGAATGGATTTATGCAGCCAAAGCAGGAACAAATAATAAATTTCCCTGGGAAGAGAATAGCATAATCAATAAAAAAGGTGAGCACATGTGTAACTATAAACACATTGAACAACAAAAAATCCGTGAATATAAAGATGGAAAAATTAAAATTTTCAATGACTACTCACCCGAAAAGAAGAATGTCAAAACTATTTTAGCTCCTGTTGATTCTTACGAAACAAACGAATTTGATTTATATAATATGAGCGGCAACGCAGCTGAAATGGTTGCTGAAAAAAATGTAATTAAAGGAGGTAGCTGGAACAGCACCGGGTATTATATGATGATAGAATCAGAAAGTGAATATACTGAAAAAGATATTCCTTCTCCATATGTAGGATTTAGGGTTATATACACTATTCTTTCAGAAAATAATTAGAAAAAGAAATAGTTTTCATAAAAAATTAAAGCGGGAAAATAATTTCTTCCAATAATTATTCTTTATCAAAGCTTATTTATTTGCAACCAGTAGGCATTTATCCAATACTAACTGGTTGCCAGTTATCATTTTTACATTTTTTATTAACAAACTAAAAAACAATCCAAAGGGACAATAACAAATAGAGATAATGTGCAAATGTTCCGGCAACAATTCCTCCAATGGTATGAGATATAAGCGCTTTAGAAGTTAAAAAACGATGATTTAAAGTATCTAACATGGCGGTATGGGTACTTAAATAACCACTCCAACACATGCCCATTGCCGTAAATACCGCAATTTCGTTGCCGGTGATTATTCCCTGTCCGATAAAAGCTTTTACCAGTGAAAGAGCTGCACCTACAGCCCCCAGCGATGTTATGGGAAATGCAACGAGTTCAGGATTTTTAAAACCAAATAAACCATTAAATAACCAACCAAACCAGCTGGCAATTTTAGGTAAAATGGGCACACCTTCATAAGCTAATCCCTGGTATCCAACAGTGGCATCATCAGGTCCAAAGGTAATAATCATTACTACGGTACTAATAATTAAAACACCGGGAATAATTTGTAATCCCAGGTCAACGCCTGATTTCCCTCCATCAAGAATAGAATTTAAAAAACGAAGAAATACCCCTCCTTTGGATTTAAATGAGATAGAAGATGAATCTTCCTTTTCATTTCCTATAGGGCTTTCCTCATCTAACTTTCCTTTAATCATAGCTTGCATTAAGCGGGTAGAAACAACAGCTCCCACAATGGCTCCCAAAAAACCAATCATTGCCGGTCCGAAATAACCAAAACTGGACATAAAAGTTAAAACAATCAACCCCATTCCAAAAGCAGTCCCGAAATTGGTCAATGATATCAACTCGTGTTTCTTAAAATAGCGGCTAAAATTTTTATCATTCGACAAGCTGATAATTGCCGGGTTATCGGAGAAGAAAGTCATAAGACCTGCCAGAGAAGCAACTCCGGGTAACTTAAATATCGGGCGCATTAACGGAGCCAGAAATATTTCCAACAACCGGACCACACCAAACTCAATCATTAATTTCCCCAGTGCACCCGACAATACAGTTATTCCCATGATAAAAAACACTGTATTCATCAGTAAATCCCAGGCAGTGTTCATAATGGTATTTAGCAAATTGGTCACTCCCATTACAGAACCGAGGTACCCGAAAAAACCAAAAAACAGGATCAAAAAAATAAAAGCTTCATAACGCCTGTTTCTCAAAAAATATGACTTTTTAATACTTTTTATTGCATTCATAGTAAATAAAATTAACCCTTAAAAATTTGGGCAAATATTGGATAACTATGAATTAGAAATAGTGACTTTTCTCAGGTATAGAAAGAAAAAGAGGTGTTTTTAAACAATGATAAAAATCAGAAAAAAACTACACTTAAAAGGTTTTCATAAATTTACTGATTTTCTCCAGCAGGTCGTATTTATTGATTGGTTTCGAAATATAATCGTCACAACCTGCATCAATAATATTTTTTCTATCTTCGTTCATTGCATTTGCAGTTTGGGCTATTATTGGTAAGTTGTGGTTGCTTTCTTTAATTCTGCGTGTAGCCTCCAGACCATCCATCATTGGGAGTTGTATATCCATCAAAACCAAATCAATCGTATGATTATTCTTACATAACTCTATAGCCTCTTCGCCATTTTCTGCATGGATAAATGTTACCTTGGTATCTTTTAAGAATTTGGTTAATAGTTCGTAAGAAATTTGAGCATCTTCAACAATAAGGATATTTTTATCAGGCCAAACATAATTATGCTCTTGCTTTTTTGTTGTAAACTTATTGGTTTCAACAATTTTTAAAGGGATTGAGAAATAAAATATTGACCCTCCGGGTTTATTTTCCTTTCTATTTTCTTTTTTTGATTCTACCCATATTTTCCCTTTCATATTTTCTACAATACCCTTGGAGATGGAAAGGCCTAATCCTGAACCTCCATATTTCCGGGTAGTTTTGTCATCAACCTGTCTGAATCGTTCAAAGATTATTTTACACTCGGTCGTGCTTAAGCCTATTCCTGTATCCTGCACATAAAATTGAAGATTTTTGTCAATAATCTTGTAACCAAATACTATTTTCCCTTCATAAGTAAATTTTAAAGCATTACTCAATAAATTATATAATACCTGATTAATCCGGTTTGGATCGGAATAAATGGTAAAATCATTATCTTCAACACCTTTTTCAAGAATTATTTTTATATGCGATTTTTCAACCGTTTTCTTTTCCTCGTTATAAAAACTTAACAATTCATCCATGATATTATTAACCCGACAGGCACGATAATTAATTTTTAAATAATTCGCTTCAATTTTGGAAAGATCGATTATGTCATTAATTAAATTCAATAATAAATAACCACTTTTATTAATAATACTTAAATATTTATCCAACGTTTCTTTATCTATAGCAGGATTATCTTTCAACAGTTTGGAAAATCCGATAATTCCATTCATTGGGGTTCTGATTTCATGGGATATATTAGCCAAAAAAGCAGATTTTAACTTATTTGATTCTTCTGCTTTTTCTTTAGCAATCAATAATTTTTCATTATTCAATTCAATCTCTCTCAAATATCTTTTCTTCTGGCGTAGTTTTTTTCTTTTAATAATTATATTCCCCCATAACAAAACAATAACAGCTATAAGCAAAATAAAAATAACAATAGTATAAATTATCTTTTGCTTATGCTCTTTAAAAAAGGCTAAGGGATGGTTAAGGATAACTGCCTCATCAGGTAAATCTGAAGAATTGATATTATACCTTTGAAGCAAATTTTGATCGAAATAATAACTTGTTGAATCAATGGCAACATCAATCGTATTTACATTTTCTCCGTTTAGAATTCTTTTTGCCATCTTTCCTGCCATTCTGCCCTGTACTTTCCCACTATTCATCTTGCCCCCGACAACTCCGTTATTTAAATAAAAAGTCCAAACACCATATACCGGTACCGGAGAAACGTTTGAAATATTGCGGGCAATTTCATCATACGAACAATATTCATTATTAATATCTTTATTGAAAGCTGTTAGAAACACAATGGCTCTTTCGTCTAAACCGGCAATTTTTTGATATAATTTATCGAAGGTATAATACCTTAAAAATTCATAGCGAACATCATCAGCAATTGGTTTTAGCTCACTAACAGCACGTTTATATAAAATTTTACCGGTATGGGTGTTATCTGTTAGAAAGTATATTTTAGAATAATCAGGATGTAATTTTGTAATTAATAAAATATTTTCAATAAAATCAACTTGTTCCAATACCCCCGTATAACCCTCAGGATAATTATGCGGACAATTAATCCCTGAGAAGACTACAGGAGCATCTCCAAATAAACTATCTCGGTATGTTAATAGAAATGAAAGAGCATCATCATCCGATGAGATAATAACATCAAAATTAATATTCCTGTATTTTTTTTCATACAGTTTGAAAATGTGTTTGTGGTAGATAGAATCGTAAAATCTTTTTGAATCAAGATATTCAATAAAAATTTCAGAATTCAGGGTATATTCATCCAATCCTGAGTTAATCCCTTTAACAATTTCGTCGGTCCATTGTAATCCTTTATGATAGGAATTAAGAATTAAAATACTATTTTTTTCAGCACTAAATGATATTTTACCGATTAGTACCAATAAAAAAAGCAAAAAAAGTTGTTTTTTAACCTTCATAGAGTGTACATTAACCCCGGCAATTTAAAAAAAAACAGGGAATAAAAAAACCATAAAAAAATAAAATAGAGTAACCCTTACGAGCTACTCTATTAAGTATTATAAATTAAGTAACTAAACTAATCCTGCAAACCCCATAAAAGCTAAAGCTAATAAACCCGCTACCACAAAAGCAATTGGTACTCCTTTCATTGCTTTAGGGACATTTACCATGTCGAGATGCTCACGCAAACCTGCAAATGTTATTAAAGCTAAACCAAAACCTATTGCATTGGCTATGGCGAATACAACACTTTCGAGTAAGTTATAATCTTTCTGAACAGCCAGAATAGCTACACCCAGAACAGCACAGTTTGTTGTAATAAGTGGAAGAAATATACCAAGCGCCTGGTATAATGACGGACTTACCTTTTTAAGCATAATTTCAACTAACTGAACCAACGATGCAATAACCAGAATAAAAGTAATGGTTTGCATAAAGCTAATTCCAAGGGGAATTAATACATAATTCTGTAATAAATAGGTTACAATGGTTGCAATAACCATTACAAAAGTTACAGCTCCAGTCATTCCTACTGAAGTTTCCACTTTACTTGAAACTCCAATAAACGGGCAAATACCAAGAAACTGAGCTAATACAATATTGTTAACAAATATTGCCGATATGATGATAATAATATATTCCATAATAAATTATTTAAGCCGTTTTTTGATTTATTTTATTGATTAGGACAATAAGATAGCCTAATGCTATGAAAGCTCCGGGAGCTAAAACAAATACAAGCATACCGTCACCTTCAATAAATTTAAATCCAAATATCGAACCGCTGCCTAATATTTCTCGAACTGCACCCAGCATCGTAAGTGCCATAGAAAAACCAAGCCCCATTCCTAATCCATCAATAAAGGCAGAACCTACATTATTTTTAGACGCAAAAGCTTCAGAACGACCTAATACTAAACAGTTCACAACAATTAGGGGAATAAACAGGCCTAATTGATCGAATAATGAAGGCAAATAAGCTTGCATTACCAATTCTACGATAGTTACAAACGAAGCTATAATAACAATGAATGAGGGAATACGCACTTTATCAGGAATTTGGCTTTTAATAATTGAAACAACCAAATTGGACATAACTAATACAAAAGTTGTAGCCAGTCCCATCCCTAATCCATTAAATGCCGAAGTGGTAACACCTAATGTGGGACATAATCCAAGGAATAAAACAAAAACGGGATTATCCTTAAAAAAACCTTTACTAAAATTTTTCCATTGATTCATTTTTTACCTCCTTCCATATATGCGTTATATGCACGTTCAACTGCATCACAAAATGCTCTCGATGTAATAGTAGAAGCAGTAATAGCATCGACATCACCGCCATCTTTTGTTACTTTTAGTTTAAAATCAGCAGGATTTTCACCATTGAACTGCACACTCCAATCAGATTTGCTTTTTTGCATTTTGTCGCCTAACCCGGGAGTTTCTTTATGTTCAAGTACCGAAATATTGTGAATGGTTCCATCGGGCAAAAAACCTACCATTATTTTAATATTTCCACTAAACCCTTTATTAGTAAAAGTACTTACAGCAGTTCCCACCAATTCTCCATCATTTTTTGCCGGAAAGAATTCCAGTGTATCTCCATCAACACCCATTTTATAGGATTCTTTTCCCGGTTCATTATCAAACTCAGGAACAACCTGTTTTATGGCATTATTTTGTTTGGCAAGTTTACTGGCAGCAATAGGCCCTTTAGTTAATTCATAAATATAACCTAAAGCAGCCGATGCTATAAATGTTACCATAAAAAGGGTTAGCACCATATTTTTGAAATTTGACTCTTTTTTAGCCATTATTCACCTCCTCTCCGAATCGCTTTGGTTTTAAATATATATTAATTAAAGGTACAAAAGCATTCATAATAAGAATAGCAAATGAAACACCTTCGGGATACGCTCCGAACACACGGATTAAAACAGTAATTACACCAATTCCTATTCCGTAAACCCACATTCCTTTAACGGACATCGGTGAAGTAACATAATCGGTAGCCATATAAATTGCTCCTAATAAAACCCCTCCGGTTAACAAATGAAATAATGGGTCTGCGATAGATTCGGGATTAACCAACCATAAAATACCTGTAAATACAGTAATAGTAGCAATGATTGAAACCGGAATATGCCAGGTTATCACTTTTCGAATCAGTAAATAAGCAAACCCGATAAGTAATGCCAGGGCAGCGATTTCTCCCATAGAACCTCCCATATGACCATAGAACATTTCCATGTGGCTTGGTACCTGACTCATAATATCAGATACTGCATCTCCTTTATCAATCCCTTCTTTCATTACTCCTAAGGGAGTTGCTCCGGTCACGGCATCGGTATATCCGGTATTAAATCCATTAGGCACAGGCCAGCTGGTCATTTGTACAGGAAAGGATATTAAAAGAAATACACGTCCGACTAAGGCCGGATTGAAAGGATTATTTCCTAATCCACCAAATGACATCTTTCCAATTCCGATAGCGACTAAACTACCAATAATTATAATCCAAACCGGCAGGTTTGTAGGCACATTAAAGGCTAATAAAAGGCCGGTTAAAATTGCAGAACCATCAGATACTGAAGGTTCTTGTTTGAGAAGATACTTCTGAATTAACCATTCAAAAGCTACGCAGGAAACTACGGCTGTTAATGTTACATAAATTGCCCCCATACCAAAAAAGTAAATCGAAAAAGCTAAAGCGGGTAAAAGGGCAATAATTACATCAAACATCAGCCGTTTAACGGTTGTGTCCTCATAAACATGAGGTGATGGTGATACGGTTAATAATTTATTCATTATTGTTTTCTTGATCTAATGATTCGACTTACTCTGGATTTTCCTAAACGGATATAGTCAAGTAAAGGCAATCCTGCAGGACATGTAAATGCACATGATCCACATTCAATACAATCCATTACTCCGTCTTTCTCCAGTATATCATTTTTCTCTAGTTGTGTTAATTTATTCAATAAGTATGGTTCAAGCCCTTGTGGACATACAGAAACACATTTGGCACACCGTATACAATTACTTTCCGGTTTACGTGCAGCCATTTTTTCAGGTAAAATAAGAATTCCTGAAGTTCCTTTAATAACGGGTACATCCAATGAATTTAAAGCTTTCCCCATCATAGGCCCTCCGTTAATTACTTTCCCTGCATCCTCGGGTAAACCACCGGCTGCCTCGATAAGATCAGCTACAGGTGTTCCGATACGCACCATAAAATTCGAAGGTTTTTTAACTGATTGACCGGTAACGGTAACAACCCGCTCGAATAGAGGCTTATTTTTTTGGATTGCTTCGTAAACGGCATAAGCAGTACCCACATTATGAACAACTGCTCCAACATCAAGCGGCAATCCCCCAGAAGGTACCTCTCTATTGATAAGCGCTTTGATTAGCTGTTTTTCTCCACCCTGCGGATATTTAACTTTTAATGCCTGCACTTCAATTCCGGGATAATTTTTTATCAACCCCGCAAGATGTTCAAGAGCATCTTGTTTATTGTTTTCTATTCCGATAATTGCGCGGTTAACACTTAATGCTTTCATTAAAATCTGGATACCAACAAGCATCTCTTCAGCTTTTTCAAGCATCAACCGGTGGTCAGAAGTAAGGTATGGTTCACATTCAACCCCATTAATAATTAATACATCTATTTTTTTTCCCTCCGGAACAGAAAGTTTAACATGCGAAGGAAATGTTGCTCCTCCTAAACCAACAATCCCTGCCTGATTTATTCTTTGAATAATCTCTTTATCCATTAAACTGATTTCTTTCTTTAAATCAGTTGACCGGTCAATATCCTTATTCCACTCATCCTCTTCTACATCAATAATAATACAAGGTTTCCTGTATCCGGTAGAATCAAGAACATTATCAATCTTGGTAACCGTTCCTGATACAGAAGAGTGAATGTTGGCAGAAACAAATCCTGCACTTTCGGCAATAACATCCCCAACTTTCACCTTGTCGCCCTTTTTGACTAAAGGTTTAGAGGGCGCACCAATATGCTGGGCTATGGGTATCGACACTGTTTTTGGAAGCGGCAGTTTTTCAATAGGGCTGTCTGCTGAGTATTTACTCTCTGCAGGATGAACACCGCCTTTTGTAAATGTTTTTAACACTTTATCCCTCCTTATTTATTTTGAGTTGATGAATCATTTTCTTTTTTATCAGAGACTTCGGTTTTTTTCTCTTTCGAAGCATCCTTTTTTTCTTCTTTCACCTTTCGGGGTGGAAAATTTATCTCCAGGATTGCTCCTGTAGGACATTCCGTGACACATTTCCTGCACAGCTTGCATTTATTAGGATCGATATAAGCAAGGAAATTTTCCATGGTAATTGCATCAAAAGGACATATTTTAACACATTTACCACATCCTATACAAGCAACTTTACATGCTTTTCTTGCAATTCCGCCTTTATCCTGATTAACGCAGGAAACATAAATTTTACGGTCTTTTTTATTTTTCTTTCTTAGTTCGATAATGTCGTTGGGGCAAGCTTTTACACAAGCTCCGCAAGCAGTACAATTATCGTCGATAACAACGGGTAACCCAGTTTCTTCATCCATATATATGGCATCAAAGTCACAAACATCAACACAATCGCCTAAACCAAGGCAACCATATTGACAATTGGTTTCGCCTGCATATAAGGCCGAAGAAATAGCGCAAGAAGAAGCTCCGTCATATTCATTAACTTGTTTTCGATGTTCGGGAGACCCTGAACACCGAACAACAGCTACTAAGGGTTCTTTAGCTTCCACTTCTTTACCTAATATTTTAGCAACGGTAGCCATAGTCTCATTCCCTCCTACAGGACAGTATAGGTCAGAAATATCATCGGCTTTCACCAAAGCTTCGGCAAACCCCCTACAACCCGGATATCCACATCCACCACAATTTGCAGCTGGAAGTGCTTCTTCTACCTGATCGATCCGGGGATCTTCATAAACCTTAAATTTCTGAGCCACAAAATATAAGATAATTGCTGCTCCTGCCCCAATCGCACTAAGAGAAATAATAGTAAATAAAATGGTTGTACTCATGTTTCAGATTTTTAATCTATTTTTTGTAATATAAATGTAAATTGCTTTTGTACTTTTTCGCGTTTTAAATATAAAATCGAATAATAAGGGACTAGAATAAACAATGCTCCTACTCCGGATATTACTTCATTACCCGTAGCACTGGTCAAAATAATCAATAATAATAATACCAGTAAAAATGGCAAAACATAACTTAACCATAAGGCTTTAAAACCTAACGACTGCTTTAAAACGATATTTACGTTTTCCCCTACTTGATATTGATTGGTTTGATCAAATACATCTACTGCTTTTTCCTGCATATCAGCAGCAGAACAAAAACCTTTAGCATGGCAGGATGCACATGCTGATTGGGCTAAGAACCGAACTTTTATATGATTGCCGGTTATAGACTCAATACGACCTTTATGTTCAATTGATTTTGAATCTGACATCCAAATTTTTCTCAATTTTTCTTATCGAGTACAAAAATAATGGTATTTAAAAATTAAGAATTGCTTTTTATCAGTTTTTAATATAATTGTTCTTATTTAGTTTGATTTTAAATAAGATTTTTAATCTACTAACGATCTCAATGGATACTTAAGTCCTTCGTAACCAACCAATCGGGCTTTTACGGTACCAACAATAATAGGACTTTCAGCCCATACAGGGATACGATTTTCATCATCTGTAACCCAAAAAACCAGGTCTTCGCCTCCCTGGAAAACATCTCCTGCCACTAATGAACCGGTAAATTTTAAACAATTAAATTTACCCACCCCTCGGACTCTCCTCACTTCTTTTCCTTTATATCGAATAAATACTTCATGTATTTCATTATCAAGCAATATCTTAAATGGTATTCTTTCATTAATTTCATAGTTAGTAAAATCAATATTTCGAGCCTGGTAAATAACAGAAATTACATCATAAGTGCATTGAGGTATTGCTACAGTATCACGATAATAGGGTGTTTTGGTTTTTTCTACTTCGGAATAAGCAACCATTTCATTATAGTCATACTGATATTTTATATCAATTAAATAGCCATCCTCATCCACATCGCGATGAAAATAAACCGGCAACAAATTCTCAGGGTTAACCCATGATTGATAAATATCTCTTACCTGAAAAAACCAATCGTAAAATGAAAAAGTAACTCCTGTAGCTTTTAGATTATAAACATTTTGCCCAAACATCTGATCATCAGCAACCTTAAATTCAACAGCACCAACATCAGTCCATACCAACAACCAGTTATAAGTAATTACATAAGTGAGTTTTTCGCCTGGTTGAAATGCCTTATTTTCAATTATACAAGGAAAATCTTGTGATTGTATTGGTTTTGTTACAACAAAAGCTAATATAAAAAAAACTATCACTCGCTTCATATTCAAAAAATCAATTCTTTTCATGGTTTATTTCTTAGTACAAATCAGCTTATAATACTAAAGTCGATTTTTTTATCTGCAATCTTCTTTAGTTGAATTTTTAATAGTTGGTGTCTCTCCTTTTCCAATAATGGATCGTCTTCGAGGATACTATCAGCAATATCCCGGACATATTGAATCAATTGAGTGTCTTGCCCGAGGTTTGCAATTTTAAGGTCAAAAGCAAGCCCGCTTTGCTGGGTTCCTTCAATATCACCGGGGCCGCGTAGTTTTAAATCAGCTTCGGCAATTTCAAATCCATCATTCGTTTTGGTCATTATATCAATTCTTTTTCGCGCTTCATTAGATAATTTATAACCGGTCATTAAAATACAGTAAGACTGGTCTGCACCCCGTCCTACACGCCCACGTAACTGATGCAGTTGTGACAAACCAAACCTTTCTGCACTTTCTATAACCATAACACTGGCATTGGGAATATTAACGCCTACCTCTATTACGGTTGTAGCTACCATGATATGCGTTTTTCCCTGAACGAAGAAATTCATGGCTGTTTCTTTTTCTACGGCTTTCATTTGTCCGTGAACAATACTAACTGCGTATTTAGGCGGAGGAAATGCTCTGGAAATGCTCTCATAACCGTCTTCAAGGTCTTTATAATCCATTTTCTCTGATTCTTTAATCAACGGAAAAACAATATAAATCTGGCGTCCTTTTTCAATTTGCTGCTTCATAAAGCCAAATAATCGCAATCGCTTTGAATCATACAAATGAATGGTCTTTATTGGTTTACGTCCGGGAGGCAGTTCATCAATAACCGAAACATCCAAATCGCCGTAAATGGTCATGGACAATGTTCTTGGAATAGGAGTAGCTGTCATAACCAACACATGCGGTGGCTGATGATTTTTTTTCCATAATTTAGCTCGCTGTACTACACCAAATCGATGTTGCTCATCGATTACCACCAACCCAAGGTTTTTAAATTTTACAGTATCTTCAATTAATGCATGAGTACCGATTAAAATCTGCAATTCGCCACTTAGTAATTGTGTATGAATATCTTTTCTTGCAGCCGTTTTGGTCGAGCCGGTTAATAGTTGAACATTTACAGGCAATCCATCAAGAAACACTTTTAAGGTTTCAAAATGTTGGGTAGCTAATATTTCAGTAGGTGCCATTATACACGCCTGAAACCCGTTATCAAGTGCAATAAGCATACTCATCAAAGCAACCAGGGTTTTACCGCTTCCTACATCCCCTTGTAATAAGCGGTTCATCTGTTTACCTGAACCAATATCTTTACGGATTTCTTTTAAAACTCTTTTTTGTGCATTCGTTAGCTCAAAGGGTAAATTTTTTTCATAAAACTGATTAAGATAATCGCCAACTTTAGTAAAAACAAAGCCATTGAACTTATTTAACCTTATACTTCGTTTCTGAAGAATGTTAAGCTGGATATAAAACAGCTCCTCAAATTTTAAGCGATAAATGGCTTTTTTTAGAATCTCTGCATTTTGAGGATAATGGATATTAAAAAGCGCATCCTGTAAAGAGATTAATTTATATTTTTTGATTAAAAAAGCCGGAAGGGTTTCTTTTATTTTATCTTTTACCTGTAATAACAGATTGTTTACCAGTCTTGCAATAGCTTTCGAGGGCAAATAATTCTTCTTTAATTTCTCTGTAGTACTGTAATGTGCCTGTAATTTAGCTTGAATTACATACTGGTTTTTTATACCAGCCTCCACCTCGGGATGTATTATATTATACTTACCGCCAAAATATCCCGGTTTCCCAAAAACAATATACTCTTTATTAAGTTCAAGGCTCTTTTGTATATAACTCAGTCCCTTAAACCAAACAAGCTCAATAGTTCCGGTTCCGTCTGTAAAATAAGCTACCAGCCTTTTTTTTCTTCCTCCTCCAATTTGTTCAAATCCCAAAATCTTACCTTTAAGCTGAATGTGGGGCAATTCAGGTTTCAAATCCCTAATTTGATAAAATTTTGAACGATCGATATATTTATAGGGGAAATAATACAACAAGTCTTCAAACGTATAAATTCTTAACTCTTTATTAAGAAGTTCTGCTCTTTTGGGCCCAACCCCGGTTAAAAATTTTATCTCTTGTTGTAGAAAATCAGACATATGATTTATTAAAATCTAAATAAATAGCAAACAAAATATCAAAAATACAAATCAAAATTCAATTGATAGATATTGGATGTTTTAAAATCTTATTTTTGCTACACAATAATACATTTTTAATTTTCGAAAAAATATGTTTACATCATTAAAATTTGTTATAAAATATTGCAAATATCATATTTGGGGCAAACACAAAAAAGGGCATGGCATACATTCTCCATTTCTATTTGATATAGTTACCAGCGTATTAAACAATAAGAATGTGGATGATGAGTTAAAACAAATATTTAACCTACACGATACATACAAAAAATCAAAAGAACCTTTAGTTTTTAAAGAAATGGGTGCCGGTTCTCAAAGAAAGTCTAAAAAATCTGATTCATTAATCGTTACAACTACTGTAGGTAAAGCTATACGTAAATCTTCTGTAACAAAAAAATATGGCAAACTTTTGTACCAAGTGGGAAAATATTTTCAACCTCAAAACATTCTTGAAATAGGCACATCTTTAGGAATAAGCACTTTATATCTTGCCCAAGGGGCCTCTGAATCGAATATTATCACCATGGATGGTGTTAAAGAAAAAATAGAAATTGCAAAAAATACAGCCCGGGAGTTAAATTTACATAACATCCGGTTTTATTGTACTGATTTTGATACAGGATTACCCGAAATACTAAAAAAAACAGACACATTAGATTTTGTTTTTTTTGATGGCAATCATACCTGTGAGGCCACTCTGAAATATTTTGAATCCTGTCTGGAAAAAGCACACAACGATTCTGTTTTCATTTTGGATGACATTCATTGGTCTTCAGCTATGACAAAAGCATGGAAAACGATAAAAAACAGCCCAAAAGTAACCATGAGTATTGATCTTTTTCAATTTGGTATCCTGTTTTTCAAAACAGAAATAACCAAGGGCCATTATGTAATTAAGTTTTAATAAAAAAATAGTTGTTTTAATCTAAGAATGATTAAATTCGTAACACTTTTTTTCAAATAAACACCGGAAAAATGAATAAAATAATTGACATAAAAAAAATACTTAAATATTATCATGTTGGTACCGAAACCATAAAAGCATTGCGTTCGGTTTCGCTTTCTATTAACAAAAACGAATATGTTGCCATTATGGGGCCGTCTGGGTCAGGTAAATCAACCTTAATGAATATTCTGGGATGTCTGGACACACCAACCGGAGGGCAATATATTTTAAATAACAAAGATGTAAGCCATTTAAATGATGATGAGCTTGCCGAAATCAGAAATATTGAAATTGGTTTTGTTTTTCAAACATTTAATCTTTTACCCAGATATACTGCATTGGAGAATGTAACCCTTCCTTTAATATATGCAGGGATGAATAAAGAAGAACGACTGGCTAAAGCAGAAGATACTTTAAAAAATGTAGGATTACAAGACCGAATAACCCATAAACCCAATGAATTATCCGGAGGACAAAGGCAACGAGTTGCTGTCGCCAGAGCTCTGGTCAACAATCCATCCATAATACTTGCTGATGAGCCTACCGGAAATCTTGACTCAAAAACATCTATGGATATTCTAAGTCTTTTTGAACAAATTCACAAAATGGGAAATACCATTATTTTAGTTACCCACGAAGAGGAAGTTGCAAGACATGCTCACAGAATCATAAGGCTAAAAGACGGAGAAATTGAATCGGATGAAATCAATGCTAAACCCGTAAAAAATAATTAAATTATTCCTGAAAAACTAAACAAAAAAGAAATCTAATCGTTTCTTTTTAAAAAAGTTTCCTATGGACATGAAAATATATACAAAAACAGGCGATAAAGGAGAAACCTCTCTTATTGGCGGAACAAGAGTCCCGAAACACCATGACAGAATAGAGGCTTATGGTACAGTAGATGAACTTATTTCATATATCGGACTCATCAGGGATCAAAAAATAGATGAACACTCCAAATTAATATTAATAGAAATACAAGACAGATTAATGACCTGTGCATCAATTATCGCCACAGATTGTGAAAATTGTGATGTTAAAATTCCAGAGATTTATAATCAGGATATTGAGATGTTGGAGCAAGAAATTGATCTAATGGAAAAAGACTTACCTCCACTTCGCTCATTTGTTTTACCCGGAGGACATACAACAGTTTCCTATTGTCATATAACCAGAAATGTTTGTCGAAGAGCAGAAAGATTAGCTATAAAAGTTCAAGATCAGTTTAAACATAGCGAAAAAGTCATCCAATATCTTAACCGTTTATCAGATTTTTTATTTGTTTTATCAAGAAAACTAACTATCGAACTGTATGCCAAAGAAATAACGTGGAAGCCAAGAGTATAGTAAAATAGTTTTGTTTTTCAATATTATTTTTATATTTGCACAAATTTAAAGGGTATAATTAAAACGAATTATATATGTATTGGACTTTAGAATTAGCATCAAAACTGGAAGATGCACCTTGGCCTGCAAGTAAGGAAGAATTGATTGATTATGCAATTCGTTCGGGAGCCCCGTTAGAAGTTATTGAGAACCTTCAGGAAATTGAAGACGAGGGCGAAATATATGAAAGTATTGAAGATATTTGGCCAGATTACCCGAGTAAAGATGATTTCTTTTTTAATGAAGATGAATATTAATGATAATGGGAACTGAAAAAGTTCCCATTATTTTTTCCAATAAAATATATCCTGTTTCGATTTTGGTCGAATATTTTCATACCATTGGAAGCCTTTTAATTTGTTTTCTTTCAATTCATCCGGAGGAAATAAAGTTCCGGTGGGTTGTTTTATCATATTAATGCGACTTACCTGACCGTCATTCAGATAAATTATTAAGTCACTGCTTTCAGCAAAATTCACTCCTACTATTTCTTTCTCGTTTTTAGTATAATAGATAGATTGCCCATTACCAAAAACATCCACCTTATAAAGATTGTTTTCACGGATATAGCCTTTCATTTCTTTTCCTCTAATTTGGTTATATTTATCGGATGCTTCCTGAGAAATGATTAATGAACTACCAATAAGATGAAAGTAATCAATTTTTTGGTTTTTAGTGTAAACCTTGACTAAATCAGCTACTATCTGGCTCCCTTCGGCCCAAAGTATCGGTTGGGTATGCAATGTAATCACAGAGTCCTCCAAAGAATAGACCATCGAATCACAGCGGGCCTGAAAATCTGCTCTGTAAATTTGTACCTGATGATATGCTTTTAAAATACGATAAGTTCCTGAAGAATCATAAGTTGAACGTAAAGTATCAGCATGTAAAAATAAAGAATCTGTTTTATCCGTTACCTGGATAAGCAATGCACTATCTGTTACATGAAATTTTTCCGGTTCGCGCAGATAGTATGCATAATGCCCTTTTAAAATCATATTTTCAGCTGTATCAATCATCTCAATATTATCGATAGCAATACCCATCCCGGTTGAATCGTTAAAATAAAGACTGTCGCCCATTAGAATCTTTTCTTTATTCTGGTAACGGGCATTCTGATTAAATTGAAACTCTTTTTCATTGGTTTTGTACCAACCATTTTCGGCATATAAATGATTTTCCTCGTTATAGATATTAGTAGGGCCTAAGAAGTAGGCTATTTCTGTTTCAGTATTGTACTTTAGGGTATCGGTAAAAACGGTATAATCGGGCGTTTTAACAACCACACTGTCTTTGAATATAAACAGGTCGTTGTTGGCATAGTAAAAACCAACTATACTTTCCAATGTATTTTTCTCTTTGTTTATTATTTTAGCACCTTCAAAATAGTGAGCAACACTCGTTTTGGTATTAAAGTCCAAAGAATCTGTTGTAAGGGTCGCATTTTCATCTTTTAAAATTACATTCTGCCGAACATTCCCTATATTAGTATTTCCGTTATACCTCATAAAATCGCCATATAAATGCAGTGTATCTCCTCTGTTTAGATGAACATTGCTATAGGCGTGTATAATATTTTGTTTACTGTACAAATAGGCACTATCACAATACATCGTGGCATTATTGTGTTCAAATATTACATCGCCAATAAAACGACGTACCCCCTCGCCTACTTCTTTACTAGATTCAAATGAATTAGAGTTAAGTATCTTGACCTGTTCTTTCTTTTGTGCCGCAAGCGATAAAGGCATTAGCAGGCAAAAAGCAGCTAAAATCAGGAATAGAATAAATTGTTTACCCATTAAAATAGTAATGATTTATTGTTTTATCCATCCATTTTCTAAAAACTTACAGTTTATAAAAGAATCATCGATATGAATATACGTTTTCTTTTTTCGTTCTTTAAGCCACTCTTCAAACTTTCGTTGCTTTTTCTGCATAATAGCAATCTCTTCAATCATCTCATAATCATCTTTAAAATTTGCTTTGTGTGCATCTATCTTTTCTGAAATTTTGATGATTTTAAAAATAGTTTTCCCTTTATCATCAACGGTCTCAAAAGGGTCTGAGATCTCTCCTATTTTAAGGTCCTTTACAACATTATATTCGGCCTTAGGCAGTTCTTCCAAATCAAATTTTGTAGAAGAGTTACGCGGATTAACCATTAACCCGTCGTTAAGTCTTGATTGCTCATCTTCAGAAAACCTGAGTGCTGCGGATGTAAAAGACAAACTGTCATTTTTAATAAGATTAGCTATACTATCCAATCTGTTTTTTGCTTTAATCTTTTGCTCAATATCTACTTTAGGAGTAATTAATATATGGCGCACATTAACCTGATTACCCTGTTTAGAAATAAGCTGAATAATGTGAAACCCATATTCAGATTCAACAATACGTGAAACACCTCCATCATCGGTCAACCTGAAAGCTGCTTTAGCAAACTCCGGATCCAGTTCATCACTGGTTCTGAAGCCTAATTCTCCTCCCCTTCGGGCTGAACCCGGGTCTTCTGAATAAAGAACTGCTAAGGTAGAAAACCTTTCTCCGTTAATAATCCGCTCTCGAATATTTAACAATTTTTCACGGGCATCAGCTCTTGCTTTTTCATCTTCCGGTGGATATACAGCTATTTGATTAATCTGATAATGCGTATTTACCATGGGAATACTGTCTTCAGGTAAATTTTTATAGAATTCTTCTACCTCTTTGGGCGAAACTTTAACCCCTATCACTAAATTTCTTTGCATAGTCTGTGTTAAAATCTGCTCACGTATTAAAGGACGAAAATCTTCTTTTATTTCAATCATCGACTTGTTATAAAACTCTTCTAATTTTTCCTGTGACCCTATTTGACGAATAAAGTAGTTTAATCTTGCTTCTAACTCAGAATCAACTTGATTAACACCTATCTGTATACTATCTAATTCGGCTTGAATTAATAATAATTTTTGCACTAATAATTCTTCAAAAATGTCACACTTAATATCTTCTTTACCCTGATAACCTTGAGCTCTAAGCTGAATTACCTGATTTTCAACATCAGATTGTAAAATAATTTTATCACCAACATTGGCAATTACTCTGTCAGCTACAAGTCTCTCCTGGGCAAACAAATGAAATGTTGTAAGAATTAATGTTACAGATATGAAAAGTTTTTTTAAAAATGTCATCGTAATTTTTTTTTAATAGATTATAAATTCATTGCGGTTTAGCGCGTTATTATATATATTATTTTCAAGTTCCTCGATAAAAGAAAATTTTCGTTTATTTAAAATGATTGTTTTTATTTTGGGTTTAGCATATTCAATTGGCTGAATGGTACTTTTTAAAGCATAATCATTAATTTTTACAAAATAATAAAACAAAGAATCTTCGGTTTCAATAAATTGATTATAACGCAAATAACGGTCTTCATCATCAATACTTAATGGCAATTCGCTTAACAAGCTATTAAAAGAAATCCATTGATCTTTAAAATTATCAAACTTTGTAGCATACTGGTAGCAGTAACCTTCAAGCTTCGATAGATCTTCAGCATCTTCTGACTTATACCACATTCTTACTTTGTTGATTTCGGGAGATTCTTTAGATATTTTTAAATACAAGGCCTTAACAATATTATGATTGAGAATAAAATTGCCAGAATATTCATTATAGTAAGATTCAATTTCCTGCTGTGTTATTATTGTATCAATTTTTTGTTTTATTAATTCTTGTCTATATTTAAATATAAGTAAAGAGGAACGATAATCCTCAATTTGTTTCTCAATATCCTTGCTCTCGTCTGTCAGGTTCTCTTCTGCTTTTTGAACCATCAACTGTTTTTTTATCCAATCGTTAATATAATTTTTGGTAAGTATAATGCTGTCTTCTTTGGAAATATCTGATGGAAACAACTGCTCTAAATCAGATTCGTATAAATATTTATCATGCACACGCGCCAGTGGAATACCATCTTCGTCCAATGTGTTTTGATTACATCCCCAAAAAATGAATATAATAGTTAAACTAAAAATTAGTTGTAATATAGATTTTTGCATTTTTACCGTTATGTTTTATATTATCCTTTTAATTTAATGTAGATAAAACCTCTTTATTAACCTGAATATTATATTTATTACGTAATTTTTGTATCCATTCTTTTTCCAAATATTCCTGATAGTCAGAAATAACATTTCCTTTGGCTTCGTCAAATGGTTTAATCGAGGGCTTTAATTTTTGTCCTTTAATTAAAATCAGCAATTTTTCATTTTCCTCAGATGGACTATTCCAAACCATCTTATCAATTATTTTATTATCACCCTGACTAAAAATTCCTGTTTCAATTTTCAGTAATTCTTTTTCATTATTGTATTTTTCTAATAACTCATCATTAGTAAGTCGTCGGCTAAAAAAACCTCCTTTATTAATTTCTTTTCTTACTTTACGATAAATATTTTCGTTTTTGCAATAATAAATACTCCCTTTCCATCTTTCATCCCACATATAATTTTCTTTATGTTTATTATAATAAGCTTTTAATCCTGATGAATCGGCAATTGCTTTAGACCAGACTTCTTTATCCATTATTTCAAACAATAATATTCCGTCATGGTATTCTTTAAGCAAAAATTTATATTCAGGATACTTTTGTGTCAATCTGGATTCTTCAAAATCAAGAATATACTGATCTACAAACTTATTATAAAGCTTATAATAATGATAGGGAGAAATATTTGGATGGTTATTATTTTGTACAAATTTTTCAAATGTATTAATCGTAACCTCTTTGTTGTTAAAAGTAAAAAGTATTTTCTGATGGCTTTTAGAATCAAAATATGATTCATTATATTCCATTACATTCTCTGTAGAATCAAAATATACTGGCAAATTGGACTTATTCTCAATAAACTGATACTCCTCTTTCAATTTTTCAATTAATGCATTTTGTGCTATTTGTGAGCGGTTACTGTTTATTACTTTTCTTCTCAAATCATCATTAATTGCTTCGAATGTCTTCGGTTCTTTTCTGTCAATCCGTTTAATAATATGCCAGCCATAGTTCGTTTTAACAGGTTTGGAAATATCTCCATTTGATTGCAGCGCAAAAGCGGCCTTTTCAAATTCTTGAACCATTTCCCCCACTCCAAACCAGGGCAATTCACCTCCATGTGCAGCAGTACCTTTGTCGTCAGAATATTCTTCAGCCAGTACAGAAAAGTCTTCACCCTGCTTTAAACGGTGATATAATTGTTCTATTAATTCCTTTTTCTGGTTTATTTTTTCTTTATCCATTCTTATTGGTGCTGCAACCATAATGTGTGCTACCTTAACCTCACCCCGTGCCTCTTTTTTGTCGGTTAGTTTTATAATATGATAACCAAACCTTGTACGAACAGGTCCTTTAGTTTCTCCTACTTCCATAGAATATACTGCATTTTCAAAAGGATAAACCATTTGAAAAACAGTAAAAAAACCTAAATCTCCGGCATTCATTTTTACAGATGGATCATCCGATGCTCCTTTAGCTACAACCGGAAATGGCTCTCCCCGAATAATTCTATCATGTATTTTTTTTGCTTTTTTATAAGCAAATGCTGTATCTTCAGGGGTAGCTCCCTCTTTAACACGAACTAAAATATGGCTAGCTCTCACCTCGTATTGCATTCGTTTAAAAGCTTCTTTAACAAGATTGTCAACAGTTTCCTGATCGAGTAAATAAGGGCGAGCCAATTGTTTTTTATATCCCTCAAATTCAGACTTAAAATCTTCTTTATGGTCTATTCCCCTGTTTTTTGCTTCAATTACTTTTAACTTAAAATTAATAAACAAGTCAAGATACTCTTCCACCGGAATCGTTTTGCCGGTTGTCAGGTTTATCTTATTCTTTTGATAAAATCTTAAAAATTCATCTTTCGTAATCGTTTCATTATCAACTTTGAGTAAAACATCATCATACTGTTTTTGTGCGTGGGCTAAAAAACAGAATAATAATAAGACTAATAAAACAGGCTTTTTCTTCATAAAAAATGATTATAAAAGAGTTAGATTTATCTGCTATAATTAGGTGCTTCCCGGGTAATAGCCACATCATGCGGATGACTTTCGATAACACCTGCACCGGTAACACGAACAAATTTCGATTGCATTAATGCCGGAATATCTTTAGCTCCACAATATCCCATACCTGCTCTCAATCCACCAACTAACTGGTAAATTACCTCGGATATATTTCCTTTAAAAGGTACACGTGCAGCAATTCCTTCAGGCACCAATTTATTAATATCATCTTCTACATCCTGGAAATAACGATCTTTAGAACCTTGTTGCATAGCTTCAAGCGATCCCATACCGCGGTAAGACTTAAATTTACGACCGTTGTAAATAATGGTTTCACCGGGAGACTCTTCAACACCGGCAAATAATGAACCTGCCATTACGGTATTTGCTCCTGCAGCAATAGCTTTAACAATATCACCTGAATATCTTAATCCACCATCGCCAATTAGAGGTACATCTGTACTTTTTAAAGCTTTAGCTACTTCGTAAATTGCTGTTAGTTGAGGCAGTCCAACACCTGCAATAACACGGGTTGTACAAATGGAGCCAGGACCAATACCAACTTTTACTGCATCAGCTCCTGCATCTACAAGAGCGCTTGCAGCTTCTGCTGTGCCAATATTACCAACTACTACATCAATGGTTGTATAGTTCGCTTTTACCGATTTTAACATTTCAATTACCCCTTTCGAGTGTCCATGAGCTGTATCTATTACAATAGCATCAACACCTGCTTTAACCAAAGCTTCAATACGCTGATGGGTATCAGAAGTAACACCTACACCTGCAGCAACACGCAACCTTCCTTGTTTATCTTTACAAGCCAGCGGGTTATCTTTAACTTTTGTAATATCTTTATAGGTTAATAACCCGATTAAATGATTATTATCGTCAACAACAGGAAGTTTTTCTATTTTATGCCGCTGTAAAATATCCGTTGCTTGTTCAAGATCAATAGATTGATGTGTTGTGATGATTTTATCTTTGGTCATCACATCATCAATTTTGCGTGATAAGTTTTTTTCAAATCGCAAATCACGATTAGTAACAATTCCTATTAAAGTATTATTATCATCAACAACAGGAATACCACCGATTTTGTAATCTTTCATCAGAATCAATGCATCGCCCACGGTATTATTCCCTTTAATAGTAATTGGATCATATATCATCCCATTTTCGGCACGTTTAACCGTCTTTACATGTTTAGCCTGCTCTTGGATGCTCATATTTTTATGGATAACACCAATACCTCCCAACCGGGCAATTGCAATAGCCATTGCTGCCTCGGTAACAGTATCCATTGCAGCTGAAACAATCGGAACATTTAAACGAATATTTCGCGAAAATTGCGTGGAAATATCCACATTGCGGGGTAATACTTCCGAATATTGAGGAATCAACAATACATCATCAAATGTAAGGCCTTCAAATGCAACTTTATCTTGTAAAAATGACATTTTTATATAATTTTTATGCGTTTTTAAAATTGTGCCAAATTACAAAAAATTAGCAAAATATCGGTTTAAAATATAATAATATCTATAGATTTGATTTTTTTAACTTTTTTTTAGAAATTCATTTACAAGTTAATTTCATTCTGCTGTATGATAAATAACTATGAACAAATACTGATTAAATATTGGGGTTACTCTAAATTCAGGCCATTACAGGAGGATATTATCCGTTCAGTGATGGCCGGAAAAGATACATTAGCCCTGATGCCTACAGGAGGAGGAAAATCTATCACTTTCCAGGTTCCTTCAATGACACAGGATGGAATTTGTATTGTTATTACTCCACTTATTGCTTTAATGAAAGATCAGGTTGAAAACCTGCAAAGAAAAAATATTAAAGCTATAGCGATTTATTCCGGAATGACCAAAAATGAAATTGATATAGCCCTTGATAATTGTATCTATGGCAATATAAAATTTCTGTACATTTCTCCTGAACGAATAAATACCGAACTTTTTAAGGTTCGTGTAAAATATATGAAAGTAAACTTAATTGCCATTGACGAAGCACACTGCATTTCGGAATGGGGTTATGATTTTCGCCCTTCATATTTAAAAATAGCCGATTTACGAGATTTAGTTCCGGATGTTCCTTTTTTAGCTTTAACAGCTACAGCTACTCACAAAGTGGTTGAAGATATTCAGGAAAAATTAAAATTTAAAGAAAAGAATGTCTTAAGAAAAAGTTTTGAACGTAAAAATCTTATTTACCTGGTTCGAGAAGTTGAAGATAAAAAAAATTATTTGATAGAAACCCTGAATAAAGTAAGAGGCAGTGGTATTATTTATGCCCGAAACAGGAAAAAAACCAGAGAAACAGCTTTAATGCTCCAAAAGGAAAAAATATCAGCCGACTATTATCATGCCGGATTAAAACACGAAGACCGGAATACCAAACAGAATAACTGGAAAGTAGGCAAAACAAGAGTAATGGTTGCTACTAACGCATTTGGTATGGGCATTGACAAATCAGATGTACGGTTTGTTATTCATCTTGATTTACCAGATAGTATCGAATCATATTTTCAGGAAGCCGGACGTGCGGGCCGTGATGAAAAAAATGCTTATGCTGTTTTATTATACAATAATTCCGATAAAGTAAAAGCTGAACAAAGGGTCGACACCAATTTCCCTGAAATTAAAGAAATAAGAACCATTTACCAGGCATTAGGCAACTTTTTTCGTATTGCATACGGAAGTGGAAAAAATCAATCCTATGATTTTATCATCTCCGATTTTGCCCAAAAATATAATTTCAGCATGCTGAAAATCCATAGTGCACTAAAATTTTTGCAACGCGAAGGATATATTGAAATCACAGATGAGCTTTACAGTTCATCAAAAATACATTTTTTAGTTGGGCGAGATGATCTTTACAAATTCCAAATTGCCAATGCGCAATTTGATGGTTTTATAAAACTCATCCTTAGAGCTTATACCGGATTATTTTCCGACTATGTCAATATTGATGAAAATTCTTTATCCAAAAGGGCTAATATCAATATTGAAAACGTTTATAAGTACCTAAACAAATTGAATAACCTGGGAATTCTGAATTATATACCCAAAAAAAATAATCCGTTTATAGTATTTACCGAAGAACGATTAGATGATAAATCACTTCACCTGTCGAAAGAAAATTATAATTTCAGGAAAAAAAGATTTATTGAGCGGCTAAATGCTGTTTTACATTATGCCTCATCAAATAATAAATGTCGAAGTCAGTTATTATTATCCTATTTTGGTGAAAGCAACCCCGACAGGTGTGGAGTTTGCGATGTTTGTACAAAGCGAAACGAACTGGAATTAAGCAAATACGAATTTGATTTAATTTTAGAGGATATTAAAAACAATTTAGGTCAGCAAACCCTGCCGCTGGACCAATTGGTTTCAAAACTTTCTTTCAACAAAGACAAAAGTCTTAAAGTTATTCAATGGCTTATTGATAATCATAAAATTATTAAAGAATCTGGCGAACAACTATCATGGCATAAGAATAACTAACATTTATTCTACCTGAAATACCTCAATTCCGTAATCTTTCCGTCCGGCCTGGAAAAGAGCAAACAGATGATGGTCTCTCATTTTTAAAGAAAGGTATTCTTTTCTTTTTACGACATGTTCAAAGATCTTAGCAGGTTTTTCAGGCTCCCTGATGTCAAAAACTTCGATTCCCTTATCTGTGGCAACATATAAATAGTTGTCATCAATTAATAAATCTTTGGCACGACCAATAGTTTTAATTACATTTACTTTTAATGGATATAAAGGCAAACCCATATTTACCACCATTAGTCCATCGTAATCATTAGCGATATATCCTGTTTTTTCTCTAATCACAAGATTATTAGCCTCGGCTTCTGTTAAAAATTCTTTAGGGAATTCAGCCTGTTTGAAAGAGGTTAAAGGCTCCTGAAACTTAAAGGTTCTTAACCCTCTTCTTCCTCCAACTATCGTTACATATGGAGGGATTATTTCAATATCTTTTACAGTAAAATCTTTAACATTATTACGGGAAACCATTTGGATATCATTCATATTGCTAAAATCGACAATTTCAAGTCCCATACCAGCATATCCCAGTAATGCATAATTTTCAAAAATTTCAGTGCAATAAACATCCTGATGACGATAGTATGTTCCCAGAACAAAAGGCATAGTAGGGTCGGAGATATTTAAAATCTTTAACCCTAATTCTCCATACGATAGATATGCTCTATCTCCAATAACTTTTACACAATATGCTGTTCCGTACACTTTTTTTCGTGAACGCTTTTCAAACTCCTCATACGTTGACAATAGCTTAAAGCGTTCTAAATCAGAAATATCATATATCTTTAACCCTTGTACTCCTAAGGGCAAATACAAGAGTGTGTCTTTAATATCAAAATTGGATAAGGTGAAATTTCGTTGACTATCTTTAAATTCAGAAACAGAAAAAATATACTGACCAAAACTAATCTTTACAATAAAAAGGAATAAAAAGATTAATAGTGTTTTTATTTTCATAAGATGCGCTTTTGGTAAGTTTTAGGCTATTTTTTCCAATGAGCAAATTTATATTATTTATTCCACATAAACAACTAGTCCTTTTAAGTACTCCCCTTCAGGATGATAGATATTTACAGGATGATCAGCAGGTTGTGTAAGTTGATGTAAAATTCTGACATTTCTTCCCGTGTTTGCTGCAGCTGTAAAAACCGATTTCCGGAAATTTTCTTTGCTAACGACTTGTGAACATGAAAAGGTGAATAAAATACCTCCCGGTTTAATCTTCTCTATTGCTTTTGCATTGAGCCTTTTGTACCCTTGTAATGCATTATGCAAAACATTATGACGCTTAGCAAAGGCCGGAGGATCTAAAATAATCAAATCATATTTCTGATCTGCTGCTTCCAAAAATTCAAATGCATCAACTGCAAATGCTTCATGTTGGTTATTTTGATCAAAATTAAGAGCAATATTTTCGTTGGTTAAATCAATGGCTTTAGCCGAACTATCAACAGAATGCACTAACTTAGCTCCGCCTTTCATAGCATAAACTGAAAATCCACCAGTATAACCAAAAACATTTAAAACAGCCTTATCTTCCGAATATTGCTGAACTAATTTCCTGTTCTCCCGTTGATCGATAAAAAAACCGGTCTTCTGTCCATCTTCCCAGCTAATCTTAAATTCATTGCCATATTCAACTACATTCTGGCTAAGAGGCTTTCCATAAAGATACTGGTTTTTTGCATGAATATTGGATTTCTCAGGAATCGTTGATTCACTCTTATCATACACAGCATGCAGTGCATCTCCATATATTTCCTTAAGTACTTCAATAAAATATTCCTTATGCTGATACATTCCTACCGAATGCATTTGCATTACTGCCGTTCCATTATAGAAATCAATGATTAATCCGGGTAATCCATCGCCTTCGCCATGTACCAGACGGTAAACATTATTCATTTCGTTACCGGTTAAACCTAACATTGTTCTTAACGCATAAGCATTTTTTAGTTTTGTTCGCCAAAAATCCACACTTATCTCTTTAGGCTCAAAAGAAATAATACGAATAGCAATAGATCCTATTTGGTAATGCCCGATAGCCAGAAACTCATCTTTATTATCGGTTACTTTAACCAGGTCGCCCTCGTTAACTTTACCTATAATTTTTTTTATCGCGCCTGAAAAAATCCATGGATGATACCTTCGTACCGATTGATCTTTTCCTGATTTCAAAATAACTTTTGGATAGTCCATTGATAATTTATATAACCTGATTTAACGTTTTGTATATTTGTAAACAAGCCCACGCATCGGTGGCAGCATAAAGCAATTGCCCTTCGGTAAGTGCATCTTTTTCCCAATTTGATACTTGTTGTGATTTTGAGATTCTTTTATTTAAAACTATACCTGTGATTTTCCGTAAACTTTGACTTTCGATATTAAAAAATTTAACAAAATCCTGCAAATCAATAAAACTTCGAGGGGTAAATTCATGTAATTCCTTCAAAACCTTAACATCATCATGTATTGCCAAACCAATTTTCTTTATTTTTTTGTTACTTAAAATATCAATAATCTCTTCCGGCAATCCAATTTTATTTATTCTGATTAAAAAAGCCTCGTGTAAAGAAGAAAGTTGGAGTAATGAAACCTGATTTACAACTCCTTTTTTGAATGATGGCTTTGTTTCAGTATCAAACCCCAATACCTTTTGTTCCTGAATTAAGGGCAAATAATCATCTAATTTTTCAAAAGTATCAATAACAAAAACGCCTCCATCAAACTGATAAAGAGGTAATTCATTAATTTCATCATTGGTGATATGATTTTTAAACATCTTAATCTTCGTTATTATAATCTTTTTGTCGTTTAGAAATAATCCAGTTGTCGGTATTTAATTTATCAGAATCTTCATTTTCTTCTTCTTTATTATCAACATCGTCAAGATTATCACCACTATAAAAAACGGTATGGACAGCTTTTAAAGCATTGACCATTTTTTGCCCCCAAAACTCTTCAAAATTTATCTGACACTCCCACAAAGCATCATTCATTATTTCCTCACTACCTATATGATAAAGTGAGATAAAATTTTTAATATCCTGATAAATATCGGCCAGGTTATCGGCTATTGAAGCAGTACTTTGTTCAACCTGTTCATGGGTTAACGGGTCAAATACTTCACGGTACTCATCATGATAACCAAGTCTTTTTTTAACCGATTGATGGATAAAATCCCATTCCTCTTCGGTAACAAACTTTTCATTTTCAGCCTCGAAAACCGAATTGAATTTAGGAAGTAAAGTAGCTTTATAATAAAGCAAGGGCAAAATTTTATGCGTTTTATTCAAAAAATCACGTTTACTAAACCGATAAGTGTTTTCAAGGAATTTGCAATATTCAGCTGCAATGGTAACAAATTCGGTAACACTTTTATCATAAACAATATTGCTGTCAAATTCTTCTTCCATATTCAAATCCTAAAAATTCTGTACAAAGGTAAAAAAGAAATTTTATTTACCTCACGATTATTCTATTCTGATTTACTGAATTAATTAACGCGTAAATACCCACTCTTTAGCGGATGATAAATCTTTATTAAATAAGTACCCTTCACTATCAAAAGCTTTTATTTGTTCAGGGTCTTCAATTTTATTTTTAAGTATAAACCGGCTCATTAACCCACGTGCTGTTTTAGCATATACGGCTATTACTTTAAAACTATTTCCTTTAGCCTCTTTAAATACAGGGGTTATAATTTCACCGTCAATCTTTTTTGATTGAACAGATTTGTAGTATTCATTGGAAGCTAAATTTATTAATACTTTCTTTTTTTGTTTCGATAGCTCGTTATTAATAAAATCGGTGATTTTGGTTCCCCAAAAGGCATATAAATTTTCCCCGCGATTATTTTCTAAGGGTGTACCCATCTCTAACCTGTATGGCTGCATTAAATCAAGCGGACGTAATATCCCATACAACCCGGATAATATTCTCAGATGGTTTTGGGCAAATAATAATTCATCATTAGTGAGTGATTTTGCATCTAACCCTAAAAAAGCCTGTCCCTTAAAGACTGCTAAGGCCTGCTTTGCATTTTCAGGAGTAAATGGAGTTTTCCATTGTAAAAATCGCTCATAATTTAACGCTGCTAAATCCGGATTAATATCCATCAGTTGAGCCAGTTCTTTTTGGGTAAATTTTCTTAAGGTATCAATTAAAACTTTCGAATCATCCAAAAATTCGGGTTGATAGTATTTTTTAGTATGAATTGAATTATCATAATCGAGCGTTTTTGCGGGAGATAGTATAGTAATCATATTTTCAATTTTTATTATTATACAACTAATTTAATCTTTTACCTGTTAACAACAAAAATAGATAGATTGTTTGATAAAAAAAGCGGTGCTTTCGCACCGCCGGTCTTTGAAAAGTACTGTATTTTTTTACAGCATCGATATTTAGGTTAGGGTATTTACATCATTTAATATGCAATCACGTACAAAAGATGAAAAGAATAAACAAAAGGTTGCGTCCAATATATAATTATTGAAAAATTATCATGAATAGAAGATTTATAAAATGTATTATTATTGAACAGCAACAGACTCCTGATCTTCTTTATATTTTAATTTAAAATACAAAACAACGGAGTAAATGGCATAGAAAGGATATGTTAATGCAGATACTAAAGAATTTAATACAACAGTCCACATGCCAACATCATAATTTTGCATTTTAAATGATTCAATAATATTTCCTGTTTCGCTCCAATTATCGAAAAACATGATAACAAAAGGGATAGACATCAGGGCTGAAACAACAATAGAAACTAAAATCATAATTAATACAAATAAAATAGTTGCTCCTAATGCCTCCCAAAAATTTTTATGGGTCAGCGAAAAGGTTCTGCTAATGGCTTCTAATGCATTTTTTTCTTCAGCAACAACTATTGCAGCTCCGGGAAAAAGTACTGTCCCCAGATAAGCTACGGCTACTATGGAACCAATAATAAAAATAAAAATCCCTGCAACAGCCCCCAGTGTGACCATAAACCCTGACAATAACAAAAAGAAGATCATATGTATGGAATATTTTTTAAGAGATTCTATGAACAAATCTCCGGTATTTATTCCTTTTTCAGCATTACTTTTTAAAATAAGGTTTATATAAAAGGCATTTAAGAGGCCGTATATAATTATCATTCCGGTCATAATAATTCCCATTTTACCCATTAATCCTGACAATTCACTCATCATCTCTTCGGTGTCAGATATAGTATATATTTGGGTAATACCAAGGTTATATATTAAAAATTGAATTAAAAAGAAAGCAATAAATCCTGAAAGGAAAAGGGGAACGAATCTTTTTTTATAAATAGAAAATACATGAAAGAAGATATTCTCTAAGTCCATTGGCTTATATAAGCTGTGTTTTTTAAAATCGTCCATAAAACTTTATTTTTTCCATTAAGGATACAAACTTAATCAAATCAAAATATTAATAACAAAACTATTTCTGATATTTCACAAAAATAAAACTTTGATAATTGTTGTGTCTCTAAATTAAATATTTCAAAAACAACTTAATCTCTATATATTTTTAACTTATATTTTATAATATTATAAGAAAATAAAATTCAAAATGGCTCAAACATTTAAAAAAGATATCCAATACTACAAATTTTGCATGTATGGTTTTTTAAAAAACCTGCGATTTTTTGAACCCTTTCTTATTCTCTTTTTCTTAGAAAAGGGGCTGTCTTTTTTAGAAATAGGAACCCTTTATGCAATACGTGAAATATTAATAAACATCACAGAAATACCGTCGGGAGTAATTGCTGATTCGTTAGGAAGAAAACGAACCATGATTTTTTCATTTCTTTTTTATATTATTTCCTTCATCATTTTCTTTTCATCAGCAGAATATCTGCTTTTCATCATAGCAATGCTTTTTTATGCATTAGGCGATGCTTTTAGGACAGGAACACACAAAGCGATGATATTTGAATACCTGGAAATCCAGGGATGGACTAATCAACGGGTTTATTACTATGGACATACTCGATCATGGTCGCAAATGGGGTCGGCTATATCTTCGTTATTAGCAGCATCTATTGTTTTTTACTCAGGTAGTTATCAATCTATTTTTATTTTTTCAACTATTCCGTATATTCTTGATTTATTGCTTATTTCATCCTATCCCAAAATACTTGATGGAGAAAAAAGCCCATTAAATATCCGGGAAGTAAAGTTAAAATTCATTACAGTTACTAAGGATTTCATTTTTTCTTTCAGGAAAATTCAGATTTTAAAAGCAATTGCAAACTTATCAGTACATAGCGGGTTTCACAAAGCCATAAAAGATTATTTACAACCCGTTGTTCAGAGCTTCGCTTTATCGGTACCAGTGCTATTAGCATTTAAAGACAAGCAACGTACAGCGTTACTTATTGGGATTGTTTATTTTATTGTTTACCTGCTAACCTCAATAGCATCGAAAAAATCAGGACGTTTTACTGAAAAATTAAAATCAATGCCTCGTGCATTAAATATCACTTTATACAGCGGTTTTCTTTTAGCATTGTTTAGTGGGATTTTATACCATTATAGCTTTTATTTTCTGTCTATTGTCTTTTATATTGGCATTTATATAATTGAAAATTTACGGAATCCTATTGGCGTAACATTTGTTAGCCAACTGTATAACAAAAAAATCTTAGCTACCGCTCTTTCGGCTAACTCTCAGGCAAAAAGTCTTTTTGCTGCTATTATTGCACCCCTGTTAGGTTTTATGGCCGATAAATACAATGTTGGAATTGCTCTTGCTGTAGTAGCAATATCGTTAGCATTAACAGCAATCTTGTATTTAGTTAAAAAATAGATTAAACGCTCCTTGACAAATAATTATTTTAGCAAACTTTTTATCTTTGGAGAAATTAAAATATAATGAAAATAGCACTTTTTATAGGATTGGGAGGATTCGCAGGAAGTATTGCCCGTTATTACTTTTCAAAAATTAATCTAATTCCTGCCTTATCAGTCATCCCTTTTGGAACATTATTGGTGAATATTGCCGGTAGTTTCTTATTGGGGCTTTTAACCGGAATAGCAGACAAAACAGTTTTACTGAGTGTAGAGTGGAGAATGTTTTTAATGGTTGGATTTTGCGGCGGGTTCACCACCTTTTCGACTTTTGCCGGGGAAAATTTACTTTTAATGCGCAATGCTAATTTTCATAGTATGTTTATATATACTGGTTTAAGTGTTTTTTTAGCATTTCTTTTTGTATATTTAGGTTATAATCTTACAAAAATACTTTAATGCAAAAGAATCAAGACAATAAACTTCTACGGATTTTCCTCAGTAGTACCGATAAAATTTCAGGTCAGTTGGTTTACGAGAAAATTGTATACCTGGCTAAGGAAAAAAACTTAGCAGGAGCAACAACTTTTAGAGGTATACTAGGATTTGGGGCCAGTTCGGTTATTCATTCTTCGAAATTTTGGGAATTAACCGAGAAACTACCTGTAGTAATTGAAATTATTGACCAGGCTGATATAATAGATACCTTTTACCAGCAAATAGAACCCATGCTCAAAGAAATGCCTAAAGGGTGTATGGTAACAATTGATCCGGTAAATGTTAAATTATACAAACCAGGAAAAAAACAATCTCGTTAATAAGCAAATCTGGCTATCGGAGCTATATCCTGGGTAGCGAATTCTTTATTTTGATATTTATAATACCCTGTAATCCCTATCATTGCAGCATTATCGGTTGTAAAATTAAATTCAGGAATATAGGTTTCCCAATGATTAATTTTAGCTTGATGAGTTAATGCATCTCTTAAGCCGGAGTTAGCAGAAACACCTCCGGCTACAGCAATTTGTTTAATTCCGGTTTGTTTAGATGCCCGTACTAACTTTTCCATCAAAATATCAATAATCGTATATTGAATACTGGCGCATAAATCGTTCATATTTTTTTTAACAAAATCATTATCTTTTTTAATCTCATCTCTAATAAAATATAAGAATGATGTTTTTAATCCGCTAAAACTATAATCCAACTCTTTAATTTTCGGTTTATTAAAAACAAAAGCTTTGTTATTTCCTAATTTTGCTTTTTTGTCAATAACAGGTCCACCCGGATAGGGCAAACCAATTACTTTTGCACATTTATCAAATGCTTCTCCGGCTGCATCATCAATGGTTTGACCAATAATTTCCATCTTTAAATAATCCTTAACAACTACTATTTGGGTATGTCCACCGGAAACCAATAAACACAAAAAGGGGAAATTGGGTTGTTTATTCTCTTTTTCTAATTGTTTAATAAAATGCACTAAAATATGAGCCTGTAGGTGATTAACTTCTACTAAAGGTATTTTCATAGCTAAAGCAAAAGATTTAGCAAATGAGGTTCCTACCAATAAAGAACCTAATAATCCAGGCCCACGGGTAAAAGCAACAGCATTAATCTCCTCTTTACTAACCGAAGCTTTTTTCAGGGCCTGATCAACCACCGGAATAATATTTTGTTGATGAGCTCTTGATGCCAATTCTGGTACCACTCCCCCATATGCTTTATGAACATCCTGATTAGCAATATAATTAGATAGAAGAAACCCATCTTTTATCACCGCTGCCGAGGTATCGTCACAGGAAGATTCAATTCCTAAAATTGTAATGCTCATTTATTCGCTCTATTTTAAGATTTATATAATTTTTTTTATTTCTTTTGCGTTAGGTATTTAAAGGGCAAAAGTATTAAAAAAATATATAAAATATTAATTCTAACTTTACTGGTAATAATTGCTATTCCGGTAACTGCATATTTTGTTCTTCAAAATAACAAAATACAAACTTACATTACCCAACAAGTAGCAGAAACAGTTTCTGAGAATCTAAATGCTAAATTTACGGTTGAATCGGTTCGGTACCGCTTTTTTAATAAAGTGGTTCTTGAAAATGTTTACATTGAAGATCAACAAAAAGATTCATTATTATTTGCCAAAGAAATAATAGCAAACTTAAGAGGAGTAGATACTAAAAAAAGAGCTATTGATATCAGTACTATTAACCTGTTAAATGCCAGGTTTTATTTAAATAAGCCCGATTCACTTGCTCCCATTAATTTAAAATTTATTGTGGACGAAATTAAACGCGACAGTACCAATACCAAACCACGCTGGGAGATTAAATTTCGAAACATTGAAATGCACCAATCGGTATTCCGTTTTCGCAGTTATAAAGATAAGAATATCCACAACGGTATTAACTTTAGCGAACTAATTTGCTATATTGATGAGTTAGATGTCAGAAACTTAACGATTAAAAATAAGATTGTAGACTTTTACATTAATAAGCTAAAATTTACCGAACAATCAGGTTTTGAAGTTTATAATTTGAAAACGAATATGAACATCAGTAAAAATCATATGATGTTTAAAAATACAAAAATCAGAACACCTCATTCTTTTATCTCCTCTGACTCATTATCATTAAGTCACAAAGATTATGAGGATTACAAAAATTTTGCAGAGCTGGTTAACCTTGATTTGGCCTTTCATGAATCCAATGTAAGTTTTAATGATATCCGGTATTTTTCTCCTAAACTGAACAATATAGATTTAAACCTGATTATCTCTGGTCGTATACACGGCAGAATTAATTCTTTAAAAGGGAAAGATGTTAAATTTCAGGTAGGAGAACAAACAGAATTAATTACTGACTTTGATTTTAACGGGCTGCCAAATTTTGAAGAAACATTTATTTTTGCCAACTTTAAGAAATTTAAAGCTACAGCAAAAGATTTTGAAGTTATTAATAAATTCATCAAAGGAAATCAAACTTTTTCTATCCCCGAGAACCTTAATAAACTGGGAATTATTAATTATGAGGGGAACTTCACCGGTTTTATTGATGATTTTGTAACCTACGGAAAATTCACCACAGATCTGGGAAATATATCAACAGATTTGTCATTAAAACCGGATACTTCCAGAACCCTTGCTTTCGATGGAAAATTAGAAACAACAGATTTTAAGGTTGGTGAATTAATAAATGATAGCCAAACGATTGGTAAAATTACAATGAATGCTCAAATAGAAGGAGTTATCGGGAGAGATAAAACCCTTAAAGCAAATACAGATGGTGTTATCCAAAATATTTTAATCAACAATTATGATTATCAAAATATTATACTTGATGGATATTTAACCGAAAAAACCTACGATGGTATTCTAAGTATCACTGACCCGAACATTGCTTTTGATTTTGCCGGAAATATCGATTTTTCTTCCGAAGTACCTGTTTTTAATTTTACGGCTAATGTACCTAAAGCTAGATTATATGGCCTAAATATTGATAAAAAAGACACTACTGCCTTACTATCCTTTAATGTTGATGCCAATTTTACAGGAATTCATTTAGATAATGCAGAAGGTGAAATTAACTTTTCAGAAGCAAAAATAACAAAACGAAATCAAACCATGGCGTTTGACACCCTGAAAATTATTGCAGAACAATTAGCCGATACGCATAAAATTACATTAAGGTCTGATTACATCGATGGATTATTGATTGGAGACTATCAAACATCATCGCTTCTGCAATCGATAAAAAATCTTGTTTACACTTATATTCCGGGATTAATAAAAAACCCTACAGACACTCTTTACACCGACAAGAAAAATAATTTCCGACTACATTTAGACTTAAATAACACACAACTTTTGACCCGGCTTTTTCTTCCGGAATTAAATATAAGCGATAGTGCAAAAATTGACCTTCAATATTTTGAGTCCAAAAAACGAATTATTTTAAATGTGATGGCAAGAAAGGCTTCTTTTAAAAAACACGTTTTCGAGAATACTTCTATCAATGCCCTGTCAAACGACAGTATTTTTACTATTTCTGCAAAATCAAATAACATTATCCTAAACAATCAAATAACGCTAAATAATTTCAAAACTACCTCAATCGCAAGCCAAAATAATATTCATGTAAAGACAGACTGGGACAATGACGATGATAACGATGAATACAAAGGTAAAATTTTAGCTTCTACACAAATAAAGCAAAAAGCCCCATACGATGATCCTTCCTTCAAAATAACAATATTACCTTCAGAAATTGTTGTGCAGGATTCCGTATGGAATATCAACAAATCAACTTTAAAAATAGATTCAACAGCATATACTATTCATAATTTTATTATCAACCATAATAATCAGTTTTTTAAAGTTGACGGCAAAATATCAGAGAACATTCAGGATTCATTATTTTTAACTTTTTCCGACATAGACCTTTCTCATATTAATATCTTAACCAAAGGAAAAAAACTCGAATTTGATGGCAGGATACACGGTGAAGCAAATTTCTCCAATATTTATCAAAACCCATTATTTCATTCAAAAATATCTGTTGACCAGTTGAAGTTAAACAATGAGACTATAGGAAATACTCAAATTTTAACTACCTGGCACGAACAACTAAATGCTATAGAACTAAATGTTCTCTCAGAACAAAAAAACAATCAAAACTTAACCATTACAGGTGATTATTTTACTGAAAATCAGGATATTGATGTAGATGTAAAATTAAATAAGCTTAAGCTTTCTGTTTTAAATCCCTTTCTTAGCTCATTTGCCGATAATATAACCGGAGTTTCTTCGGGAGATGTTAAAATTAACGGGACATTAACCAACCCTTTATTTAACGGAGAGTTATCTTTGCAAAATGCTGCAATGACCATAGATTATATCAATACGAGGTATCATTTTAATACGATCACAAAAATTGAAAACAATTCAATACTATTCAATAATATAGAAATAACTGACGAACTGGAAAATCAGGCCACAACGAATGGTTACGTAAAATTTGGACCGCAAAAAAATATTAATTTTGATTTTGACATTAATACAGATAACATACTTGCCCTAAACACAACAGGCAATGATAATGAAATTTTTTACGGGACTGCACTATTGTCGGGAGTAATTAATATCTCGGGAAGTAATTTTGGAGATGTCCTGGTCGATATTTCCGGTAGAACAGAACGTAACACAAAAGTCAACATCCCTTTATCACGTTCAGGGACAGCCGATGAATCAGGTTTTATTACTTTTATAAACACCCAAAAATCTTCAGAAGAATTAGCAGAACAATATAACATTGATCTTTCAGGTTTTCGTCTAAACTTTGATTTGGAAGTTACTCCCGATGCTGAGGCCCTTTTAATCTTCGATTCAAAAATTGGCGATATTATCCGGGCTCGTGGCGAAGGAAATTTAAAGATGGAGATTGACGAGAACAACAATTTTAATATGTTTGGCGATTACACCATTGAAGAAGGAGATTACCTGTTTACCCTGCAAAATGTTATTAATAAAAAATTTGAAATTGAACGTGGAGGAACAATCCTTTGGAGTGGATCACCATATAATGCCAATATCAATATCGAAGCTATCTATAACTTACGTACCCAACTCACCAATTTATTCCCCGAAGATTCAACCGATTTTTATCGTAGAAGAATCCCGGTGGAATGCCAGATTTATTTAACCGATAATTTAATGAATCCTAATATTCGGTTTGATATCAATTTACCAACCGCTGATGAGGAAATTAATACACGGGTTAAATCAACTATTAATACACAGGAAAAACTAAACAAGCAATTTCTATCTTTATTGGTACTTAATTCGTTTATGCCTAATCAACAGCAGGGTGCAGAAAATTATCTGGCCGAAAGCGGAACATCCGGGTTAGGGTCCGTAACGACAAGCGAACTTTTATCTAATCAACTTAGCCATTGGCTCTCTCAAATAAGCGAAGAATGGGATATTGGTGTAAATTATCGTCCGGGGGATGAAATTAGCCGCGACCAGGTTGAGGTGGCTTTATCAACACAGTTATTAAACGACCGGGTTAGTATTAACGGAAACCTGGGTTACGGAGGACAAACAACAGAACAGACAACCAACCTGGTAGGTGATTTCAGGGTAGATGTTAAATTAACAAAAAACGGCAAACTCCGATTAAAAGCATTTAACGAGTCCAATGATCGTATTTTATACGAGAATGCCCCTTACACACAAGGGGTAGGAATTTTTTACAGAGAAGAATTTAACTCTTTTTCAGAGTTAATGGAACAGTTTTGGAACAATTTTAGCAATAAGAAAAAAGATGATAATAATTAAATAAGTAATTTAAACTATTTTTACCTTTGACAGATTAAAATAAAAGTCTAATCGTTATTAAACAGAATTATAATTAACAGAACATATGAAAAACCTAATTCTACTTTTACAAACCAATGTTACAGACAGCATTGCAACAGCCAATGAAGAAGCAGGTGAATTGACATTATCTTACTGGGAGCTATCAATCAAAGGCGGATGGATTATGATCCCTATTGCTATATTGTCAATTGTGGCTGTTTATATTTTTATTGAACGTTACTTTGCCATAAAAAAAGCATCTCAAACCGATGTTAATTTTATGAATAAAATCAAAGATTATATCCATGACGACAAATTAGATTCAGCCCTTGCATTATGCCAATCAACAGACAGTCCGGTTTCTCGTATGATAGAAAAAGGTTTACAGCGCATAGGCCGTCCCTTAAATGATATTAACACAGCCATTGAAAATGTAGGTAACCTGGAAATATCAAAACTGGAAAAAAGTCTGCCCACTCTGGCTACAGTTGCAGGTGCTGCACCTATGATTGGTTTTTTAGGTACGGTAATGGGAATGATTAGAGCATTTTATGATATGGCCAATGCCGGGAATAATATTAATGTTGCTTTATTATCTAATGGCATTTATACCGCCATGGTAACAACTGTTGCCGGTCTTATGGTGGGGATTGTAGCCTACCTGGCTTACAATATTTTAGTGGCTAAAATTGAAAAAGTAATTTTTCAGTTAGAAGCAAATACCACTGAATTTATGGATTTATTATACGAACCGGTTGAATAATCAAAAAAGAAACCGATTATGGCTTTAAAAAGAAGAAGTAAAGTAAATTCAAATTTCAGTATGTCGTCCATGACAGACATCGTATTTCTGTTATTGATATTCTTTATGGTAACATCAACGCTTATTGCCCCCAATGCATTAAAATTGTTGTTGCCACAAAGTTCGCATCAAACATCGGCATCGCCCATTGCTTCCGTTTCGATATCGCAGGATTTAAATTTTTATATCGGCACAACCCAGGTTCCATTTGAAGATATTGAAGGAATTTTACAACACCGGTTTATAGAAGACGATATTGAACAACCAACGCTATCCCTCCATGTTCATCGGACAGTACCCATGCAGGAGGTTGTTAAGGTGATGAATATTGCAAAAGACAATAAGTGGAAGTTAATTCTTGCAACAACGGCAAAATAAAGTTTTTTTATATGTCAGAATTTATCAAAAAACATAAAACAGGAATAATAGGAACAATGATTTTTCATGGAATTGTTGTGGTTCTTTTTATGTTATTTGGCTATTCTACTCCTTTACCACTACCCGGTGAAGAAGGTATTTTAATAAATTTTGGCGATACAGAAACAGGATTTGGAGAAACAGAGCCTCGCATAACCGAACCTGTTAAGCAACAACCGGTAAAAGAACAGGAAGAATCGGCTGAAGAGGCTGTACCAACACCCTCAGAAGATGGAGCCATTACACAGGATTTTGAAGAAGCTCCGGCCGTTAAAGAGCAAGGTAAAAAAGAAGAAGAAAAAACAGAAGAAGTAAAAAAGGATACAGAGCAGGAAACACAGGAAGAACAGACTGAAGAAAAAGAAGAAGAGGAAGAAGTAAGAGAAGTAAACCAACAAGCGTTGTTCACCGGACGCAAAAAAGATAATGATGAAAATACCAACGAAGGAATAACCGAAGGAGAAGGCAACCAGGGATCTAAAACTGGTTCTACAGAATCAGACAATTATTCAGACCTAAACAGTTCAGGGAATAATGGCATAAACTACAGTCTCGAAGGCCGAAACCCGGAATCATTACCTAAACCCGAATACAACTACCAGATTGAAGGGAAAGTAGTAGTAGAAATTACCGTTGATAAATATGGAAATGTTACGGATGCGAATCCCGGAGTTAAAGGAAGTACTACCTTAGAAGCAACATTACTTGCTGCCGCTAAAAAAGCAGCGCTCAAAGCCAAGTTTGACCGCAAACCGGATGCTCCGGCATACCAGAAAGGGACAATTACTTATTATTTCAGGCTTCAATAATATTAAAAAGCTCCCAATAATTTTAACGAAGAGATAACCAACGCTATCAACAAAACGTAGCGGGCAAATTGTGGACCTTTTTTTACCGCAACACGCGTAGCTACAAAAGCACCTAACATATTGCCAATCCCCAGTATTAGACCGATTTTATAGTCTACCTGATGATTTAAAGCAAAAACAACAAAAGCAAGCGCATTATAAATCAGAACGATAAACAATTTTAACGCATTGGCTTTTACCAAATCTACACCTACCGTTAACACCAACGCAGCAATTAAGAAAAAACCGATACCCGCCTGTATAAAACCTCCATACAATCCGATGGCAAAAAATATTGCAAATTGCATAAAAGTTGGTTTCACCATC